>Ga0081534_100409_pt1 | contig 14128 bp, 22 predicted proteins | sample MonGeyMetagenome_FD_71019 | JGI IMG/M metagenome (GOLD analysis project Ga0081534, IMG submission 71019) | Hypoxic/sulfidic aquatic microbial communities from Monarch Geyser, Yellowstone National Park, USA - MG (SPAdes) v1 (version 2) | ecosystem: Environmental > Aquatic > Thermal springs > Hot...
AGCCACAGATAGGTTTTTTAACCCCCAAATGCACTGTAACAAGTGGCCCCTGGGAGGTGTGTGGTATGTCTCAGGTGCCTGGGTCTCAGGGGTCTCAGGCCCCTCAGTTGTCTGAGGAAGAAAAGGAAAAGGCCATAGACGGTGCAATGATAGGAGTGGAGCTTGCACAGCTGGGTATCTTGGAAATAGAGTTTATGCTGTCTGGCTGTCTGAGCCCCCCTGACGCCTTCACGCTAGACTCATGGCACAGATGGGCTAATGAGGCCCTTGACCATGAAGACCTTGACAAGGCACTTCACTATGCTGAAAAAATCACAAAGTTCTTGGAGGAAAGACAGAAGCTGTGTGAAGAACTCAGGAAGAAAAGCAGGAAGCACGGCAAGCGTTATTCAAGTCATTCCTCACGTCATTAAGGCCTAACCTCATTCCTCTTTTTTCTGGCTGGTTCTACCCTTCCGTGTACTATAGCCAGACAGACCCCTAGCTTTGCCCTTTTGCCCCAAGGTGCCCATGTTTCAGTGCCTATCAGCTGACCTACACTTGTAAGAGGGGCCAGGCTCTCCCAAGGTGGTTCAAGTGCACTGTAACATGCAAGCCCCTGGCTCCCAGCCAGGCCCCTGGGGCACTATGACATCTGGGTTCTGTCTGAGCACATTCCTGAGGGAGGGGCCACTTTCTGGGCCCTGCAATGGCACCTTCACAGGTAACAACACTTTTAAGTCTTGCAGTATAAGCTTTAGACAGGGCACTGGCTTGACCGTTAAGGTGGTTAAGTCAGGTAGTAATCAGGGTAGCAGAAAGGAAAGCATGGAAGACGTGATATACCCTTACTTAACTAGCAATAACATTGTCAGTACCGTCTTTGTAAAGCTTGAACCTGAGACACCTGAGCAAAAGCAGGTGCTACTGAGCCTAATGAGGGAGTACACCTGGGTACTTAACAATGTGCTTAAGGTCTTAAGTGATAAAAGGCTTGTACCTAAGATAGTCAAATATGGAATTCCTAGAGACCTTTATGGAAGGCTCTTTAGAACTCTTAAGGATAGGTACAACTTGCCTGACTGGCTTATTGAAGGTGCTCTATCGGAAGCCACTGCCCTAATAAGGCAATGGCACAGTAGTGGCACATTTGAAAGAGGACACGGGCCAAAAGCAAAGGCTCCAAGGCTTTATGTGCTGTCTGAATGGTATAGCCAAAAGCAAGGCTACTTGGAGCTCCCAAAAGGTCTCAGACTAAGGGAGTTAGGTAGGAATAGGAAATATGACAGCTACCCTAATGCAAAATGGGCCAGGCTAGTGTATAGGGAGGAATATGACGCTTTCTTTCTTGAACTACATAAAGTGATAAAGGCACCACCTTCAAGGAAAGGCCTCAAAGGTGCCCTTGCGGTTGATATTAACCTGAATGAAATAGTAGTTGGCAATACTGACAAGTACCTAGAAAGGCGTTATCCTACAGCCTTTGAAAAGCTTGACCGCTACAAGAAATTGCTTGAAGAACTTAGAAGGAAGTACCCAAGGAAGGGTAGCTATGACCCATTGGAAAGACGTAAGGGCCTCAGGCACAGGGTATGGCTAACAAAAGTGAAGATGCGAAAAACGTCAAGGTACTCCCTAATGAACATAGCTAATGAAATAGTGAAGTTGGCTTTAGCCCTTGGGTACCCTATTGTGCTAGAAGAACTAAAGGGCTTGCAGGAAAAGCTTGTAGAAGAAAGCAGTAAGCCTAAAGAGGTGAAGGCCAAGGTCAGGTTTATGAACTACTACCGTTTTGATATATGGCTAATAGAAAGGGCTAGGCTTCACGGAATTCCTGTTTTCTTTATAGACCCAAGGGGCACTTCCACAACATGTCCTAGGTGTGGTGGCAAGATGGTGCAAGTGGAAGACCCAGTGATAGGAAAGAGGACTATGGTGTGCACGCAATGTGGCTTCAAAGAGGATAGAGACACAGTAGCGTTAATCAACTTGACCAGAAGGTTTTTAAGCTCCCGTCTAAAACTTAGATAAGTAGATGCGGGGTAGTCTGGCTACCCTGAGTGCCTCCCAAATGACAGATGCGGGCACCGTGGCCCCAGGTGTCCTGAGCAGATGGGAGGAAGGGGCCTTGCCCCAGCCAGGCTTGGCCTGGGGCCCCAGCCAGGCACAGCTGGGGCACCTGTAAGGCTTATAATCCTGTCTAAGCATTAAACAGCACGGTGCTGTGTATGAGTGCCTACCAGAACATGTGGTATGAATTTGACGGCCCTGTGAAGTGTGAACTCAAAGAGGACACAGTACTGAGAGTTTACGGCACTGACTTCACTCAGGCCTTCCTCAGGGGCACACACTCAGAAATAGAGCTATGGGCAAGGCCATTAAAGACCTCAGTGGTACTTGACCTTGAAGAACTTGACTTTCAGCTTGGGCCAAGATTTGAATATGTGGAGTTCTACCTTGACAGGCTACCATTCAGCCTATACGGTAGGCCAAGGTGCTGGGCTACTGTCTGGGTCAGGTTTTAGTCCTCTACCTCTTTCACGTAACGCTTTCTTTCTTCCTCCACCTTCCTGACATACCTACCAGTGCTTACCCTTACAGCCCTTACAGGCCTGATAGTCTTTGGAAAAGCAAGGCCAGTTACAAAGCCAAGCAGTGTGCCAAAGGAAAAGACTGACTCAGGCGTTATATTGCCCGCAAGCACCGTAAGACCGCTTACTATGAACTGTATGATAGCCCAGACAGCCTCTCCTATGGCCTGCAGTATGTTGGTGAAGCTAAGGCTTGTCAAGTTGAGGTAGCCGTAATAGACAGCTACACCAATGAATATCAGCAATAGGATTACCAGCCCAATAGAGCGTTTTGCCAGTGCCCCTAGGGCTACCCCTAGGATTAGTCCACCAATGAAAACAAGAACGTCAAATAGCGTTATTGTCAAGCTCTCCACCGTCTAGAGGAATACCTTTGGCTCTTAAAAAGCTTTGAATTTGGAGCCCAGCCGTGATAGGGTCAATGTCAATTTTCAGGTACCTTCTGGCAAATCTTTCAGTCAGGTACTTAGCGGTCTCAAAGGTGAAGCCCTTTGCCTGTAGCACTTCACAGGCCGTAAGCGGTCTGTTAAGCCACCAATGTATAGCCCTCCCTGAGAAAGACGGAATGAGGATAGAGTCTCTACTGATAAGCCTGTCCCTGAGGTTAATACCAGGTAGGAGCTTGCTGTATAGAATGTCGTAGCTGTCTGTGTAGTCCTCAGGCCTACATGGGAGTGGAGGCTTCAAGAAAAGTGCATGTGCTATGGGGTCTTTGGGCACTGGCACATTGGAGCTTTCCACCAAAAAGATGTAGGCTGTGTGTTCAGCCCTTACCTCATACCTCCCTACCTTGCCGTGAACCAGGAATAGTTCAGCCTCTAGGAGGGGCTCAGTGGCCACCTTTATCTTAAGGGCACTGGTACAACCCTCAGGCTCTCCAAAGACCCTGGCAAGCAGGCTTTCAGCCCCAAATTCCACTTCAAGCCCCAGCCTCCTAGAGGCCACATAGTAGGCTATTGCGTTAGGGCTGTCAGGTGTCAGGATTTGAACACAAGCATTGGCTATGGGCACTGGGTCATTGCTCTCTTTTGGTACCCTCAGTGTCTCATACAGCTTGACTGGGTCAGGCCTCTCAGTGTACCAGTACCTCAGGGTATGACGCCTTGAATACCTCCTAAGCACTTCACTGAGTGCTGTAAGGTAATCACCTATCTCTAGGGCCAGGTGGTCAGTTTCATATTGTAGGTATGCTATGGTCTCAGGGGCACTTTTCCATTGGTGGTATAGAACCTTAGAGAGCCACCTAGCACGCTTTAAGTCAGTGGCCTCTAGGTATTGCACTGGCCAGTGCCCTACCTGTCTATACTTTGTAAAACGCTTATAATGCTTTCTAGCTTTGCAAGAAAGCTACTGTCTGACTCCCAGCCCCTTATCACTATTTCCTTGTTCTTAAACAGGCCCCATCTTATCCTTATAATGGGGTAGATGTTGAAGCCGTATTGTGCCATGACTCCCAGCACTTCCTTTGCTTCCTTGCTTACCTTAATATCATACCTCTCAGGTGCCTCAGGTGTGTATAAGTGTTGGGTTACTGGCTCAGAACCCCATGCAGATGCTACTGATTTGGTAGCATAGTACCTTACGGTGAAGGCCACGTTATGCTTCCTGGCCAACTCCCTCAGGTACCGCTTGGCCGTTTCACATATAGGACAGTTGGGGTCAGCTTCCTCAATAATCTCTATCACTTCCTCCTACCCCTCTCAGTGGCCCTTTCAGCCAGTCTCTCTATATAGTCAAAGAACCTCTCAGACGGTATTTCAGCCACTTCCTCAGCACTCAGGAATACCCTAAAGCCCTGGCTTTGCACTGGCCTTACATCTTGCCAGTGCCTTAGCCCTATTCCATCTACAATTGGTACAACTAGCCTTGGTGTCTTGGTGCCCTTCCTGAAACCTATCACCTCAGATGGCGTTACAGCATAATCACCTGGCACAGGCTCAGGTGTAGGTGGTGTAGGAGGTGGTGGCTTGTAGATTAGGTTGTGTATGTAGAGGCCAAGCCTTGTCAGTGCCTCAGTGAAATAGTAGATTTCAGTGAACATTAGCTAGCCACCGTGCTAGATGCAGGTGAAGCGGGCTTAAGAACCACACTGTAAATGGCTATTTCCTTATCAAGTGCCTGCATTAGTTCAATGAGCCTGAGTATATCAGCCCTTGCCCTGTGGTAGCGTTTAAGCCTTATGTTGGCTACAAGGTCTCTCTTTGCCTCTCCAAATGCACTCTCATATGCTACAAGCCTGTCTCTCAGGAATGGGTCAGGTGGCTTTATGGCCACCATCTTCACTATCAGCTGGTTTATTGCCTCCACTATGCTGTAGAGCTCCCTCAGTGCATTGTCCACGCTTGTCTTTTCTATCAGTGCATACAGCTTCCAAAGCCTCTCAGTTATGGCCTTTGTGTCAGGACTTGGCTGACTTACCTGACTTGCCACCTTCACCACCTTCCTTTTCCTCAGTCTCAGTGCCCTTGCCAGTTGAGACAGGTGGTGGCTGTGGCACCTCAGACATAATCCTGGCCAAGTCCTTTATTGTGGCCACTAGGCTTGCCATCTTGTCATTGATTTCCTGTAGCATCTTGTCATAGTTATCACTCTCCCTGTTAAGCTGTTTAATCTCATTCCTTATGTTGTCAAGGCTTACCTGCAGGTCTAGCAGTTCTTGTGCATATTTGGCTACCCTTTGCGTCAAGTCCTGGTAGAGTTCTTGGTACTTTGCTACCCTGGCGTTAAGCTCAGTTACCATAGCCTTATACTCTAGCACCGATTGCTCATATTCATATGCTGTCCTTGCAAGCCTATCAAGGTCAGCCTGCAGTTGGGCTATCTTGTTTACCGCTTCTAGCGGTGCTAACTGAGTGCCCATAAGCCCATGCGGGTCAAGTATTAGCACTGTGCTTTTGCCCTCAGTTACTTCCTCTAGGTTCTTGATGTCAGCCTCCCTTACCGTTATAGTGCCTACAGCCTTTGTGGCCACATAGAAGCCTTGGAATGCATTGGGAGGGTACTGCAGGACATAATTAGTTGGCTGGCCGTTAGCATATAGGACAACTTCCTCTCCACCTTTAAGAGTGCCTATCACTGTAACCAAGCCATATGTAATAACCCAGTACCTGGCTCCCTCATAGCCCCTGGTTATTTTGTGTGTTATATAGGCACCTTTCAGCCCCTCTCCTACTACATAGATTAGCTTACCAAGCAGGCTAGATGCACTGAATGTTTCAGCCTTGCCAGGGGTAACGGTGATTACAGCCCTTGGTATTTTCACCTGTGTTACAGTGCTCTTAGCCAGCTCCCTTGCTTTCTCTAAGAGGTCTTCACTCATTGCCCTTCACCTTGCTACCGCACATGGCCTTCACAATTTCAGCTGACGCCTTGGCCAGTGCCTCAGTCTGTAGCTCAAAGACCCTTTCCTCCAAGTTGTCCACCTTTTTCTTCAAGTCCTCAAAGAGCTGTAACAGTAGCTGGTAACGCTTGTCATTAGTTTCTGCTACCGCATTAATCAGCCCTTCCATGGTCTTAAGGGTAGTCTCAATATCAACTACCTGTGCCGCTTCCTCAGTGCTCATTGCCCTTCACCTCCCTTTAGCCCATAGGCCACAAGGGCTGACCCTACAAGGTCTCCTACAACATTGCCAGCTATGGGCTGTACATCTTGCAGGTGTGGCCTTCCCCTCCCTCTAAGCTCTAGGCCAACAAAGAGATAGGCAAGGGCAAATGCACTTCCATTAAGGACAATCACCATGGTCTCAGGCAATGAGAGCGCCCCAGTAAGCCCTAGCAGTGATATCAAGAAAAGGCCAAGGCTCAGGCCAGCCAATGGACGCCAGTCCACAGCTTAGTACCCTATGAGCTGATTAAGAACCCCAGCTTATAATTCAAAACACTTTTTCAGGACTTTAGCTGTGCCTTCAACTCATTGAGCTTGGCCTCTACCTCAGACAGGGCCTCAAGGAAGGTCTTTTTGGAGGCTGGGTCTAGCCTGTCCCAATACTTAAGAATACGCTTGAGCCTCTCCAGGTGCCTAGCGGCCGCATAGGGTGACCCTACATAGATGTGCTTGACTCTCCCAGCCTCAGGGTCAAAGTAGTTGATGTACATGTACTTTTTGCCGTTTGCAACCGTTACGTAGAGCTTTGCCTCAACCACCTGAATCACCAGCGTACGCCCTTTAGTGCCTCAAAGACCTTTTTCGGGAGGCTCTCAGGGCCAGGAACCTCTACAACAAACTTTGGCATATCATTGAGGATTACCTGGTAGCTGTACATGCCAGTCCTTATGTTAATTGCCTTGAGCACAGCCCTCACAGTGGTCACGTTATTACCGTCAGAGACAATCCAGGTGCTACGTGCCCTGCCCCTGTGGCTGTACAAAACCTTGAGGCCCATTAAGGCCCCCAGTCTAGATAAATCCTGGACTGCAAGTAAAAAGGGTTACTCCTACGCAAGACTGAACGTGATGGCCTTGAGAAACTTGGCTCCTAAACCTTGACCTTCCTGAGGGCTGACTTAAGTGTGGCAATGCCCTCTGCTACACAGTCCTGTAGCTCTTTAGGGGTCTTGGCTTCACCTTCACATGCTTGCAGTAGAGCGTCAAAGATTTCTGACAGCCTGGTGTCCCCTATCTTGTACCTATTGAGTTCTTCCATGACCTTATCAACATATTCCTCCAATTCCATGTTACCCCTAGTGGAGGGATACCCTCCCTATTTCTTAAACCTTATCAGTATTCAGCCCATGGACAATCTCTTAAGCAATTGAGCGTGGGCCAAGCGGTCAGCAAGGTTCACCTTGAATTTCTCATAGCTGAACCTGCTAGCATAGAGGGAGGCTTTCTTTGATTTCTCCCTGAGCTCATTGCTGTCCCATAGCAGAGCCTTGATTATGTTCACCGCTTCTGCTAAGTTCTGGTACCCTAAGGACTTGTCAAAGGGGCCAACTATGTCAGTCCAACCACCACCGTCTTTGAAGACCACTGGCACAGCCCCAGCTGACATTGCTTCTACAATGGCCATACCAAAGTGCTCTGGGAAGGGAGGGTGCAGGTACACCTTGGCCTTACCAAGCAGTTCTGCTAATTGCTCCCTGCTTGCATTGAAGACCATGTGGAAGTTACCAGCCTTGTAGGTTTCAGCCTTGGCCCTGATTTTCTCAATGACTGGCCCTGAGTACCTAGAGACTGAGCCTACAAGGTAAAATTCAGCCTCAGGCACCTGTGAGGCAATGCGTGGTATAGCCTCTAAGTGCTTTTCAGGGCTATACCTTGAGACGGTTACAACAATGTTCTCCCTCCTATCACTGTAGTAGCTGTGGTAAAACCTGTAGTCAATGGGAGGGTACAAGACCTTGCTGTCACACCTCCCATAGGCCATGCAGATGTAGTTGGCTGTCCAACTGCTATTGGTCAGAACCAAGTGTGGTAGCCCAGCCTTCCTGGGGTACTTTTGCACGCTCTCCACCAGCCTTGCCACAGCCCAGTTATACAGCCTCCAGTGAATTGCCTTGCCGTGGTATTGCACGTTATAGTCAATCAATGCAGGGAAGTGAATGTAGGAGACATTGGCCATAAAGGGCACATTGCTTTGCGTCTCAATGACCAGGTCATAGTCATTGAGTATCTTTTTGACCTTGCCCATAACGGCCTTAATGTTAAGTAGCCTTCTGAGCCTGACAAATCTACCCTGTGTAACCTTGCTAGGCCACCTGACTCCCTTAATGTAGCTTATCTTAATGTCCTTTGGTAGGAATGGCTCCACCTGTGGGTCAATGTAGGTGGTGTAGAGCTCCACGTCATGGCCAAGCTCTTTCATTGCCTTGTACATCTGTAGGGCTAGAACCTCTCCACCACCGTATTCCTCAAAAAGCATGTGAACCTGTGCTATCCTCAAGGGTCTCCAAGGTAACTAGTACAAGGTGTAGATTTAGGCCTTGCTCTTTTTCTTGGCTAGCTCCCTAGCTATGGCTTCCTCCACCTTTTTCAGGCAGTCCTCAGGGCAGGGGTCTTTCTTGCCCATTGTGGTACCCTAAAAAGAGAATTGGAAGGAAAAAATAAAAGTGTTGCCCCTGGCTACGGCTAATCCTCTCTACTAACGTAGTGCTTCCTTTCCTTGTCTTCCTCACCTACTGACCTGACAAACCTCTTTGCCTCAGCGTTTGCCCTTCTGACAAACTGGTGGCTTGCGTTATAGATGGCATGGGAGCCAGCGTAGACAGCCCCAACTATGATTAACAGCACTATAAAGCCTATGATGGCAAGGAATATCGGGTTTGTGAAGGCAACTGACTGGGTGTAGGTAGCTGTCACTACCTGGTTAGCGCCAGTCAGGTTAGCAAATATGGTGCCAGTGCTTACCGTGGTTGTGGCGTTCTTAACTGAGCTTAGCTTATACTCATACGGGAAGCTGAAGAAACTGGTTGGGAAGACTATGGTGGCGTTCTTATCACCGTACACCGTGGCGTTAGTGTTCAGGCTTATGGTAACGTTTGTGTGGTCAGGCCTGAGCGTGAAAGATGCGGTAACGGGCACTGAGGTGATGTTTACATAGTGCATCTTAGTGGCGTTTATGACGGCCGTAGTTGTGCCAGCTACCTTTATCAGTGCAAAGTAGTATACTTGGGAGCCCTTAACAAAGACCAGGTAGGTGCCGTTAGCCAGGGAGAACTGGGCGTAGCCAGCGGTGGTAGTTGTACCTGAGGTAATCAGGGTGCCGTTAAGGTAGTAGACGTAAACGGATGCTGAGGCCACAGGCTGGTTGTGGGAATCCACTACCTGTATTGTGGTAGTGTAAGTCGTGGTGGCGCCTGCAAGGGGCACAAATAGGAGCATAGCCAGTGCCATGAATACTGTAAGGACTCCCAGCACCCTCTTAACCATGGACATGTGCCTCTTACCCTGAGAGAGGGAAAATATCTAGTCTTAAAAATCTTAGCAAGGCCTAGGGAGGCGCCAAGGGAATTCCGTACCCAGTCAAATCATTGGGGTAGCTCAGGTGCTGGGCGTTATTGATAAGCAGGGCCATTAGCTGTGCCTGGGTGGGCCAGGCCCCATGGTAGAAGTGATAATATTCTAGCCAGTCAGCAATAACGGCCGCTACGGCTGGGGCCGCAAAGCTTGTGCCTGAGAGGGCCGTCACATTGGGGTCATAGGGGTCTCTGACTTCACCAGCAAAGCCTATGTAAGGCGGGAATAGCACTGGCACGTTCACTGCACATGCGGTGAACTGGGGCTTGACCTCAAGCAGGTTAAGTGTTGGCCCTATGCTACTGAAGTTGGCTACCTGGCCAGTGTAACAGTCAAAGCCTGAGACAGCAATGACGCCTGGTAAAGCCGCTGGGTAAGATACGTCACCTGGTATGTTTCCAAGGTTGCCAGCGGCCGCTACCACTATAACGCCTTTGCTCTCTATTTGCTGTATAGCTATGTTGAGCGGGTTACCAGGTGGCAATATGGCGCCCCAGCTAAGGCTCAGCACCCTAATGTTGTACTTGGCCGTGTTGTTATAGACCCATTGCAGTGCCGTTAGCACATAGCTAAGCGAAGATGTGCCATTACCAAAGAAAGCCTTTATCATAATCAGGTTAGCCCCAGGTGCAAGCCCTTGCACCGCTCCAAGGCCAGGCTGTGCCACAATAATGCTGGACACAGCCGTGCCGTGACCAGCTGTGTCTAGGAATGCCCAGTGGCCATATTCCTTAAACAGCTTATAGTCAAAGTTGTAGAGGGCCGTGAGGTTGTCATTTTGCTGTAAGTTCCAAACAATGGGCTCCCCATTGCTTGAATTCTTGTAGAGCACTGAGACAAGCAGGATTAGGTGCTTGCCAGGGGCAAAGTTGGGCATAAGGTAGTCTATTCCTGTATCAATGACGGCCACGGTGACCCCTGAGCCATTCCACATGGGGTTATAGTGCATTACAGACAGGTACTGGTCAGACGCATACCAAGTAGCATAGGGACCTGTGCCAGTGCCCATAGACCACGGTGCCAGGTACACCATCATTGACTGGGGCACAAAGACACCTTTTGGCAGTGGGCCAGGTGGTAGCTCAACCTCTGCTATTGTTACATTGCCAAAGGCCCAGGACTGAATGACCTTGTAGGGTATTGGCTGGCCAGTAGGCACTGTAACAAAGCCAACCTGATAGGCACTGGCACTAGGGGCCATTAGCACCTTGGTGGCCCCTAGGAAGAACAAGCTGAACATCCCAAGAACCACGGCTATGGCCAGGGCCTCTGCAGTGCTTGCCTTCACGCTTGTGCCAGTGCCCTTGACTGACCTGACAAAGTTGGGGTGCTCAGCTGGCCTGACGTAGTGCTTTTGTTCTTCCTCATTCACTTTTCTGACATACTTCCTTGACGTAGTGCTTCACCTCCCTGTCTATGTTCACATAATGAAGGACAATAGGCTTACCGCTCAGAACGTCATAGGCCTCCCTCAGGTCTTTCGCAATTGCATAGACTGAAAAGACAGACTCTAGGAAGATAAGGATAAGCAGAAAGCTAAGAGAGCTGTACGGCAGGGCTACAAGCACATTATAGATAATTAAGAGGAAGAACCCAAGGACAAAAATTTCAACAATAACCAAGGCAAGGGCTGTGCCCCTGCTTATCCCTGGCCTCCCAATAACGCTTTCATAGATATCAATGGCAAAGGGTGCCGTGGCAATAATCATTGCCACGGCTAAGAGGGGAGAGGTGAAAAGCACTGTGATAGCCAGGTATATGGCTAGGCCAAGGCCTGTGAGGTTAAAAAAGATGTCAGGTGGGAGCCTCTTAGCCATGACCTAGCCCTCAGTCTTCCTCCCTTACGTAGTGCTTGACCTCCCCATGGGTTTTCCTAAGCATTGATGCAATGGGCTCAGCCACCACAGTCCAGATCACAGCGGCTACAATTGTAGTTGAGACAAAGCTGGTGAAGTCATAGACATGGAAGTAATTGAGGGTAAGCAGGTAGATACCAGCCGCAAGCAGGACTACTGCGGCCATCACTATATCACCAGGGTGGTGGTGCTTATTGATGTATTCTGCAATTATTGCCACAAAGGCAATGTAGAGCACCGTGAAGCCTGCGCCAAAGAGAGTGAAGTGGAGCATAAGCATTGCCACGCCAAGCACGGCAAGAACCACCAGACCAGCTATAAGGCCCTTCCTACCGCTAACACCTTCTAGGTTCATGGCCATAGGCCCTTACCCTGAGAGAGGAAAACGGCTGTGTCTTATAAATCTGGCTTAATCCTCCCTCTTGACGTAGTGGTATGCGTCCTGAGCTATGCACAGCTCAGGGGTGGCTATGTACTTGGTGCCCCTGAGCCCATGGGCGCTGTGAACGTAAACGGGTGTCTTTGGTAGCTTTTCCTCAGTGCCACCACCTGGCCAGGGTAGCTTAAGCTTTGAGCCAAGCCACTCAAAGCCCTCAGGGAAGACCTGAGGCGCCACCACAAGGAAGTTGTGGAATATGTGGTAGGCCACAGCAAGAACGCCCCAGCCGTTAAGCCATAGCCAGGAAAGCCATGCACCTGCTATGCTGTAGTCCACTATGTCAATGGTGAACATCTTAAGCTTGGTGCCCGTTTCAGCATTGACAGGGAGCATCTTGAGCCTCCACACGGGATGCAGTAGAACCCATATTGCAGTGCCCAAGCCTACCCCTATGACGCCAAAGCCAAGCAGGTAAGGGAGGCCCCTGAAGACCATTTCCTCAAAGAGAGGGTAGTAGAGTCCTGTAACCACGATTTGTTCAAGGCCACTCTCAAAGCTTCTGAGGAATGGCACAGTGCTCTTAACGTAGACCACATAACGCCTTTTCCTTTGGCCTCCTATAGAGAGCACTGAGAGCTCTATACCAGCATACCTGTATAGGATAGAAGCAAGCACATCTGGCCCAAAGTCTAGGAGGGCCTCTAGAGGGAGGAATAGGAAAAAGGCCTTGGCAAGCTGTGCTGGGTTAGTGTAAACCAGCACCATGGCCTATCACCATGACGCTCCACTGCTTATGCCACTAGATGGGCCAATGAGGATGTACATAAAGGTGAACCCGCTCAGTATGGCCATAAGATAGAATAACCACACATGGAAGGCTATGGACAGTATAAATGACAGTGAAAACATGATAATGCTTGAAAAGTAAGCATACCTTGGGTTAGGTTCACCGTGCCTTCTGGTGTAGAGGTTCTGGTAGATGCTGTCCCATAACATAAGCAGTAGGAGTGCCCAGGCCATTCCGTAGAAGACCCCATAGTACTTCTCCAAAATCCACTTAGGAATGTACCACTTGAAGGTAACTATCAGGTAGAGGATATAGTTCACGTTAATGCCAAGCAGTTCTGCCCCAAAGACAAAGAACACAAAGATGGTCACCAGAAGGGAGATATTGCTGGCCAGCTCAGTCATGACCTCTAGCCTTTCTAAGAGCCTTTCCTTGTCAAGCTTTTCCTCAGACATTAAGCCCCAGGTAGGACAAAGCCTGGGAGAGAAAAAAGCCTAATCAAAGTTCATGGCTTGACCCAGCACGGCTACCACCTCAGGGCTACAGCTGGTAGCTGGCCAACTGGGCTTGGAAAGCCAATGTCAATGAAAAACATGGCCTGTCTGTGCAATATGTCCAAGGACATGACGCCATTGGCTGTCCTATTGTCAAATGGCACCAGGAAGGCAGTCCAAAGTCTGCTAGCCCTGGTTACCTGGCCAGTAAGCCTCCCTCCCTTGGCCTTCACGGTGCTCTCCACGCCTGCATATGCACTGGCAATGGCCCTGATATCAGCCTCAGACAATGGGCCATAGTAAACATATAGAGCGTTCACAAGCCTGTCCTGTCTGAGCTCATTGTTGTAGATAAGCACGGCCACGTCATTTATGTAGCCAATGAACCTCCCAAGGCTCAGGGTCTTGTATGTAACCATGGCTATCCTGTCTAATCTGTGTATTGGAGCCTTTTTAGTATTTCCTTACTCAAAGACCATTGCACTCAGTGTGCCCCTATACATGTACTCAAAGTAGGCCACAGCCACCTTCAAGGTGTAGTAGTCCATCCTTTTCTTACTAGATAACAGCCTTACGAAAGTCCTCAATGGGTTCTTGCTGTGGAGTGCCCTGTTATAGGCTTCCTGTAAGTAGTCACCGTAGATGCTTGCCAAATACTCCCAGAGCTCCCTAACTTCTATAGGCTCCAAGTGCCCTCTATATAGAGCAAAGTGCAAAAGCTAAATACTTTTTTTACTGAGAGAGCTCAGAATATGCATTCATTATGGCGTCTAGCGTTTTCTCCACGGCATCTTTATCATTAAGGATAACAGCGTCCTTGAGTGCCTGTAACATGGCTATCAGCTTGTCAATGGTCTCCAATTTCTTTGCGTTCCTTTTCTTGGAGAGCTCCAACCATCTGCTAGCAAAGTCCTTGCTCCAAAAGAGCCCGCATAGGCAGTGGCCCATCTTAGCAATGTCAGCCTTAGCGTAGATGCATGGACAGACAGTGGCCTCAGACCGCTCAGGCCTGCATGGACAGTAGGGCTTGCCGTATTTGTCATAATTCTCTAACAGCTCCCTTAACAGCTTATTCCTCATTTGAGTGT
>Ga0081534_100411_pt1 | contig 14106 bp, 17 predicted proteins | sample MonGeyMetagenome_FD_71019 | JGI IMG/M metagenome (GOLD analysis project Ga0081534, IMG submission 71019) | Hypoxic/sulfidic aquatic microbial communities from Monarch Geyser, Yellowstone National Park, USA - MG (SPAdes) v1 (version 2) | ecosystem: Environmental > Aquatic > Thermal springs > Hot...
CGTTGGTAATGGACCTTGCCAAAGGCCTCTATCAATCATGTACACTGTGAACGCCGCGTCTGTTATTTTCCTAGCCAAATTTGGCCACCAAAATCCGAACAGCACGTTCATTCCTGTGCCTCCTTTGGCCATTGCTTTTCTAGCCTTTTGTATAACATTTTGTGGAGTCTTCTCCATTATGCGCAGTAGTTCGATTGTATATGCTGGTACTTTCTTTTTGCCCCTCTCAACGGTCTCGGGCTTTGGAGGGAAAAACATCCTCGCTACAATATACGCACTCTTTTGCAAATCGGGATCTGGCATAATCTCACGGATTGCCTCGTCAATGCTTACGGGGCCGTCAATCCTATTGAACCTTGCGAAATACACCTTATCTCCGAGCAACTGCCTTAGTCTTGCGGTGTTTTTCTTACTCGGTAGGATCCCAATCATTTGCTTCCCGCACTTTGGACACCTCTGTTGGTGCGAGGCAGGCGTTAGGGAGATGATCTTGTCGTCTGGGCAGACCATGACTGGCGCAATGCCGGCGTGCGCCCATACCTTTGATATTTTAGGCTCATCCACGCTCGTGATTATGGTTATGAGTCTCGCAATGATGTTCGCGCCCATCCCGTAGTTATACCTACCCCAGCGGAATACTGGTGAGTTCTTTACACTCACTTCTATCAACTTTGAAACTGTATCTCTAAGTATCTCATAGTACGACTGAACCGCGCTCAGTATTGGGTCTGCTGGGAAATAGAAATTCACGGCTGTGCCAACGTTACATTGCGGGCAAATGAAGTCCGTCTTGATTATGCCTTCCTTGCTGAGCTTGACGACTTCGTTCCTAAGCTCGTCAGGTATCTTTTTTGCTCTAGTAGAAAAAAACGAGCCCTTGGTCTCGCGGTCGACAATCGTTATGTGGCCGCGCGGGCAAACTATCGCGTAGTATGCCGAGGCCATGTTCTGTATCCTGACTATGTCGCGTACTAACTTCTCGTAAAGATCAACGAGCGTCTTAACATCACCAGTCGTGTATTCGCGTATTTGTCTCATAACGACGTTCCTAACAAGCTCCGGCAACTTCGACATGTCCACCTTCGCAAGCTCTGCATTTACCTTTGCCCTATTCAGATCGATGAGCTGGCCGAACAACTTGCTTATCTGGCTTATAGTCTCCTTTATTTGCATTTCGATGTCCGGCGCCTTTCTCTCTGTGTCATTCATGCTTGAACCAGTCATCAGATAGCGGTTAGCAGAGGGGTTTAAAAGCTTTTCCCCTACGGAGAAAGCTACATGCACCATGAGATCACATGATAATAAAAACAACATTGTTTTTAATCAAACTCTCTAAAGGCAGTTTAATAAATTATTGCGTGTGAGCGCAAATCCATGCTTGGTCTTCTCTTAGCCCGTACCTCTCTATGCCGTATTTCAGAACTTTTTTCTTGCACTCATCTATACAGTTTGTTATTTCTTCCTTTTCCCCTAGACATAACTTTAGACATGCCCAGTACAGGCTATTCAACTCGTTACATATGTCGAACCACTCATCAAATGTATAACATTTACTCATGTTCTCACCTATTCTCATTCTCTCTAGGGGTGCTTAAAAGTTTTATTTTGATCAATGCCCAGTATAGGGGGACCTTGTCCCTTTCCTCTTTAAATCCACAATTTTCGCAAACCATTATTCTTGCATTTTTGCTTCTTGTCTCAAGGTTCAATTCGCTTCCACATTGTGGGCAGATTTTGCTATAAAGCCTTGTTTCATCCCAGTATATACCATACCACGACAGGACATTCTCAAAATATTTGGCGAACGATAATAACGTTCTCTGTAATGCAGAACCCCTCAATGACTCATCATCTGGAATGTCTATCAATACTAGGGGATCTTTTTCATGTCTCCTCGCAATCCTCCTTATCCTTCTAACTATTTTGTCCACGGTTTGTTGGATCCAACTCCTTGAACTCCCACTTAATGTCCTTCTAATAAGGGCTGAGTATGTGTTTATCTTTTCCTGCGTTAAACATCCCTGATTGTACAGATTATCCCTATGTTTCATTAACTTCTTAACGCTAACCCATTTCGTACTCCTATTAGGTGGTTTATACTTTTCAGTTTTTATTAACTTCCCATCCCAATAATGCACGACAATCCCATAAGAGCTATTTATGTCAACAACCACAAGAAGTGGATCACTGGGAAGAGAGACAATGTTCCTCTTATGTAAAATAATTTGCGCAACCAACCTCCCCCTTCTTTCAAATACTCTTATTGTCTTCCTATCAGGGTTTTCAGCCAAGCGTTTATTCAACCATTCTAAAGCCCTCTCTGGTATCTTTATTTCAACTTTTTTGTTAAGTCTCAGTATTAACTTTCCATCTCTTATGAAACCGCCCTTACTTTCATGCAATGCATCCACCAAAGGAAGGTTCAAAATAACGGAGTGAGGTCTGGGGGTTTTCTCAATACCCTTGAACAAATACATCGGGTCCTTCACATCAATAATATGCCATCTCCAGTAGCTCTTAATACTCTCCTTTATCTTCTGGAAGACAGTTTCTGAAGGCTCTATTCCCAGCCTTTTAGCCCAATACATGTGCGATGCAAGAACTCGGTACTGTTTAATGAAATCAAGAACCTCCTTCTCCACTTCCGTCATTAATGTTAAAACCCTAAACCCCTCTTCAACCTTCTGTGAGAACAATTACAATCACCTCCTTATCCTCCTCATAAAGCCGTCTAGCCTTCTCCTGAAAATCCTTGGGAATGTATATTATGTATTTCCCACCACCATGGCTTGAGATCCTCCCTCTGAAAACCAACTCTACCCCCACATGAATAAGTTGTACCAAAAGGTTTATAAAACTTTTGGTACTAAAGGAAAATGGAGTTGGGCGTGGGCGAGCCTAGCAGGCTGTGAGCCCACGCCTCCCCGGAGCTGGCGGCGGGGACTGAGCAGTGATGCCGCGCCCGTGAGGGGCTCCCGAAGAATGAGAGGAAGCCCCAGAGGGCGCAGAACCCCGCCCCAAATGGCGGGAGACCGCCAGCTATGCGTTTGTTTTTCCAAAAGCTCCCTAATAAGTCTTAGCTCCCTGTAGTTTTTATAGAGTAGGTAGGCGATTATTACCAATCCGACTGGTTCAACAACGTCCCACAAGACCATTGAGAAAAAGTACAGTGAGATCATTGCTTCTCACTGCTCGATTGTTGCTGTAATTGCTGTGTATTTGCTATGGCGAGGAGCCCCCCGATTGTTGAGAGCATTGCTAGCATGGCAGCGGCTGGTGCGGAGATGTTTCCAACAGTCTCTTTCATCGCCTTTTCAAGTGCTCCTACAATTATGGTCAGCAACTTTGGGTCTATGTTCACGTTTGCTTCTGCGGCGTCAACTACCAAGTACCTAATAAAGGAGTATGCGAACCTAGCTGAAACCTCGTTAGCTATATATGTAGGAGTAACCGTAAGTAAAAGCTTTAACTCATCCCACACCTGCTTGCTTAGGTTTGGTGTTTCTGGAGCTTGAGCAGACACCCCTCCCACCGTTTAACCTTGTAAACAACTGATTTTTAAACCTTACTGTTTTAAAGAGTATATCCTTGAGGATTTAGTCGATAACTCCCTCCTCCGTAATTCTAAATGTTACTTCACGCTCTGGATGATACGGGCTGTCGAATATCTTGGCTACCCTCGTGTTCTCCTTGCCCTTCCTTAGCCATACCCTGTAGGTTGCGCTGTGTGCTACTATGTTACCGCCGGCTGGCTTGAGTGGGTTTCCGAAGAACGTGTCCGGCTGTGCCATGACTTGGTTGGTCACCACGACGGCGATGTTGTATATGTCCGCAATCTTGAGTAGCTCCGCGATGTGGTGGTTGAGCTTCTGCTGCCTCTCGGCTAGGTTCTCCCTGCCCGGGTACTCAGCCCTGAAGTGGGTCACCAGTGAATCGACAACTATCAGCTTGATGTTCTCCTTCTCGATCATCCTCTTCGCTTCATCAACTATCATTATCTGGTGGTCGCTTGTGTAGGCCCTTGCGTAGAGCACGTTCTTGAGGGCCTCATATGGGTCGAGCCCCCTGTACTTGGCCATCTGCATTATCCTCTCGGGCCTAAACGTATTCTCAGCATCTATGTAGAGCGCCTTGCCGCTCAGCCCGCCCTTATCCTCGGGCAATTGAACCATAACGCTGAGCTGGTGGCATAATTGCGTCTTCCCAACGCCGAACTCGCCGACGAATTCCGTGATCGCCTTGGTCTCTATGCCGCCGCCGAGCAAGTCATCAAGTGAGTTGGCGCCAGTGCTTATCCGCTTGATCCCCCTCCTCCTCTGGTAAAGCTCGTAAGCCGTTATGAACGGCTGTAGCCCTATCAGCTTCTGGGCCGCCATTATTATCTGCCTAGCCCTATCCTCACTGCCGACAATGTCGGCGAGCTCCTTAACGCTCGCAAACGCCACATCCCTAGCCGTGAGGTAGCCAGCCGCCTTGAGCTTCTGGGCTGTCACATTACCGACGCCCTCTATCTCATCAACGTCAATCGTAGGAAACCCACCACCTGCGGGCGCCAAAACATTCACGCTCTGCAAAATCCTTTCATCTTCCTCTCCTTCGACCTCCTCCCCTGGTTTTGTCTTCCTCCTCTCCTTCGACATAGCTATCAATTAAGCAGAAACGAAGTTGCTTAAAAAGTTTACTCTGACCTCTTTGAAGAACAGGAAGAAAAACACTAACGTCAGCGCATCCAATGCGGCGAAAAACAACTCGTGCTAGACAGCTTATGCCTTTCCTTTCAATTTTCATGATAATTCCTCTCTGAAGATGGGCATAATATACTTGTTAAAGAGGTTTATGACGACCCTAAGCGGTAGTATGCTAAAAGCGCGGTAGTCGCACTCAATTGGCCCCCTTGATACAGTGACCTTGAACTCATCGCTCTCCCTCTCGATGGTAATCCTCAAGCCGTTGCCCAGCCATGTCTCCATCGAATCTACTTCGTCCCTCATTAGTTGCCCAATGGGTAAATCTATGAGCGAGCCCTCGCTCACTTGGTGCATTCGCCTCATCTTTATAGCCTCAAGCTCCTTCGCGTACTCCTCCCCCATTACCGCCACAGCCCTTGCGAAGTCCAGGACAGTCGCGCCCGGCTTAATGTCCTTGCTTAGGCCCGATTCGTCGCCAAGGGCTACGCACTCCGCATAGCAGTGCTCGACCTTTAACACCTCAAGGTAGTCCTCCTGGTTTAGGTAGAAGACCACATTAGGGGAGCAGAAAAGAGATGCTACACCCAGGTCGCTAGGCGCCAGCGTAACAGCTACATAGGGGATATGCACGCCCGCCTTCTCAAGTCTCTGCCAAATTGTGGAAAGAAAGTTATCAAGCTCCGCAAGTTTTATTCCTAGCAAGTCCCGCAAGTGCTTGTGCAAGTCGGAGATAACCGAGGTCACCTCATAAGCCAAGCTCTCCGATGCCATCCCCATAGAACTATCAAAATTAATATTTTAAATTTATTTTTAAGTTTATCTCTAACCAAGGATGAAATCGGTCAACCGCCTAGGATCCTTATGATCAAAACTGCTATAAAACCACCTAGTATGCCTGAGGGCGGTACAAAATAAATTAGCAAGATGTCCTGTACATACTTGCTGAAGAAGAGAGACGCAATACCTAGGGGTATTGCCATAAATGTAGCTATTAGAGTTAAGAGGAGACTAAGAGAGACGCTCCAAAGCATATCTGGATCGTAAAACGTTAACGTTCTACGTGAGAAGAGTATTTGTGGGATGTCTATAGCCATGTAGAATATGCTCATGATGAAGGTTACCAGATAAATTAAGAGCCACGGCAGAGCCAAAAACGGAGCAAGAATTATATGAGCAACTGCGAGGTATAGAAATGCATAGGAAAACGCCGACAACAGTACAAGCGACCAACCTAATGCCTTAAGCATGTCATAAATGCACTTGTTCCTACAGCTCATTGTGTACCCAACCCCATCCTCACTCTTGCATAACCCCTCCTTCCTTTGGCACAACCAAGCCGCCACGTATCTTTGTCCAAATTATATGCTTTTAAGCTTTTCTATCCAAGGGCGCAAAAGACTTATAAGGTGTGACGTTAATAGAGACATGCCCGCGGGGCGGTGGTGGCCCGAGCCAGCTCCTCTCAGGGTGAAGGCCTGCGTGGGTTCAGCCCCGCGGGTTAATCTCGTCTCATTATTAATAAGTGCTCCGTCGGCGTCCTCTCGTCCTCAAGCCCAGTGGCTGGGTTTATTTCGACCTTGGCCAACCTCCTCGATACTATAGTATCGATTAACGTAACTTCGTGAGACCAACCTTGTGATTCGAGATGTTCCTTGAATATTTCATCCAGCGGTATCCTCATTGTCTTGACCTTCACGTGTCCTACAAATAACCCGATGACTTTTGCATTTACCTTGTTCAGGAAGTGCCGCCAAGCTGTAAATTAACTACAGCTCCTCAATAATCGTTAGAACCTCCGCAAGCGACTCTGCAAGCCTTTTTGCGGCAAGGTAGGGCACCGCTTCCCCAATCTGTGCCCGCACCTCTTTCTTCGAGCCTGAGAAGAGGAAGCTGTCAGGAAATGTTTGAAGCCTTGCCCGCTCCCTGAGTGTGAGGATTGTTCTGTCTCTGTCGTAGTGGTATCCGTACGTTCCTCCGCCTCCGTACGCCACTATCGTATATGCCGGCTTGAGCGGGTGGAGCCTTCTGTACACAAGGCTTATCCCCTTCCCCACAACTTCCCACTTTGTCCCTTCAACAAATTCGTGGTTTTCATCAAAAGGTATTCTTCTCATTCGCTCAACTACCAGCTGGCCTTCCTTGGGCACCTCGTTCGTTCCGTCTGGAGGCTCTAGACTTGATACTGGGGTGCCGTAATATCCGAGCTCCTTCAGCACCTCTTCATGTTGCTTGAGCGCCTCTTCAAGCTCTTCATCATCTGACAGCACTATTTTGTTAGCCGTGATGTAGTCCCTCACCACATCAAACGTCAGCCTGTCCCAAACCTCGCTCTTCCACCGCCGAGCCCTCTCCGTACCTACCTCATCCCACACTCCCTCCCACTTCTTCACAACCTCCCTATAGACGTTGCCCAGCTCATCAAGCCGTCTGCCCTCAAATACCTCTATCGGCGTCAGCGGATATTTAGGAAGCAAGCCCTCCTTTTCCTTAAGCTTTTTCAGGAAGTAGGTCTTCACCTCCCACAACTTATCAATACCTCTAACGAGATCCTTCCTAATGCCGATTATTATCAATCGGTTCCTCCTCTGAGGAACGCCGAAGTGCGAAAGGTCGAGCACTTCGGAAAGCAGTATGTGGTATCCCTCTACACGCGCATTCAGCGCACTGCTACCCACGATTTTCCTAACCTCGTCCCACCTAATGCTTAGGTTCGACAGATCCTCAAGAATTACCTTGTACGCAAGTCCCTTATTTGCGGATACGAGGCCCGGCACATTCTCGAAGAGGAACGCCCTCGGCTGAAGCACGACAAGAGCCCTAACAAAGTGCGCATAGAGCTTGCCTCTTTTAACCTCGATACCCCTTCTATCCCACTCCGGCCCCCTCACTATTGAGAAGTCCTGACAGGGCGGTCCCCCAACTACGACATCTACCCCAACATCCTTAAGAGGTGTGAAGTCTGCATGCTCCACGTCGCACGCCAACGCCGTGCCGGGCAAGGCATCCGCCACCCCGCCGTTTTCGCTTTTGCACACGTCGAGCTTGAGCCCAAAATTCTGCGAGTATGTCTTCATGGCAGAGTAGAGTATGTCGTTCGCAAAAATTACCTTATACGCACCGCTACTCACAAACCCCCAGTCCAGCCCGCCCGCACCTGAAAATAAGGATACAAGTGTCAGCCTCACTTTTGCTCACCTCCCTGTTCCCTTATTTTTCCCTTTATTTTCTCGGCTATAAAGGACTTTTCTGCAAGCCAGGCAAGTATAATATTCCTCACAACTTCGGCATCATCGTTACCCATAATGCCTTTGAACCTTTCTATTAGACTCCATTGCTCCTCAGTAAAGGTCACCTGAACTCTCTTCGCTCTGCTTTTGTCTCTCTCTAAATTTATATCAAACACACCAGAAACACATTGCAGACTCCAGTTAATAAATATTGCGGTTCACTGAAAGTACGGAGACCTTAAGATCCCGCTAAACATATATTTCTCTCCTCCTAGTAGTAAATAGAGGTGTTGCCCTTTGAGCAACATCACGCTGACTCCGAATGACTACTGGGAGTGCTTTGTGTTTGCCCTGAAAATGTGGTATGTTGGAAAGAAGGCTAAGCAGGACTGGAGAAGAGCTGGAGAGAGGGATATAGGAGACTACCTTAACGATCACATAGAGGGGAAGCTTGGAGAGATAGCATTTGCAAAGTTTCTTAAGGAATACCACGGCATAGATGTTGAGGTTGACCTTGAGATCAAGCCCGGCATACATGCTATTAATAGCTCGGACATAAAGGCAGTAACTATAGGGGGTGTGAAGAGAAGCCCTAGGATAAAGATTGATGTGAAGACGACTTCGTTAAAGTCCAAGTACCTGCTAATAGACGCAAAGGAGTTTCGGACGCGCGTATACGACGCTTATGTGCTTGTTATGCTGAATCTGCCCAAGGATCACCTGCTCCGCTTCCTCATTAACAGAATAGAGATTCCAGAGGACCTTAAGAAACATATAGAGTCCCTTGAGCACATAGAAGCTACTATAGCAGGCTTTGCGTACAGGAATGATGTAGAGGAGAAAGGGAAACTCTACAAAGCAGGAGACTGGCTTCCAGATCCGGACAAACCAAACCGAAAGCTTGTTCAGCTCAAAGCAGATAGTTACGCACTTTCAATAAATAAGCTCAGAAGTAGTGAAGGCGACTGGAGAGAGCTTGTTTATAAGCTCTACAACGCCAACTAGGGCGTTTTTAAAGACGACCTTAAACATATTCATAACGTTTAAAATCTTAAACATCATAGTAATGGTGCGTATATGTGTTAATAAAAGCAAAACAGCCGAGATAAGCCCTATTACACCTGTATGTCGAGCCCGTTAACCCTCGGTTTAGCAATATGCTCCACAATAATTTCTCCATTGCTTATGGGTATTATCAAAACTTTTAGAAGTCTTGTGCCGATATTAATTCAGTACTAAATCTATGGCCAAGTCTCAGCTAGGCTGGTCTGCACGTGGTAGTGGTAAAGCGAAAGTAGTATTAACGCATGATTGTTCGAAATTTCGAACTTCTTATTCTTTTCAAGGTCACTTTTAATTGCTGAGGTAAGTATCCTAACTAAATTAAAGAGGTTACCAGCACTTCTTAGAGAGGGCCAAAGAGAAAAAGAAGGTTCTACGTCAATTATAGTAAGTCCTTTACCTCTCTTGCTCTCGAATTTCACCCTTCCAATTACGGCATGCGTCTCTGCCAAGTCCACGAATTTTATGGCTTCATCAATGTTGCCTTTCTCGAATTCCTCCCTGGCCCTGAGTAGGTCGTGGAGTATGAGGATGAATCGTAGCCGAGATGTTGTTGGTAACCTCAACTCCACAACAGCCCTACTGAAGAACCCCCAATCCCGAGACTTCTCATTACTGCGTACATAATCGATGATTTCACTAATCAATGCCGGAGGTGCCAACTCCTTTGATGATTTCTTCACCCAGTCTTCATACGCCCAATGGCGCCGCAGTACCGAGTCTAATTCTGAGGTGATCTCGTACACGGCATGCTCGTCGCCATTAAATGCGTTAAGCATGCGTTCACAACTCTCATAACATTCCCGGTCTAAGCGCTCCTCTTCGTCGTATCTGCACACAAATTCGCAAGTGATATTTTCATAACCGAAGGGTAGGAGTAGGCGTGCTAGGGCTGGCCTGAGGTGCCTAGGTACGTAATACTTAAGTGTATCATAAATATTGTCGCTAATAAGCCAACCACTAAATTTCTCCCTAAACTCCTCATCAGTTATTATTAGGTTAAGCAGGAGCTTCATCATGACGCAGACATCATCATTACAGGAGGAAAGGAGGCGATTATTACTTATGAAGGAGGTAAGCTCATCCCATCTTTTGGCTAGGGCTAGGTAAACCGCGTACTCGTATGAGACACCAAAGATTGAGCCTAGGTACTCAGCCTGCCTAGGTTCTTCCCTGAATCTATTCCTTAATTCATTCCACAGAGCCTCAAATTTACTTGCGAATTCAAGGTACATTCCCATATTGTTAATCAATGCCAATATAGGAACCACTTTGCGTAGTGCGGCGGCGCGTTCAGTAGTACCCCAGTCATTACTTAACTCTTTAAGTACTATGTTGAACGCTTCCCTAGCAATCTCCTCTTCATCAAAGTATATCCTCTTAAGCATCGCTTGCATTGCCTTAGACGACGCTATTGCGTCGAGCTTATCCATGGTTATGTAAAGCTCAGTCTCTAAGGGCAACCTCACGCTCTTCCCATAAACCATTATGCGAAATACGTACTTAACGTAAAAGTCAAGCCATAGGCAGACCCTAGGCTTATCTACACCTTTCTCGCTCGGGACCTTGATGACGTAACCGTCGGGCACCCTCTCGTACTCAAAAACCAACAACTCACGGCTATGCCCCGGATCTATTGAGACTTTAGTAACACCCTCAGGGGATGATAACCATAGCAGATACTCATTCTCAATACGTGGATCCTCGTTGGTGGTAACTAAATTTCCACAGAGATCCCTATCGGCCAGGTACTCCCCAAGGTACTCTTCCTCCTCAGGTGCGCCTCCTTTCCTTGCTCTTATACTTATGAGGGCGTAAACTCTCTTAGCGACGTTTCTGCCGGTGTTCTTAACTCGGATGATTATCCGCCCCTTACTGCAATCATCACTCCGGCAATCAATATTAATACCGTCACGCTCAAGTTCGAGGGTTGCCGTTGATGAGTAATACTTAACTAGGTCGTTTATGCCTTCTGCGAGTAGTGCTATGGCTGGAAGTGCTGAGAGTATGAGCGTGGTGGTCTGCGGTACCACCTTAATACTTATTACGATAACTATGACTATGAAATAAATTACTGCACCAATAATCCTGATCCAAGCCGCAATGTTACCCTTAACCACAGCCGTTAAATGTTGATAGAGATAGAGTTATTTTAAGACTTAATGTCGAGTAACTACTTTAAACCTCATTTACGTCTGTGTTATCCCAAATCTCGTCAATCCTTAATTTCAATTTCTTGGACTTTGATCGTCCATTCCTAGCACGTGATTTGAACTTCAATCTCGTACTCACCAGCGATTAAGCCATCTTGGGGTCTATTCTCACAGTTCATTTCAAAGAGGTCAAGCACACTAGCGATACAGACATGGTATGTGATAACCATAGGTTAAGTAAAGTCCTGGTCAAGCACCCCTCGGCTTCTAATTACTGCCGTGGTGATAAACACTGCTGTTGTCGCCTTGGTTGGTATTAGTACTAATTGACGCCTCAGTGAGTAAGTGCGCAACATTAGTCGTAACACTAGCCAATAGGATTGTTCCGAGGATCGATGACATATTTAGGCTCAGCAATACCGCGGCAATCACCAAGACCCATCTACCCGTTAAACCTGGCAAAACTCTACGTCCACGTGTAATTAACAATGTGGCTAATGCAATAGCCACGTACACGGGAATTACAGAATCAACTAATCTAAATCCACGGAGAAGTCCCTAGACACGTAGAGCCAGGGTATGGGCTCACCGAGTAAGTTACAAAGTCTCAATATAAGGTGTGGAAGCGAATACCAAACCCAGGAAGAACGTGGCGAATATGTCCCTAACCCCATGCATAAAGGTTTGGGGATGTGGCGGTTGCTTCAAAGGATTAAACCCACACTAAAGCACAACCTCGCTGGCAGATACTTATGGTGGGAAATTATACTCGTGGGATTAAGTCCCACGCGTTTAATAACTCTTCTAAGTTTGTCTTGATGTTTAACCAGTCTAAAACCTCCTCAAGCGGTATTACCGTGTGTACAAACGCGAGATCGCTAAATGAGGCAGTCACCCTACCGGACTTCTCCAGCTCTTGCTTCACTGTCTTTATCAACTCATCAACCTCCTTAACTATTGCCCGCGGTACGATGAGTATGTAAACCCTCTTGTTTGAGGGAGGGGTTTCCCCCACAACGATTCGCCAACAGCCGCTTTACGACCATATCACGCTTTAGGTAGTTCTCAGCCATGAAGTAAGGCAGGCGTTCTACCTCCTCTGCAATTTGCTTCTTGTTTAACCACCTCGTCGCCTTTACCTCAACGCCAACGGGCACCGCATTTTTACAATCCTTACGGAGCAGGACGGCGAAGATATCGATGAACGGTGACTTACCCTCCGCATTGTACTCAACTCTCTTGTACCTGAACTCGTACTTATCCTCCAGTATAGCCCTCGCTCTGGCTCTCCTCAAATACGCCTTAGCGTTTCGCCAGAAGAGGTCCCAGTTGGCATCGATCTCGCTCACAACAATATTATGAAGTAACCTACGTAATTGAGCGAGTCTATCAGTATCCATTTGATACCACATTCACTTGCTGTATTTAAAAACATAGCGTTAGGGGCACCGCCAACTGGTGTGGTTAGGGCAATAATACACTCCTGACAATATTCCACACGGACTGTGCTATCCTAACAATTGTGAAGCCTGTCAGGCCGATCGCCGTGCTCAACTCAGGGCCTAACCCAATGCCCAAAATAATGCTAAGGGCAATGCTCACGGCGAAGGCTGTGATGGCGCTAGTGAATGCTGTGTAGAGGTCACTAGTGGCTTGCCCCAACTCAACAACCCAGCCTAGGGACCACATTATTGGGCCCGTGATGGGTACCTCCAAGTGCCCGTTCCACGGTGGCTCGCCAGGCTTTAGGGCTAGGACGCAGGTTTTATTATACGCCGTGGCGCTTATAATGACTTGGGTGTAATTAGTGGGAGCCACAGCTGGTGGTTCCTCGAAGGTATTCAGGGGCCAGGGGATGACCGAGAGGTACTCATAGAGTTGTGTCAGGTTCTCGATTGGGTAAAGATGACTTGGTTCCACGTGGATTGTACAATTCGACACGTAACCACCAACCCAGGCCCATAATATGACACTCTCATTCCTAAGGACGAGCGTGTCATTAGACAGGACAGTGAGGCTCGCGTTGATGCCCAGCTCGTGCTGGCTCAAAATTCTAAAGGCCCCGCAGGACGCGTTACCGCACGTAATTGCCTGCCCAGGCTTCTGGGCGGTTAGTCCTGCATAGCCAATGTTCATGAGTGGTATGTAGAATGGCCCGGTCACACTGTAGTTGAGGCCTAACCAGTCCCATATGACGTTTGTGATTCTAAATGGCTCGCAGGTCCATGTAATGAATGTGGCGTGCCAGCCGGTGGTTATGTTCAGGATTTTGACTTGGCCCGTCATGGACCAGCCCTGGGTCGTGTTGATGACCAGGGGCTCGGGTCCTGTGGCGGTGACTGTGACGAGACCGACGGAGTAGCAGGGTGGTTGGTGCGTGGGTAGGGCGTGGAACACGCCGACAAACCCTGTTATGAAGTAGCCTAGGATTGGTGTTGCGATAATGAGGCTTAGGCCGATTCCAAGTAGGGCTCCATTCACGGCACTCCTGGGCCTAATGACTGCTCCATAGAGCCCGGCGAGGATTATGAGTGGTGCGTACTGGAGTACGCTGTAGAGGACTGTGTAGAGGGCGGTTAAGTAGCCAGTGAGGATTATGGCACTCATTAGGCTCCTCGCAATAGCCTGGAGTGGGTCTATCTCGTTTGGGAGTTCGGGGATGATTATGTGTAGGACCCCGTCAATGACTGCTAGAACCCAGTAGTCAATACCCAATGCGCTTTCCAAACCAACCCACCCATGGATTGGGGGCGTGGGTGGTGATGGGTACCTACTAGTGAGGGTGTCCACAACACCGATGATTATGATGTAGAGGAGTAGGACTCCGGTGAGGTCGTAGATGCGTTTCAAATCCCCCTTGACGTAATAGAGGTATATGATGCGGGCTGTGATGACACCAGCAAGCCCGGTCTCCAGGGCATTGGTTACTAGGCTTAAGCTCATAATGCCTCAAGCCCCGCCTCAGCCTCCAGGAGG
>Ga0081534_100412_pt1 | contig 14103 bp, 12 predicted proteins | sample MonGeyMetagenome_FD_71019 | JGI IMG/M metagenome (GOLD analysis project Ga0081534, IMG submission 71019) | Hypoxic/sulfidic aquatic microbial communities from Monarch Geyser, Yellowstone National Park, USA - MG (SPAdes) v1 (version 2) | ecosystem: Environmental > Aquatic > Thermal springs > Hot...
AGAGCGCAAGTTACGTAGGATTGCCGATGCCACTGCCAAGTTATGGAATGAATTGAACTACGCTAGGTTGGTTCAGTATAGGGAAACGGGTAGGGTTGATTTCGAGGGTACGGAGCACGAGTTCTACCACAGGTACAAGGGTGTGTTGGGTGTGAATGCTGGGCAGGTGATTAACCTAAACAACAATGCTTGGAAATCATACTTCGAGTTGCTTAAGTTATATAGGCAGGGTAGACTACCGAAGTTTTACAGAAAACCATCACCGCCTGGCTTCTGGAAGGACAAGCTATTGGGGAAGAGAACCTTGAGGATTCTGGTTAGGAACGATAGGTACTACCTAGAGCCAATCAGCAATGGCGAGGGCTATTTGGTGCTTAAGGATTGGGGGTTGAAAATAAAGTATGCTGGTAGGATTAAGTGGAGTGGGAGGCAAGGCATGCTCGTAATTAAATACGAGGATGGTAGGTGGTTTGCCTATGTGCCAATCACCGTCGGTGAGAAACCAGCGAAGAGTAACCCAAAGGGCTACGTGAGGGGCGTCCATGATAAGGTACAGATCGAGAAGCCAAGGGGCGATAACAAGGCTTTCATAGACATTGGCTTGAACAACCTATTCGCCGTTGTTTTCAATCACAGCGATACTGCGATTTTAATCAAGGGCTCGACAATCAAGTCCGAGTATTACTGGTGGAAGCGTGAGATCAAGACCTACCAATCCGTTAGGGATTGGTTGAGGAATCACGGATTCGAGTCCTGGCGTAAATACCACGCGTTTTACTTACATGCTGTTTACAAGAGGAGGGAGAGGCTTAGGCATTACTATCGCACGGCAATTAGGTTCTTGGCGAGGGCAATGCATGAAATGGGCGTTGATGAGGTCTTCATCGGATACCCATACATGGTCAGCCAAGACAATGGTAACGAATACAACACAAACATTTGGTGGTTTAATAAAATCATTAATTGGCTTAAGGACGTACTTGAGGAGTACGGAATTAAACTCAATGTTGTTAATGAATATGGGACGAGCAAACAATGCTCAATATGCAATGCGGAGCACGAGAACGGTAGGGTTAAGCGTGGGTTGTACGTGTGCGAATTAACTGGAATAAAGATTAACGCCGATCTGAACGCAGCAAGAAACATAGCAAAGAAGGTAGGCTACAAAACACCAACACCAAAGAAAATACTGAGTTATATAGTAACAACCAACGGCGTAAAACCAATAACCCCAAAGAAGGGGCAACAATCGAGACCCCCAAAAAATGAAACCCGCCCAAAAAGGGCAGGGAAGGGGGTCATCCATAAAAATCGGTGCACCATAACAAATTTGTATTAATAAATTTAAAACTATGGAAATGTATTCAAATAAATAAATATGTAATAATACGTTACAATCGCAATTATTAATCGCGAATCGTAGCAGTACCTAATAATTATTGACGTCATTGTTATTTTATTTTAATTAAATTTAATATAATATAACCTAATTAATTCAAAATATTCATGGTGCCCCGGCCGGGATTTGAACCCGGGTCATGGGCTCGAAAGGCCCACATACTTGACCGGGCTATACTACCGGGGCGGGACAGGTTATTTTTACCTTCGGTTTTTAAGCCTTTTATGCCGTGCCTCAGCTTTCTGAGTTAATCGTTAAAAATCGAGGCTTTCTTGGTTGTTGAATGCCAATCACTGTGTATAGAAGTGGTGATCTTTATTTCGTTAGGTTTTCGTTGCGGGTTAAGCCGCGTAGGGTTGCATTTGTCATTGGCAATTTCACGGCCTTTATGAAGTCAATCGAGCTTGAATTCTGCGGGGATGATTATTGTGCCTACGTTGCGTTGCCTCCGGGTAGGTACCTGTATAGGTACTTGGTTGATGGTGAGGTGGTGCTCGATGATGGGCCTGTCGAGAATGGGTACAATGTATTGCTGCTTAGGGGCTCCCTCAGGAGGGCTAGGTTGGGTATTACGAGGCGTAGGTTGTTTAGGGCTGTCTACGGGATTTTCGTTGATAGGTTTGAGTGCAAAAGGGTTGGTGGGCCTAGGGATAGGCTTGGTGGTGATCTAGAAAGTATTAGGCGTAGGCTTGGTTACATTAGGTCCATGGGCTTTGACGCCATTTACCTAACGCCAATATTTAGGGCCATGTCTTACCATAGGTATGACGTGCTTGATTATTTGAGTGTGGACGATGACCTCGGAGGCAACAGGGCGTTTAAGAAGCTAGTTAGGGATGCCCACGCTATTGGGGTCAGGGTTATCCTGGACATGCCGATACACCACACAGGTTCTGAACACCCAGCCTTCAAGAGGGCACTGGATGGTGACCCAGAGTATTCCCGTTGGTTCTACATCTACGGTGATGATTATGAGAAGTTCATGGATGTAAGAAGAATGCCTAAGCTAAATGTTAAGTTCGCCGGCGAGTGGGTTAAGGGGATTATGCTTCATTGGTCCCTGATGGGCGTTGATGCGTTCAGGATAGATGTCGGTGCTGGCATACCACCATGGTACCTATGGAATGTGAGGCAGTTCGTTAATAAGCCATTTATTGCGGAGGTTTGGGGCGACCCATTTCTGTGGAGGAATGCCGTTGATGGCGTCATGAACTACCAGGTATGGGAGCCATTAATAAAATTCCTCAGTGGTAACCTGAGTGCTGAGGATTTTTCACAGATCCTTAAAAGACAACTGGCCTTATTACCGAGGCCACTCCTACTCAATTCTTGGCTCTTTATAGATACCCATGACACCCCAAGGGCATAACGGTATTAGGGGATGCGGAGAAGCTGACCTCCTCCCCGCCCTAAGAGGGTGTGGGAGGTTTCCTCGCCCTGCCTTCATCGGCTCCTCTGGCTGGGTTCATGGGTTTGCCCCGGGCCAGCACCGCGGGGCTTTGCTCGCTGGCCTTTGCGTTCCTCATGATGAACCATAGAAGTTGAATGATATTCTGTGGTATTATTGGGTTTGAATTATCCTCGTGCTCTCTCCAATCCATTTCCCTCCTTAGATTCCACCAAACACCCTTTGTCCATGCTTCTGGTGTTAGCTTCCAATCCATGTTCATGACCGAAGCATAGTCCCTATCTACATAGTGACCAAGTGGGCAGTAAAGAACGTGCCAGTCGTTGGTCTCCCCAAGCCTTGTGAAATGAATTGGACAAACCCTACTGTTCCTATAGGATGATACGTGGAATAGTTTGGAGCCGCGCTCCAATGCCTTTTCTTCCACAGCCTTCTCCAAAGCCTTGAACGGTGTCTGCTTGATCCTATGCCTCAACTCGTCCTTCCCAATTCCATCAATCATCTCCTCCTGTGGGTTGTTCCCTAACTCTTCAGTTACGATAAGTGCTGACGTCTTTGTTAGTTCGCTAGCCACGTGCCTAACCCTACCAACCTTCCTATCCCTTTCTCGTAATTTCCTCACCCGCTTCCTGTATTCCCTTGTGTTAGTTATGTTCACGTACTTACCATTCGGTAATGCGAATCCAGGCTTGAGTTTCTCGATGATTGCGTTCCTAACCCTCTCGTATCGTCTCGCCAATCTGCCGAAGTCCGTCCTAATCATGTAGAGCTGTGGCGTTAAGTATTGCCTGTTCCATTTCGCTACTTTGTCCACGGTGGTTTCAATATCAATCCTGCTAATAGCTACCGTGTTCTCATTAATGTCGAACGAGATCACGGATTGAGGAGTCCCCTCCTTCGGCTTGACCTCGAACACAAACACTGCATACCACTTGTTCGTCTTCCTCTTAACAATCAACGTGCTAGCCAACTCGGCTTCACCACTCAATACCCTCCACCAGTAGAGCCAAAACCTCCTGTGAAGCCTCAACCAAACCTCCTTCCTCTCGCCGAGCAGTGATAGGCTAAGCCTGATTGGTGCTATTGATTTGATGAATTGCTCATAACCCCATGCCTTCTCCGTAAACCTCAATGAGACATTCCTAACCTCAGGGTAGGGCTTGCTCACCAAGCCCTTCCTCCTTCGTGTAATAAATGATTTGGCGATCTCAGAGGCTTGTTTAATGGCTTGGATGACCAATTGCGAGTTAAGGCTTGGGTACTCACTCCTATACTTGTGATAAAACGGCCCATGGAGTTGACTCGCACCCGTAGCATTGTGCTTAACGGCGTACTCAACAACCTCACGAACGATGTTGAGGTATGTAGACTCAATGGAGTGGAACAGCTTGTTGAGTTCTTTGGTGACCTCTAACTCGACAGCAACAGCCCTACGCAACATCCACAGGAAAAACAAGCAACCAAAAATAAAAACCACCCACGACAAGAAAAGACGAGACTTACCAATCGTTTTGTCAGTAGGTGGAGCGAGGTAAAGAGTGCGGTATCTGCAATACTTGGTGTGGGGGTTGGCGATAGGGAGCTCATGAATGCACTTAATTCATTGGTGGGTTATAACTTCGTTGAGCGGAAGGGTAGGGGTGAGTATGGAATAGCGGACCCAATATTGAGGCAGGTGGACATGGTGCCACTATTGAGGAGGTACTTGAGGAGGGAGGCTAACGTGTAGGCTAGGCCACGCGCCATAGGCAAGGATGCGTCATCACAGGAGGCAAAGACCAGCCTAGTGGGAACGCCCAACCTCGTGAACGTGATCTCTAGGCTTATATGCTAAGCCCAGTCCTTGGCTGCATGTCCTCTACCAGCCATATTCCCTGGCTCTCCGCCTCTTTTATGGCATCTGGCAATGCCCTTAGGCAGTATAGGACCGTCACGACCTTTCCCTTGAACCTGTCTGGGTACCTGTCCATGGCCCTCCTCACCTTCCTAACGAGCCTCCTAACGGTTTGGGGACCGGCCTTCACCTTGGCGTCACCGATTACGGTTAATTGCTCGCTCACTCCGTAGATGTCGAACTCGAACTTCCTACTGAAGTACGTGACGCCCGTCCTAATTTCAATACCTCTCTGCTTGAGGAGGTGCTGGACGACGTGGTTGGCTTCGTACTCGAGGCCTATTGTTAGGTTGTTGAGCATGTTCTCAATAGCCGTTAACCTCCTATCAAACCTCCTCTCGAGATGCTCCATGGCCTTCCTCAACTCACTGATTGCCCTCGTGTTCTCCCTCGTAGCCTTAGCTAATTCCTCAACCACAGCCTCAAGCCTGGTCAACCTATCCTCAACCTTCGTGAGTCTCTCCTCAGCGCTAGCCATTCTTTCCTCCAGCTTTGCTAATCTTTCCTCATGCTCCTTAACGATTTTTGTTAATTCCTCAACCGCGCTCTCTAACCTCGCTAACCTCTCCTCATGTGCCTTAACAGCCCTCGTTAACTCCTCAATGGCTGCCTCAACCCTCGAGAGCCTATCCTCATGAGCCCTTGCAAGCTTCGTTAACTCGTTAACAGCCTCAACAAGCCTATCAACGGAGGACTTAAGGTCGGCATAACCAATCAGACCCATTACGGCTAACCTAAACTCCTCATCCTCACGAAGCATCCTGAGTATTTCGCTCTTTAGTTCACTATGCATTATCATTACTTGATTGTGGGCTTTGCTTATTAACCTTACGTTGCCCGCCGCAGCCCTGGGTTGCGATTTCATGCTGGTGGTTGTTTTGTGGCTCGTATTGTGTTACCAATTATTGGTAACGCATATGGACACCGAGTAGGAAAAAAGTGGGCAGCATCGACGGCACAGTTTATAAGGGTGCACCGGGTGTGGTGCGTAAATGCGTGTTTGCATACTTGAGGAGTTCACGAGACTCGGTGGTGGGCAGATCTACGCCCTGCAGCTAGCCAACGCCCTAACCAAGCTTGGGCATGAGGTGGAGTTCGTGATTGCCGGAGAGCCTAGGGTTGGGATCAACTACCCAAGTAGGGTTGTGCCTGTGGGCTTCAGGGCTTCGTACGACCCATACTCACTACTAACCAACTACATAAACTTCAGGAAGCTGGGCAGGCTAGTGGGCGGGTATGTGGGTGACTGCGATTTGGTCATAAACAACCACCCAAACTTCATACCCCACAACAAAGGGCCAATAATACTTCATGGTTTATCCTTTGTAGACTTCGTAATAGATGAGTACGGCAACATAAGGAACAAGCCACTATTCTGGGTGCTCTCGAGGATTTACAAAATATACGATGGGGCATACATGGTTTACAACTCCAGGTACACAATGAACCTAGCCAAAAAACTACTACCAAAAATGGGGATAGAACCAAACCACGAATACATACTAAGCCCACACTACACAATAAGCACGGATAAGGTGCCAGAGAAGGAGGACTACGTACTAACCGTGGGAAGACTGGAGTGGAACAAGGGGCTAAGGGCACTGAGGACAATAGCCAAACAAATCAACAGGAAAATCATCATAATAGGAAGAACAGACGCCAAGGAATCAAGGGAAGTAATAAGGGCATTAGGCACAGAGAGGAACATAGAAATAATACCAAACGCAGACGAAAAAACCAAGGAAGAGTACTACAAACACGCATCAACATACCTACACCTAAAGCGAAACGAGAACTTCGGAATAGCCGTACTAGACGCAATAGCCACAGCAACAATACCAATAACACCAAAGACAGGGGGGCCCTGGACAGACATACTGGAGGAGGGAAAATACGGACTAGGCTACAACACAATAGAGGAGATACCAAAACTAATAGAAAACGCGGAAAAACTCATAGACAGGGAAAAAATACACAAAAGCAAGGAAAGATACAACTCACAAAGCTTCACGGGCAGAGTTAAGAGATTAATAAATGAGTCATTAAACCGTGAGTAATACATTAAAGGAGAACTAAAAGGGGAGAAAAGGGTAATGAAAATCCAAGTAAAGCACCTGCAAGTTATTGGAGCTTTATTGTTCATTCAATTCTATATAATTTGGACCCTGGGCTTCATAAATTATGTACCACAACTATACAACTATGATATACTACGAGCATCGGCGATACTATTAGCAGTTGGGTTATTAATGATGATTAGCAAGTACTTGATAAACATTATAAACAATGCAACCACGGACAAGTACTTCAGGGCATTAATACTAATTTACGCAGCAACCACATACTACATAACATACAACGCCGTAATACAATACTACCAACTAAACTTAGACGTAAGCCTTGACACGGCAACCTACATGCAATCCTTCGCATCAGCAACACTATACCACAGATTCTTCAGTAATTTTGTCGCGTATACGTTCTTCTTTAACCACTCATCACCAATACTATTCCTAACATACCCACTATACCTAACCTACCCAGGAATAACAACACTCACAGCAATACAAGTAATACTAGCGACACTACCAACAATACCGCTATACAAACTAGGACAGAAACTATTCAACGATAGAAAATACGCACTGGCCACAGCAATAATATACCTAGCATACCCATGGACAACCACATACCTAACAGGACCCTTCGAAGTCGTAGTACTCACAGCCCCCTTCCTAGCCCTAACCCTCTACAACCTATACATGGGCAACAAATGGGGTTACCGGATATCACTAACGCTCATGATGATGACCATAGAGTTCTCACCAATAATAGGCATATTCCTAGCCCTATACATATTGGCGATAAAACTTGATTGGTTAAAAACAAAACAAAGAATCACACTCGGTACAGAAACCCTTGCATACTCAATAGCATGGTTAATAACGGCATTCCTAATAGTTTACTACTTCAGCCACGGAACCATAAACATATTCCAAAACCTATGGGGATCAGCCCTTGCAGGGCCGTTAATAGGCATGAGCAACACGATAGCCAAGGCACTATTCCACCCCGCAAGCCAGGCAAAAACAAACGATGTAATCAATCCTCAAACCCCAATCAACATAACAAACGTGGCAATAACCCTCATGAATAACGTAATGAACGGCTTCAATACTAAGGTGCAAACCGTGGTGCTCCTAATGGCACCGGTACTATTCCTAAACCTTGCAGAACCACAAAACCTATTACTCCTACCATGGCTCTACGCAGCATTACAAACAACATTCCCACCATACTACATAGTGTGGGTCTACTACACAGCCCTGGTGACACCAGCCATAATACTACCAGCAATATGGACACTAAGAAGGTTCAACATGAACGTAAGGAAAAGAGTATTTATTGCAATCTTGATCGTAACAACGGTATCCTTTCTATTCCTAAACAACCTATCACCACTATCAAGCATATACTTCAATGACGCAATACCAAACCCCCTAAAACCAGCAACAACACCCTACAACCTAGCCCTAATACAACTAAACAATTACATACCACCAAACACACCCGTAGCCACACCAGCAACAGCAGTACCCTGGTACTCACTAACTAGGTACGGATGGGGAAAACACGGAGTACCATTCTTCGGACCAAACAACTACACACAATACGTAGTATACTCACCACTAACACCCACAGGATACCCATACAACCCAGACCTAGGGCAATACGAACCATACATATTCAACGACGGAGCATGGCTACTAGCCAAGGACTACGATGGACCAGTCATTAGGCTTCATAGTTTCAACTACACAATAACAATAACAATACAACCAATAACCCCAGGCACTCACCAATACACAATAGCCCTAATACCAAACGGACCCACAACCGTGAAACTAAACATTCAATATACACCAATAGAGACAATACAATACACAACTGAAGAATTACTACAAATAACCCAACAACCACAAACCACAGCATGCGGAACAATACCAAGTTACTTTACACAAATGAACCCAAATGAATACCTAATACAACCAATAACGCTCAATAAAGCAATAACCATAGAAACAATAACAATATTTGGATCAGGAACAACACTAAACGGAGAGGTAGCACTCTCAATGGCACCAATACCAACACAGACAAGCATAATATGGGCAACGCAATTCCCAATGCCATGGTGGTGCCTCCCGCACTCATGGGCAACACCAATAACCGTAAACCCAGGGATAGCACTAAGGCCAGGCACGTACTACATAATAGTTCAGGCACCAACAGAGTGGCAAGCACTCTGCACGTACATACCAAACACACCAAAGGCAATGCTATACAACGGCGAAGAACTACAACAACTAAACTGTACACTAAACACAATAATAACAACAAATGAACCAACAGAAACAACAAACATAAACACAGAAATAGCAATAACACTACTAAACAATACAATAACAATAAACACACAAAGAGAAACACAACTAACAATAACCTACGAAACAAACCTAACAAGCAAAATGAACTGGGAAACATTGAGCATAAGCACAAACCAAACAATACCAGCAAGGCTCATAATAACGGTAAACACCTACGTACCAGGGCAATACCCACCAATAACAACACCCTGGTACCTAACACCAGCCTACGGAAACACACCAACATACACGCTATTGATATTAGCGGTAATTCCATTACTAAGACGCAATAAGAAAAAGAATGAGCATGCAAAAACGTATAATATAACATAAAGGATTTAAGGTACATTAGTAACGATTTAAGGCATGGTTGTTCTAGCAATGATTACTAGAAATTCCGCGGAAAGAATTAAGGACTTCCCTGAGGTTCTTAATTCCACATTATCAATTCCCTACAAATCAATGATACTAATTGATGACTCTGACACATCAACTACTAAGAACATCGTTAGCAATTTTGCAAAAAGAAACAACAAAGAACTCCTAATATTGAGTAGCGGCGCCGTAAAGACCAGAGCGGTGGCAAGGCAAAAGGCAATTGATGTCTTCCTCGAGAACTATAACGATGAGTGGCTATTCTTTCTCGACGATGATATAATATTAGATAAAGAGTGGTGGCCTAAAGCCAGTAAGTATTTGAATGATGGCTACATCGGGGTAGTGACCGGTTTCGTAATGCATATTGAAGACTTTATCCGGAAATATTTAGAAATACGCAAAATTGATCAGTGGACATGGTTTAAAATAAAATTTGAAGGTAGAGGATACACAGGGGACACTATGTTCAAAAGGGACGCCCTCATTAAGGTTAAGGAGACCTATGGCTCAATACCACCTTACCTCCACGAATACGAGGATGCATGGTTATTTCATAAAGTTAGATGTCTCGGCTACAAATACATAATTGTCCCAACAAACAGCTACCACCTAGGACACCACAGACTAAGCATAATATCAGCAACCAAAAACCCAATAATAGTTTATAAAATGGGGTTTAACGCAGAGGCATTCATACCCAATGTATTAAGTAATTATGAATCAATTAGTGGGGCCTTCATGTTCCCAATCAGTTACTTAAATGATGCGATTAAACATATTCGTGAATTCAGGAGAAAATATGGTGAAATAAGTAATGTAACTTTAATGGAGCTTAGAATCCTAGGCACATACATGATTTGGCTGATGATGATACTCAATGGAAGACCTGGTGATCCATGTGAAAAGTAAAGATATAAGGCTAGGGATTGTGTGCCCAATATACCTGCCTAAGTATGGAGGTGGTCCTCGTCATGCATATGAGGTCTTAAGTAGATTGATAAGGGTATTTAATGATATTTCATTACTCCCAAGCTCGGACACATTCCTAATACTCAATGATGAAGGTGATAAGGAGCAGGTACTAAAGGTCGCTGATCAATATAGGAAGCTGGAATTTGAAGTGCCTGAAGCATTCGATGACTTGTTAAGTAAGTTCAGGATTATGAGTTACGTAGAGAAGGCGCGTAATGCTATTACATTAGGCTTTAATAGGAAATTAGACAATGAGTATTCAAGAATAAACAAAAAATTCGACATACTATTTGACCCTATATTCAGTGACCTCGATATAATAATGCTTAGTAAGAAATTAAGCAATGGAAAATACGGATTCACTCACCAAGGCTATTTAACATCTAGGTACCTAATTGACCGCCTCTGGAAGTATCTAAGGTACTCATGGCCCGCAATCTCACTCTATGGCCTAGCAATCCAGATACCACCATCAATAATGAATATGCACATGAGAAGGCTCATGGAAGTGCATGGCAAGCCGAGGTTCGTGGCCTTGCTAAGTAAGGGCCAGGCTGAGACTTTAGGTATTGATGATTGGGGAGTTCCTTACTTCATCCTTAACCCTGCTAATGCCGTGGATCCCGAGTTACTCGATCATAGGGGTGTTGGGAAGGATGATTACCTGGTTTTTTACGCTAGAATGCACCCTGAAAAGGGAATCTTCGAACTACCTAAGATCATTAAAGTACTTAGGGATGAGTACGATAGGGATGTTAAGCTTAAGGTTATGGGTGCATTCCCAAATGATGGTATTAGGCGCGTATTCTTTAGTCTCGTGAGGAGGTATGGTGTGGAGAATAATATTGAGTATCTAGGCTTCGTTAGCGAGGAGGAAAAACATGAAATTGTTGCTAAGGCCAAAGTCCTCATTTACCCATCACATAACGATTCGTTCTCCCTAGTGATCCTTGAGTCGTTAGCTCTTGGAACCCCTGTGGTTGCTTATGATATTCCTGGCCCTAAGTCCGTGTTTAGTGGTTTGCCTGGTGTGTTGTTTGTTAGGGAGTTTGATGTTAGAGGGTCGGCTTTAGCAGTTGTACGTATACTCGATAATTATGATCATTACCTTGGGCTTATATATAGTGAAAAATTACTAAGCTTCATAAGGCTCCATACTTCGTGGGATTTGATCGCTAAGCAGGTAATAAATTTAATCAAGGATTCTGTGGTTGGGTGAGCATATCGTGAGTTATGAATAATGGTTTATTCAGTATCTTGAGTACTCTATCAAGCATTAAATAATTAAGCAAAATAAGTTCCCTCCCTAACGTGTGGCGCCTTGTAAAGATCCAACCTAAACCCAAGTCTTTCTGCGATGATGCCAACCAACCTTTTTCTATCGAGGAAGCCCTTACGTGCTTTGCAATACTCATTGCTGAAGAGACATAGTACCTTATAACCAAGGCCACGCCTAAATAGATAGATAGAATGATTTAACTCATGAGAATCGAGTATCTAAAAGCATAATTAATCCCGTGTTAGCACGAATACCATAATAGTTAATGCAGGTTTCGTTGTTAGGTTGGCATAGTGAAGACCAGATCTTACAGTAACATAAGCAACCCCATACTCCCTATTCCACAGCATCAATATTAATAGAACATCATCCAAATATAGGAATGTTTCGTCTATGAATGGTTTGCCGTCTGGGCAGGTTCTCCGTATTGCCTCAGCCTTAACTAGCATGTATGCCCTATCTGCGTAGGTTATGTAGTGTGGCTTGTTTATGCCTGGGCACTCATGCTCAGTGGCATTTCGGCAAATATCGTCAAATTCCCAGTGGTCTGTTGCATAACCACCTGCTGAGTATATCCTCCCACCATACCCTCCATGTAGTCAATCAATTCCCTCAGCGAGCTTGGCTCCAGAATTAAGTCGTTATTGAGAAAAGCCACGTACTTAGCCTCCAGGTCCCTTGCCTCTCAACCAAGGTTCATGCCACCAGCATAGTCCCTATTCGCATCGCTCCTAACGAACTTAACCCTAACATTGCCTACTCTTCTCCTTGACAAACCTCATAATCACCTCGAAACTACCGTCGCTTGATGCGTTATCGACTATTATCACCTCGTAATCATTGAAGTCGAGACTTAGGGCTGACTCTATAATGCTGTGGGTAGGGTGCTTGGTTTGATTAGTAGCTTGCCGGGGTTTGTTTTGGATAGGGTTGGTGCTGTGCTTATGGGTTCGGTTGATGGTGATTGCGGTATTAATGAGGTTAAGTATGGAAGGTTCTCTGGCACCTTGGTTAGGGCTGATGTTGCTGTTAGGGTTTGTTGTAGGGATGACTTCTTCCTAGACCAGGCTGACTTCGACATGTACTCTAGGATTAGGGAGCTCGGATACCTTACGCTCGGTATTAATTGTAGGCTTGTTGACCATAGGTTGGGTGTGAGGCGTTGGGTGCCTATAATCTCAAATATACTTCATAGATCTGTTGATTATGAGCCGCCGTGGAGGTACTACTACATGGTTAGAAACTCCACGAGATTATTAATCGAGGGCAGAATGGATCCGGTCTTTTATATATACCAGTTGATTTCTTGGGGTATTCGGATATTACTCGCTGATGGGCCCTGGAGGCTCATTAAGCCGCTGGGGCTGGGCATAATCCACGCCATACTCAATGAGCTCGGTTACGTAGAGTCGAGGGTGTTTACATAATGCATTTAAAAATACGCTATTAATTCCCCTTAATGGGCATTGTCCATAGACTTAGGGTTCTCTTAGCGAGTAGGAAGTTATTCCGTAATTGGCTATCTGCCAGCATTAGGTACTACTTGGTTAAAAAGCGGTTTTCTTCGTGCTGGCGATATTGAGGTTGTTTGCCGAGATGGTTCTAGAGGTTTAATTCCGGTGAGGGCTTATGGGGTTTTGGTTAATGATTACTATGATGGCTACGTCGCGAATTACGACTGTGAGGAAGGCATTGCCACCTATGTGAATAATGTGCATTTACCAATTGAGGAGATTAGGGAGAGTAATGGTTTTGTGAGGCTTGCTGTTGAGAATGGTTGGGCTTATGACGTGGCAGGTAAATATTGGTTTAAGGATGGCGTGAGGTTTAGGCATGCGCATTGGCCCATTCTTGAGGTTTTTGATTTTGGTAATTATGAGGGAGTTGATGTTGATGGTAGGGTGGTGATTGATGTTGGGGCTTTCGTTGGGGACATAGCCATGTACTTTATCCTTAAGGGTGCGGGGAGGGTAATAGCTATCGAGCCTTTACCTGCCAATTACGAGGAATTGCTCGATAACGTGCATCTCAATGGCATTGAGGGGAGAATTATTCCGATAAATGCGATGGTAAGTAGTAGGCGCATGATTGTGGAGATCCCAACAAATGTGCCCATATACATAGGGGATGTTCAATAGGTGAATTTAGGAGACATGGCGCAGGTAGTTATGTAAATATTGAGTCAATAACCGTTAGTGATATAATTGATAGGTTCGGTGTTGATCCTAACGATGCGGTGCTTAAGATGGATTGTGAGGGCTGCGAATTCGACGTGATACTCAATGATTATGAGCACGTTAGGTTGTTTAGGGAGTTAGTCTTTGAGTATCATCCAAGGTTTGTCAA
>Ga0081534_100413_pt1 | contig 14070 bp, 15 predicted proteins | sample MonGeyMetagenome_FD_71019 | JGI IMG/M metagenome (GOLD analysis project Ga0081534, IMG submission 71019) | Hypoxic/sulfidic aquatic microbial communities from Monarch Geyser, Yellowstone National Park, USA - MG (SPAdes) v1 (version 2) | ecosystem: Environmental > Aquatic > Thermal springs > Hot...
AAATGATAAGAAAGAGACCCTTAAGTCTCGTAGAGCAACTCTTCTTTATTACTACCATTTTCTATGCGGCGTTTCTTCTAGCTTCGTTATTAACGGGTATTGGCGGTATTAGTCAATCAAAAGCCATTATGGTTGGTGCTGAACACTATATGGAATTTGCACTTATAATCTACCTTGCAGTGCTCCTAAGCAAATCAAGGAGAAGATTAATATTGATACCGTTGCTTTTGGTCTCGCTCTCAGCATTAATAACTCCTAATGCCATGCCATTGAATTACACAATAGGCATGAGTGCTAAAGGTGCGACAATAAATGACCACATAATAGCATATACTTTCACAGGCCTTATAGATAAGAACTACTTCGTAAAGCTCTACGATAGTTGTGGAAGTTTAGGTAGGATCGTAGCTATGCAGGTCGAGGGTAATTATTACTATGGGTTAGGTTCTACGCAAGCCATTACGTATTATTTCATAGCACCAAGAGTTATTCCAGCCAAGACTTACTGGAATGGTTGCCTGATGGCTATCGGTTCAATACCGAAGAATGCGGGAAATTACGTTAGGGATCGAGTTTTTAGTGGTTGGGTATATGCGTATTATCTATACATACCAATACGGTGACAAAGATATGGCGTCTCCAATTATTTCCATCGTTCTTACAACGTATAACTCAGAAAAAGTCATTAAGCCCGTGCTTGATGGGATATTGTCTCAGGACTTCCCATTAAATAAGGTTGAACTTGTAATAGTTGACGGTGGTTCTAAAGATAATACTCTAAATATTATTAGGGATTTTGCGAAAATGCATAAAGATAAATTTTATGGCGTGAAAATAATAATTCATGATAAAAATTATGGGGTTTCAAGAGCCAGAAACGATGGAATTAAAGCTAGCAAAGGCGAGTATATATTGATTCTAGATCACGATGTTATAATGCCAAGCAATACAATCAAGGCATTGCTGGAATACCTCGAATCCGTAGATAAAAAAGTTGGGGCTGTAATTCCCTTACACAAACCATTATGTGGCAACATCCTTACAAGGTGGGAATACGAAATCGGAAAAGGTAGAATTTCAAAAACCAACGCAATAACATCTTGCGCATTAATGAGAAAACAGTTAACTAACGAGATAGGGTTATACGATGAAAGTTTGGGTCCGCCCTTCACAATATACGAAGATATTGAGTATGGTGCACGAGCTCTATCTAAAGGTTATGAAATACATGTAATCGGAACCATCGAAGTACTTCATAATACTTGTGAAGAGACAGATACCAAACAAAACTCTAGAGCCAAGGCCAAAGCGCGTATTAGCAAAATATACGATAAATTTATGATCTTTCTCTCGATAATAAAATCTCTTGGCAATCCTAAGTACAGGTATGCATTAAAGAAGTACCTGCATAGTTCGCCCAAGCAAGAAAAATTAAGATGGCTTGTTTATTTAGCATTAATTATATTATTCATCCCCTTGATTGTTACAACGATTCTCTTGAAATCAGGAGCGCCCATGTTGGTATGGCTAACTTCTTTAATAATGACATACATAGATGTTTTGAGACAGTATTGGAATAAAAACATACCTCATATATCACTTGTTTACTCAGCAATAGCCTTAATGTGGAGGTTAACGAGATCTATAATGTTAATTTTCTAGTGGTAAAAATGAGGTTCTTATACATCAGTAATGGTGATGTGTTTAGTAGGCATGAGCTTGGTTTTGTTGCGGCGCTTAATACGCTAGGCAACGTTGACGTTATTGAGCTAAAGCGGGAAGAGGATGGTGTTGAGAGGAAGTTGGTTGGGAGTGACAATGGTGTTTGGAATGTAATGTTTTACTACGTTCCGTGCAGAAATATTATACGCTTAACTAAGTGCAGGACGCTAATTGAAAAGGTTGTAGATCTTGATAGGTACGATGCTATATTTGCTACGCCTAGGTTGCCGGTATTCCTGGCTAAGTCCCTGTCTAAATCCGGCCAATCAGTGATACTTAGGTTATGGAGTATTAGGGCAGCCAAGTTGAGGGATAACCTAAGGTTTGGGGCGTACGAGGACATGGCGATCTTTATGCCAAGTATTATTGCTAACATGATTTACATAGCTAATTCGACATATTCAATAACTGTAGATCATGCAACGTACACATTCGCCTTAAGGACTTATCCCATGCTTAGAGACAAGCTTTTGAAGCTGTACCCACCGTATGGGTTCATACCTGGAGATTCAAAGCAAGAGGATTACTCTAAAGTCCTTGAGGTTGTGGATCGTGGAGATTACGTGCTTGGTTTCACGACCTTAAGTAAGTCTGGGGCTTATCTGAAATTCGAGGCGAAGCCTCATGCGGTAGTTCTGTATCAAATAGCTAAGAGAGCAAACATCGATGTGGTCCTTGTGGGTAGTTCCCTAGATAATTGGCGAAGGGTTTTTCCAAGCCTTAAACCGCCTCCTAATTTACACTTTGTGGGCGCAGGATTCGGTGATTCCGTACTTGCCAAGTTATATAGTAAGGCTAGGCTCTTTGTTATGCCTATAACTAACAGGAGTATTTCTAATAGGCTTTTGGAGGGGTTATTCTACGGTAAGCCAATTATGACGACGGAAGTTGTTAAGTATATACACCCGGAACTGATTCACGGTGTTCACGTCTTTATATCTACGTGGGATAGTATTGTGGATGATGCTATAATGCTCCTGAGGAATGATAATGTTTTAAAGAGACTTGAACGTGGCGCCAAGGAGGCCTACAATAGGTTCTTCTCCACTAGGCTTAATGCTGAGGTTATTAAGAGAATTATTGGGGATTAATATGCGTATATTACACGCATCGCACATCTCGAACTATACGCCTCCCGTGGGTTATGGAGGTATAGAACTTATCGTTGATACATTGGCTAAAGAGCAAGTCGCAAAAGGGCATAAGGTGCTTGTTATGGGTATAAGGCCTGAGGGCGTTGAGCCACCGTATAAAATGAGGGTCGTATTTAAGAAACCAATTAAGAAGCCAGGGATTTGGCATAAGCTTCGCTACTCAACGTCGCTAATAGTCAATGTGCGCGATTTTGACGTAATACACGTTCACGTGCAATGGCTTACACCAGCGTCGGCAGTGATTATGCAATTAATGAAAAAGCCCGTGATACTCACGCTCCATGCTGACCCAAGTAGGTTCATCGCTAGGTTCGGCGTACCGATGGTGGCTATTTCTGAAACTCAAAGGAATAGGTTGATGGCTCGTGGAATTAGGCCAGTAACTGTTATTTATAATGGTATAGACATTGATAAGTACCCATTCCGTGCAAATAAAGAGGACTTCTTTGTGTACCTAGGTAGAATAGATGAGTCCAAGGGCTTGCATATAGCCATAAAGGCTGTGAAGAGACTTAATGAGAAGTTGATAATTATGGGTCCCATAGCGGATCAAGAGTACTTCAGCAATTTAATTAAGCCTTTCATAGATAATAAAAACATAATTTACCTAGGTGAGGTGGATTTTAAAACTAAAGTTGAGTATTTATCTAGGGCAAAGGCACTGCTTTATCCGGTTCAGTATGAGGAGTTCTTTGGCATAGCTATGGTTGAGGCATTGGCCACGGGAACTCCGGTGATAGGGTTTGCGAGGGGATCTGTAATCGAGATTGTAAGGAATGGAGTTACAGGCTTTGTCGTTAAGGACTTAGAGGAGATGGTGAGGGCAATAAAGTCTATTGATAGGTTAGATTATTTGGAGTGCCGTAGGGATGCCGAGAGGAGGTTTTCCTCGAGAACCATGGCTGAGAGATATGAGAAATTATATAAGGAATTGATACTTAAACAGGCATAATGAGCCCCCAGGACTTAGAGATAGATGTTGTGATGTTAACGAGTAATTCCAATAAGCCGTGGTTCAAACGCGTACTCAGGGCAATTAAGGAGGAAGTACCTGTGCATCATTTCATAGTCGTTGATGGATACTCCACCGATGATACTGTTGAGGTTGTGAAAGAATTCTTTGGTGACAAACTGGTTTTATTAAGAACAGGAAGACCGCTTGGGTGTGCTAGGTACTTAGGTATGAAGCTTGTGGATACTGAGTGGTTCGCATTCATAGATAGTGATGTAGAAATACTACCTGGATGGTTTAAATCGGCGTTAAAATACATGAAGGACGAAAGGATTTGGGGTATTCAGGGAAGTTTTTGGAAGAGTCAAAGACGCATTTTATTAACTCAATCTCCGAGAAAGGATTTTTCCTGGAACATAATCCTTAAATATGGCATTACGAGCTTTTACGGAGCTGATACTTCGCATGTCCTTATGAGAAGGGACGTTATAAATCTTGTTGATCCAAAGTTCCTCTGTTACCTCGAATGTGGCGAAGACGCATACATTGCATGGAAGATTGTGGAGGCTGGTTACTTATATATAAAAACCAGCGAACTTCAGGCGGTGCATTACTCATCGCCACAAACATCATTAAGGAAGACGCTTCACAGAAGTTTTAGTTATAATGGCCTATTTTATGCCGTACCTTACAGCGCCTATGCAATCTCAAGTGCTATAAGGTTTCTAACGAGTTTATATAAACGTAGAATACACGAATCACTAATATACCTTATTAATACGTTGGGAGGAGTTTTCTCGTACTCGAAGACTAAATACTTATTATTGAAGAGTTAAGGAGAACGAATAAATATGAGATTTATAGTAATGTTTACCCGAGCAGCTCTTTCATCAGAAGGACCGCGAAACTATGCTTTACGTTTAACAATGTTTCTACGCAATTTAGGTCTTGATGTTAATGTGGATATTAGTTTAAATAATGTGCTTATGCTATTTAAAATTCTATATTACGTTAGCGTTGGAAATATAGTAATAATACCTTTCGTCAAAGGTATAGAACTATTGGCAATATTTCTGGCAATGCCTTTCGCAATGGTCAGGGGTTCAAAAATCATAATCGTAAACCACGACGTTCATGGACTCTTCTATGCTAAGGTTCCTTTATTATGGCGTCTCTTAATAATTATGAGGTCAGGACGGTTACTCGATATTCCGCTTTCGCCTGTACGCATTATATATGTTTCACGGTATTCTAAGCTTTCGTCATACATAGTTACGGGTAGTCGTAATGTATTAAAGATGGGGGTCGTAATATATCCTATAACTTGGAAGGATGTTTATGGAATTTACTCAATGAGGCATTATAAAAATGCTAATAATTTATGCATATTTGCTAAGGTTAGTAAAATGATGATGGAGGATTTTTGGTATGTACTAGGTAAATGCTTAGATGATCTCCTGCGTAAGGATATAGACTTTAACCTAATTATTATGGGGGGTGGTTCACAACAGGATGTGGCTAATCTTAAAAATATTATTTTAAAACATTTAAGCTTGGATGCTCAAAGAAGAGTCATATTTAAGTTCAATGTTTCGAATGAGGAACGTGATGCTATTCTAAAATCTACTACTATTCTTATATATCCACCATCTACGGAGGGCTTGGGAATGCCTGTCTTTGAAGGTATAATGATGGGAGTGCCTGTAATTAGTGCTAGACAGACGGCTCTCATAGAATTTGTCCCTTCATGGATATACCCGTATAGGGAATTTAGATACCCAGACTTTTGTAAAGCTCTTGTTGAGGCGCTGATGAACTATGACGAGTTAATACGGCATGTAAGGTATGTCAAAAGAATTATTATTACCACAACCTTAACAAATCTTAAGCAACTACTTCAAATCTTATGAGGAACTTCCAAATGAGAGTTGTGATTGATAATTTTCGACTAGTAGTAGCGAGAACGTTAAATGCGATTTACTACAGATCGGGAATTGCACTATTTAGGGAATTATCGAATAGATTGTCTTCAGGAATACGCGTTAGAGTAAATGATATTTACTATGTTCTTACATGTACTTCGGACTTATTAGAAGTTGTTCCTGAATATGAAAAGGAAGTATTCGATGAATTATTTAGGATTTTGAGGCCTGGGTTCGTCTTCATAGATGTTGGTGCTCATATTGGTAGGTATTCATTCCCCGTTGCTAGATTCGTTGGTGAGGATGGGATTGTCGTCGCCATCGAGCCTGACCCTGTATCGTTTAGGGCTCTTTTAATGGGTGTTGAGTTGAATGGTTTACGGAATGTTTTGGCGTTAAATGTTGCGCTGGGTGATAGGGAGGGTGAAGCTACTCTATGTCAAAAGTTAGTAACGGCAACTTCGAGCATTATAGAGTTTAATGGGTGTCAAAGATTCGTGGAGGTGCCGCTGAGGAGACTTGATAGTATTGTGGAGGGTCTTGGTCTTAAACGTGTTGATGTAATAAAAATAGATGCTGAAGGAGCCGAGATTCAGGTGTTAAATGGAGGAGTGAAAACGATTACGAGGTTTAAGCCGTTTATTGTGGTTGAGGTTAGAAATCGCAATATTGATCAGTTTAAACAAATAATGGAAGACTTGGGGTATTTCTGTGAAAAAATCGTAGGAGGTGCCACAGATAAAGTGTTTGTATGTTATAATACCATATAAACATGGTATTTGTCTCAATTAAGACTAAATATTTAATAAAGTATAGTTGAAATACATGTTAGGTAATGAATATGGGGAACCTTAAACCTTTTTATGACTTAGAATATACCTTGACTTTTCATAGTCCTGGTATTGAGCCTTGGGTATTGGGTCTTCTTAAGCAGGTGAGACCTAGGAGTGTTCTTGATGTTGGTTGTGGCCTTGGTCTTTGGGGTCTTATCCTTAGGGGTTATTTGGGCGTTTCTCATATTGTTGGTGTCGATATTGATAGTGATAAGGTTGAATTTGCCAGGAAGCTTGGCGTGTATGATGAGGTCTATGTCTCAAATGTAAGGGCCTTTGATTATGCTAATTCTTTTGACGCTATTATAGTGATCGAGTCAATTCATGGAATTCTTGACTTGGAGCTATTGAGAAGGCTTGAGGGCTTGGTTAAGGAGGGTGGAATTATCATCCTTGCTTTACCTAGTCTACCGGAATTAATACGTGTGGATGAATTGGTTGGAATGGGCTATGCCGTGTTTAGGTATTTTCTGAGGGGCTTTGTTTTGGTGAGGGTTGATAGGCCTGAGGTCTATACTATACCTAATCGTTCATGGGAGGTATTGGGCGCTTTCATCAAAATATTGCATCCTATACTTAGGCTTACTAGGTTCTTAAGGAGGGGGTATTTGATTGCTTATAAGGTGGTTTAAATGAGACTTGGCGTTCCTGCAGTTAGTGTTAGGAATATTGGTGGTACGATTTACGTGACAATCGATGAGGGCAGTAGGTGTAGGGTTTCTAGGCTGGGGGGTAGGGGTGTGGAGGATGTGGTTTCGTTGTGGGGTTCTCCCTGTGTTTTGTTGTGGGGTCGTGGTGGTGAGTTCCTGGTGTCTGCTGGTGATTCTCTATATCTTGTTTCTGGTGGTGATGCTTGGGTTGTCCTTAGGGGTGGTGTTGGTAATTGGTTTTGGCATGCTGCGGGGGGTGATGGTTTGGTTTTTGTTCAGGAGTATGGTGGGTCGCCTACGGGGATTTACGTCAGTGAGGACCTAAGGAGCTTCAGGAGGGTCGTGACCAACGTGGATGTTGACCCAACCTCTAGGCATTTCCACTACATCGCGTTTGATGGAGGTAGGGGGTTGTTGATTGCCACGCTTGGTGATGGTAATATTGTTCGGGTGGCTGTATCTAGTGATCACGGCCTTACCTGGAGGTCGGTTTACAGGGGTCCTTGGCAGTTTGTTCCGGTGCTTGTTGATGGGGGTAGGTGGGTTTTTGGTTTTGATAGTGGTATTGCTAGGGGTGGTGTTGGCATTTATGACGTTGGGGACGAGAAGTGGCGCTTTATCTTCCTTAGGCTTGGCGGGCATCCTCATGCTCAATTTTCTTCATTGGTTAGGTTTGGTGGTTACTACGTTGGTGGGTTGGGTTCTCCTACGGCTATTGTTGTTTCTGAGGACTTAAGGTATTGGTACCCGCTGTATGTCGACGTGTCAATACCTGGGTATAACCACTTCGTAAGTGTCGAGGTTTGGGGCGACAAGATAGTCGCTGCCACGGGTAGGGAGTTACTCATTTTTAGCCCCGACGACGTGAGGAAAGCCTTTAGTGGGGAGCCTATCCTTACTCCCTACGGTGCTTACTTCGATAGGGTTAGGGGTGTGGCTTATATGGTTAGGAGGGGTCTGTGGAGGTTTTGGGCATGAGGCCAAGGCTTCTCGTGTTTTCTAAGTTCTTTTGGCCTGAGGGTGGTGGTGCTGAGCTTGCGACTTACCTGTTCATTAGGCGTTACTTGGCTGGTGGGTTCGATGTGGTTGTTGTTTCGGGTACTAATGAGCCGGTTATTGATCGTGGGTGTTGTAGGTATGTTGTTTGGGATGTTTTGAGGGCTGGCTTTAAGCCTGCTGAGTGGTTGTTGTTCGCCGCCAAGTTGAGGGATGTGGCCAGGCTTATTAGGTGGGCTGATATCGTGTACATACCGTCCCACACACTGTTGCCTCTCGCGCCTATTGTGAAGTGGATTAACCCGAGGGCTAGGGTTGTACTTCACGTGCACAACAATCAACTCTTGACCTACACCTCGATCGTTATTAGTGACGTAGGGCCTGGCATGCGTAGTGACTTGTTGGTGGAGCTTTATGAGAACAAGAGTCTCCTTAGGGCGTTAGTTAGCGGATCCCTGAGCATCTCGCAAATGCTCTATCGGTTAGCTTTGCTGTACTCGGACGCGGTCATATTCGTGGTTAGGAGGCAGCTTGAATTGATACGTAGATACGGCAAGTACCTGCCGCTTAGGAGGGCCGAGGTTATTTACAACCCACCGCCGTTTGTGGAGGTTAGGAAGGCACTGGGCGAGGCTCCTGTGTTTATCTATGTTGGTGGTGGGAGTTTCATAAAGGGGTTTCACGTACTCCTCAAGGCCTTACCGTCACTCGTGAGACTTGGCGCCAGGGTTAGGCTCTTCGGTAACTACAGGGACTTCCAGGTCAGGAACCGCTATGTGGAGGTTGTCGGCAGGGTTTCTCACGATGTCGTCATGAGGGCGCATGAGGATGCTTGGGGCTTGTTGTTCCCGTCGATTAATGAGGAGCCCCTGCCCTATGCCGTTGTTGAGGCTGCGTTGGCTGGTACGGTGCCCATAGCCGCTAGGGTGGGTGGTGTGCCAGAGATCCTCGGTGGTACTGGGGCTGAGAGGTTCATGTTTAGGGCTGGTGATGCGGAGGACTTGGTGGGTAGGGTTGAGGAGTTGATTGGCTTGGGCGTTGAGGGTGTTATGGAGGTTGGTGAGGAGGTTAAGGGGGTTGTGCGTAGGAGGCTTGAGGAGTCAGCCAGTAGGTTGCCTGAGGTTTTTATGGAGGTCCTTAGCGGTGATTAAGTCATGGAGACCCTGAGGGTTTTAGTGACGGGTGGTGCTGGCTTCATTGGTAGTCACTTAGTTAAGGCTCTCGTTAGGGCTGGGCACCAGGTGAGGGTCCTTGATAACCTATCCACGGGCTCCATCGAAAACTTAGCCGACGTATTGAACGCCATAGAGTTCATCAGGGGTGATGTTAGGGATTATGGGGCTGTCGAGAGTGCCGTTAGGGGTGTTGATGCTGTGGTTCACCTGGCAGCCCTCATAGATGTTGCCGAGTCCGTGGAGAAGCCTGACTTGTACTTCGACGTCAATGTTAGGGGCACGTACAACGTGGCTAAAGCGTCAAAAAACGTAAGCACGTTTGTGTTTGCATCATCTAGTGCCGTCTATGGTGAGCCCATTAAGGTGCCAATACCCGAGGACCACCCATTAATGCCCAAGTCACCATACGCAGCCAGCAAGGTATCTAGCGAAGCCTTCGTACAAGCCTTCGCCAACCAATACGGCTTTAGACCTGTGATACTCAGGCTATTCAACGTCTACGGCCCCAAGCAGTCTAGGGCCTATGCCGGCGTCATCATCGAGTTTATTAGGAGGGTTTCTAGGAGTGAGCCGCCGGTCATTTTCGGTGATGGTGAGCAGACTAGGGACTTCGTGCATGTGAGTGATGTTGTTGAGGCGATAATGCTTTCGCTTAGGAACGAGGGGGCTAGGGGTGTGTTCAACATTGGCAGTGGCGAGGGCGTAACAATAAATCGCTTGGCGAACCTAATACTCAAGTTAATGGGTAGGGAGGATTTAAAGCCTATCTATGCACCGCCAAGGCCAGGCGATATAAGGCATTCAATAGCTGATATATCAAGGGCACAGAAGGAGCTGGGATTTAAACCTAAAGTAGGGCTTAAGGTAGGTATTAAGGAGTTGATTAGACATAATGTCATAAGAGTTGAGTAGGGTAAGAGTAGGTTATCACCTTCAATCCACGTGGTACGTAGGGTGTTAAATCTTTGCCTTACGCAGCTATTAAGTCTATGTTGATGAGTACGATTCCAATGGCTACCAGAGTAAGGGATGCATCTGAACCTAAAGTTATTGGGTCACTAGCTAAGAATTGTCTACTATACCCCAGAAATCATTAAGAATATACTGAAAAACAAGATCTGGGGGATTTATTTAAAAAGACTTCATTATCTAAAACGAAAGCCAAAATGTTTAAAAAAGGTAAGTTAATAGTTTTCTTAGGTCCTGTTGGTGTTGGTAAATCCACAATAATTAAGTATTTAATTCAGAGGCTGAAAATGCAAAAAGTCAAAGTATATTATGAATTCATAAAATATTTTCACGGTCCATCATATATATTGTGGGCTTTTGTTGCGTTCATTATATTAGGTATTAAACAAAAGAAGCGTGCGTATTCACCATGGCTTATATTAAATAAAAGTGGATATATAGATTTAGCAAAGAAATTGACATTTCTATCAATGAATCTTGATACATTTTTCTCAATACCGCTAAAACTTATTAAAATAACTCTTCTTAAAAACCTCGGGTATTATGTATTTTGTGAAGAGTATTTATATTCTACGATAATCGATTATAAAGGTGGTATTGTTGGATATAAAATTAATAATAGATTAGCAAAGTTTATAATATCTACCCTTGGCGTTTTACTGAGTAAATACAAACCAGATATCGTTATAATTCTTACAGCCAATATTTCGGAATTAATGAAAAGATGGGCTATAAGAGGTTATGGAGAGCCTCAATTATCTTATGTAAAAAATCAGTATACATTTATTAACGCGCTTATTAATAAATTACATGAATTAAATACATATTATATTATTATAGATACTACCAACTTAAGCATTGACGAAACTGTTGATAAGGTATTAAGCTCAATATTTATTGATTGTGATACGTGATTTTATCGTATGTTATAAATAAATATCGATTTAATAATGTGGTTAACGATAAATAATCATATAGAATAATTTCTGAATAATTTAGTTTAGCATATGGTGCTTTGTATATGTTTAATTTATGTCCGAGTTTATTAATTATGTGTTTAGCCAATAATTTACCATCGTGAAAGCCATCATATGCTTTGCAGTATTTATCATTAATTGCACATAATGCCTTATAGCCAATTTTGCGTCTAAGCAGATAGAATTGCTTGGTTCGTGAAAAGCGGGTGTTTAAGATTTCAACCATTGCTGTACTTGCTCGAGCAACATAATAATTAACTATGGGTTTTGTAGTTAAGCCATGATAATGGTAACCAGCTTTTATAGGTACATAGGCTACTTTGTATCCTTTATTCCATAGTATTAATCCTAAGAGAGTGTCGTCTAAGTATAGGAATGTTTCATCTATGAATGGTTTACCGTCCGGACCAACTCTCCGTATTATTTCGGCTTTAACTAGCATGTATGCACCCTCTGCATAAGTTACATAATGTGGCTTATTTATGCTTGGGCACTCATGTTCAAAACCACCCCAGCAAATGCTGCCCCAATACCAATGTTCAGTTACATATCCACCTACTGAACATATTCTTTTAGTGCCACCAAGATATAATAATCCGTTTACCGCGGCTATTTTATCATCACCCTCCATGTAATCAATTAATTCCCTCAGTGAGCTTGGTTCTAGAATTAGGTCGTTATTGAGAAAAGCCACGTACTTAGCCTCCGGATCCCTTGTTTCCCAGCCTAGGTTCATGCCGCCGGAATAGCCTCTATTCGCATCGCTCCTAACGAACTTAACCCTAACACTGCTTGGTTTCCTCTCCTCGACAAATCTCCTAATCCTCTCGAAACTACCATCACTGGATGCATTATCGACTACTATCACCTCGTAATCATCAAAATCAAGCCTTAAGGCCGACTCTATCGACCTCAGGGCTATATCAATGAAGCCCGAACTATTGTAATTGAGCCAAATCAGTGAAGCCCTAACCATCAAGGTAGAATTGGGGCATTGCTTTTAAGGAATTCGTGTAGTGGTGGTTTCGATGAGCGTTGTTGCCGTAATCATAACCCATGATCCTGGGTTGGGTAGGTTTAAGCTTGTCCTTGATCGGGTCTCTGGGCAGGTTGGTCGTGTCATCATTGTTGATGATGATTCTAGGAGTAAGGGTGTTTTGAGGGGGTTGTATGGTGGTGTTGGTAATTGTGACTTCGTCGAGGTTGGTTTCAACTCGGGAGTTGCCCATGCGTTGAAGGTTGGTATTAATTACGCAAGCAAATACAAGCCAGACTGGTTGTTGTTCCTCGATGATGATACTGTGCCTATGGACAATGCGGTGGGTAGGGTGCTTGGTTTGATTAATAACTTGCCGGGGTTTGTTTTGGATAGGGTTGGTGCCGTGCTTATGGGTTCGGTTGATGGTGATTGTAGCATTGGTGAGGTTAGGTATGGTGTATTCTCCGGCACCTTGGTTAGGGCTGATGTTGCTGTTGGGGTTTGTTGTAGGGATGACTTCTTCCTAGATCAGGCCGACTTCGACATGTACTCTAGGATTAGGGAGTTTGGATACCTCACGCTCGGTATTAATTGTAGGCTTGTTGATCATAGGTTGGGCACAAAGCGCTGGTCAAAAATACTACATTTTGTGGAGTTTAGGTACAATGCAACCATTGATGGTGGTGCATCAACCCACGGCATAGATAGGTTTGTCACAAAGGTTGGGTCTGTGAGGCTATCAACGTTAGGGTTTTGAAGGTTGATTGTAAGGGTTGTGAGTATGAGTTGGTGAATGATGAGGTCATTAGGCTATTCGATATTGTGAAGGTCGAGTACAGCGGCTACCTAATCAACATGACGTACCATGAATTAATGAGTAGTGCCTTCAAATACGGATTGGATAAGCACGGAATAATGACCTGAATAAGGATTACGAGATATATAACTGAGTGTTGGTTTTTTGAGTTTCTTCATGAGAGTTGCTGATAATAATGAGTTCAGTGATAGGATGACTCTTAAGGTCGACATTGATATCCTTTAATCAGTAATGTGTCTCAATAAAATTACCAATTATGAGGTAATGCCATAATCATGCAAGTAGACATAGTAGTTTTGCATTAGTTAAGAAATACTACCGCAACCATTACGGTAATGTTTATATATTTGCTGTTTCTTGGTTCTTTAATGACTGTTGTTGTTGGTTTTAATTGGTATCCTGACCATGGCCATGCTGTTGGTGTTATTGTTGATTGTGAGCTCGTATTCGCCAGTGAGGAGGAGAGGTGGACGAGGCATAAACACTCGCCAGGAGAACCACCAGTAAACGCCCTGAGGCAAGCCTTTCTATACCTGAGGAGGAAGTACGGAATAAAGCCAAAGGATGTGGATGCATACGTAGTAAACTTTGATCCCAAGTTATTTCCGATGGATATTAAGCGTAGCTTCGTGGTGTCAACGTTTGAGGGCTTCATAAAGGCATTCAAGGACGTGACGGGTGAAGGAATCATACTGAACACAAGCTTCAACCTAGCAGGAGAACCACTCGTCAAAACACCACAAGACGCAATCAAGAGCTTCGCATTCGGCGGATTCAAAGCAATATACATACAGGGATGGCTAATACAAAAATAACAAGAGGTAGATAACTCAATGAGAGCTTTCCACAGGCTCAAGGCCCTCCTATTAAGTAGGAAATTGTTCCGTAATTGGCTTATGGGGGTGGTTATTAGGTGAATGTGGG
>Ga0081534_100419_pt1 | contig 14030 bp, 15 predicted proteins | sample MonGeyMetagenome_FD_71019 | JGI IMG/M metagenome (GOLD analysis project Ga0081534, IMG submission 71019) | Hypoxic/sulfidic aquatic microbial communities from Monarch Geyser, Yellowstone National Park, USA - MG (SPAdes) v1 (version 2) | ecosystem: Environmental > Aquatic > Thermal springs > Hot...
ACCAGCACCACGCAGGAAATACGAAAACCACTCACCAACACTAGTATCATGAATCAAACCACTCAACGGACTAACAGCACCAACAATAGTCTTAGCAGCCGCAGGAGCCAAACCAGCCAGGGCACCAGCGGCAATAACAATCTTATTACCGGGCGAAAAGGCATCAACACCCGGGGTTAATTCCCTACTCAATAACCCATAGACAAAGCCCTTACCACCAATGAACAACTCAATTAACTAACCAGGCACCTCCTCAACCTTAACAAATCCATTCGTTAAATTCACCCTAGCAATACGCCCAACGTAACCGAACATCGCAAACCACAATGACAAACCCACTTATAAACGTGATGCTAGAAATCGTAGAAAATAATCCACCAACGAAACACGCATTGTGCCGATAACCTGCATGATAAGTAAGTTAAATACTACCTATAATTAAACAATTCACCTTTACGATATATGACGTAACGATTACGATAATTTTAGAGTTAAGATTAAGGAAGGACAAGCCACGAGCAATAAGGCTATGGAGATCATCATGTAGTTACTACCTTTGTTAAGTGACGTGGGTTATCCACATCGATCCCCCTAATAACCCCTAAATTATATGCTAGCAATTGTATTATTGGCGCATAGGCTATTGGCATTAATAAGGAATTGATCGCCTCATTAAATGTTAATGCATAATCGCCAAGCTTTCTTCCATACTTATCGCCCACGATTATCACAGTCCCCCCTCTATACCAAACTTCAGTTATCACAGTCTCCATATCGGCATTAACATCACCACCGGGTAATATTGCTATCACAGGGAATTCTCTAGACACCAGAGTTATCGGTCCATGCTTCAACTCCCTGAAATTGTACGCCTCAGCATGCAATTGGACCGCCTCCTTAAGTTTAAGCGCAGCCTCCAGTGCTAAAGGCATGCCTACAGGACCTCCAGAGATGACATAGGCACCAATGGAGTCCTTAATTTCCTCAGCAATTTCATTAGCACGTTTATTAATACTATCAAGATTATTAGCAATGAGTTTTATTACGGTATTAATACTACTCTGTGCCCACTCTAATTTATCGCTCACCATAGAGGCCAGTTGAAGCAGTATCGAAAGCGTCGCAGTAAACGTCTTTGTGGCTGGAACAGCCATTTCAGGCCCTGCACCAATTGGTAGATAAATGTTTGATTCCCTCATTAGAGTTGTGCCTAATCTATTAACAATGCTGAGTATCGCAGCACCCTTCCTCTTAGCCGTTCTAACAGCCCTAACGACATCCGTAGACTCACCCGACTGGCTTATCGCAATCACCAAGGTGCCCGGTTCGACAAGATCTAAGCCCTCATATAGGAACTCACCGGCAGGTATTACGTCTGAACTCACATTAGCGAGGGCCCTAAGATAGTACTTACCAATCAATGCTGCATGATAGGAAGTTCCAGATCCAGTGAGTATTATATTCTTAGCCTTATCGATGAGGTGGGCGGCGTCTCTTAAATACTCGACTTGAAGTAGATTAATCGATCGGGCTAAAGCTTCTGGAGTATCGTAAATCTCCTTAAGCATGAAATGCTTAAAGGAACCCTTAACAACATTAATGAACACACCAGAGATAGTCTGTGGGGCTAGTTCAACCTCAGTGAGTGTTGTTAAATCAAAGCCCTTAACACCACTGTTACTGAGTACTGCAAGCCTGCCTGGCGTTAGGTAATAAACATTCCTCACATCATTTGGTAATGCTTGTTCTTCACTGCTTATGTAGTATTCCGATTGTGATATTCCGACAATCAGTGGATTACCCATGCTGAAGGCATATACGTTACCATCAATTCTGTAAATAAAGGCAGCCGCATAATAACCTCTCAACTCCTTAACAACATTGGATACAGCCTTAAGGACATTACCTTCCTTATCTATCGCCTCTTCAATTAGGTGCGCAAGAAGCTCCGCATCCGTTCGGGAAGAAATTTTATGGTGTCCCTCAAGCCTGTCCCTCAACTCATCGTAACCAGCGATGACGCCATCCATAACAAGGGCTATGTTACCTTTACAATCGAGAAGGGGGTGCGTATTCTCATATACAGGTCTACCATGGGTTGCAGACCTGACATGGCCGAGTCCAACGTAGCCAGGTAAATCATCAAAATTGAGCTTCTTGTGAACATCGTCAATACGGCCGGCATCCTTCTTAATGAAGAACTTACCTTCATAAAGCGTTACAATTCCAGCACCATCAACCCCTCTATGAATAAGTCTCTCAAGCCCGAGTCGGATTAAGGGCGCGACGCTCCTAAAACCGGAGATCACACCAAATATGCCACCCACATGCGACTCTGGTTCTAATATGCCTTATAAATAGTTGGGTATATTTACTTAAGCACAATAATATATAGGTTATATAGAATATAAGTATTTCGCCTAAATACTTAAATTTTAAATGAAGCAAAATCTCTCTTTTCTTCATTTGGCATCATTTGTACAGTAACCTTGATACCTTTTTTAACTAATTCTCTCAAAATTTGAATATCATTATCGTCGAGATAAACAGATTTTGTTAATTTCTTTGTACCTGGTTTCCCACCACCTTGGTTGCCTAAGTTAACTTCGTTTAAGAGAACTCCACCCTTAAATAACCTATCTAGCGACTTAACGGTATCAACAATAAGCATTACTCTTTCTTTCTCATATGAATTGTTCAAGATCTTCTTTACAGCATCATCTACTGACAATACTTCTACACTAACACCAGGTGGCGCACTTGCCTTAAGTAATTCCTGGGTGAACTTATTCTTAGCCGCTGGGTCACTAATAACAACTATCTTCTGTACATTTAGGGTCTTTGCCCACGCTACCGTGACCTGTCCATGGATTAATCTATCATCTATTCTCGTATGTACTATAGGCATGCCATCACCCTTGCTCGATGCTATAGATACTTTATCAATTTTTTATATTTTTCCCGGAGTAACCTATTATATTCATGAGAGCCAGGTATATTAGTACTTATCCAAATATCAGGCTTTACTCCCTTCTCCAGAAGTTTCTTTACAATCAATATCTCAAGACTGTGAAGAATGAATGCGTCAAGTATTGTGGAAATCGCTGAGATCTTATATCCACCAAGCTCATATCCTGTTTCACCCTCCGGTACCTTATCATCAATGATTATATCAGCAATTTCATATAGCCTTTTATTTAATGAATTATATGGAGTCAATTTCTTAGAATAGTTTACTGATGTTATAGCTATAACTTTAGCCCCTCTTTGTTTTGCCTCATATGCCATTTCTACTGGAACGTTGTTTACACCGGATCTAGATACTATTATGAATACCGAGTTAGGGATCAAATCTACAGAATTTAGTAATATCTTAGCATAACCTGGAGATTTTTCCAGAGAACTGGAGAGAGCTGATCCATTAAGTCCTAATAAATTCGCATCAAGTATAGGATAAATATAAGCTAACCCGCCAGCTCTATAAAAAAGTTCTAACGCCATGAGCATTGAGTGGCCCGATCCAAAAATATAGATGAGTCCGCCTTTTAAGATCGATGTGACACATTCCTCAGCTGCACGATTTAAATTCTCACTCTCACTTTTTATAATCTCGCTGATATAGCCATCAATCACATCCTTGAATTTTACTAGTTCAATCTCGTAACTCATACACTATCATTAGCGTTTCTGCGTTGGTATTAAAAGGATTAATTTATTTATGTTTTTAAATACTATATATAGGTATAATAAATATATAAGTCAAATTTTAATAGGGATTTCATTTAAGGAAATTGATAGATAAATATGTACGGAATACTTGTGGTGTCACATGGAAAATTATCTGAAGAATTCATAAATAGTGCAAAAATGATAGTGGGAGATATCTCTGGAAAAATAAAGGCTGTTTCGCTGGTTGAGGGATTATCCCCAGAAGATTTCATTGATAATGTTATTTCAGCTATAATGGAAACCATGGATAAGGATGGAGTACTAATATTAACTGATCTATTTGGAGGAAGTACTACGAATTTTATAGCATCTAAAATCTTTGAGAAACTGAATAAAGATCTTATGAAGAAAATAGTAATAATTTCCGGAATAAACCTAGCCATGTTATTATCAGCGATAACAAATAATGAGGATAACATTGATATCCAAGCTATAGCTGACCGTGTAATAAATGACGCTATAAATAATATTGTGAATGTTTCTAAGATGCTTAATAAGGATAAATATATATAATATATAAAAATAAGCATGTTGTACATAACCAAATACTTAAAAGTACTTTCTTTAATATTAAGTCTTTTGATGGATCCAATATCTCCTTTAATACCTGCTTTAGTACTAGGAGGCCTAGCATTTTACTTTATATATGACAGCCTTACGACGGCGTTATTCTTCGCCTGGTTTTCACCATTAGTTGCGTCATTCATGACAGCGTTTGTCACGATGGCGATCTATCATACAGATCCCGTATCGGCACTAGCTGCAGCAGCAACGATAGGTGGTACATTACAATTGGCTGCACTAGGTCTTTATACATATGGTGGTGCTTCAATACCTGATTTCATGAGCGCTTCCATGATTGCTACGTATTACTCAATAGCTTATGGGATATCTCCAACTACAGCTATAAGTATAGCAGTACCAATAGCAGTATTCTTAATAGAATTAGACGTACTGGCGAGAACACTTAATGTACCTTTTATTCACATGGCTGATAGGGCAGTCGCTGCAGGTAAATTATGGAATGTGAGATGGATCGCATGGTTAGGACTATTTCCATGGGGATTCAGCAGGTTTATACCTGTTTTCCTCGGGGTGTATTTTGGACCAGTTGTTGCACATTTCATAACTACAGTGATACCCGAGTGGGTTAATCATGGCTTTGTAGCTGTAGGCCATGTATTGCCGGTTGTTGGATTGGCATTATTACTAACGTATCTACCCACACGTAAGTACTTCGCATATGCTCTCATTGGCTATGCATTAGCAGCGTATCTTCACATACCGATCTTAGGTATATTCATAATATTGGCAGGCTTAGCCTTAACTTACATGAGTATAAGGCAGGAGGCAGCCAAGACCACCGGAGGTGCCGGGAGCACGGCTACGGACGGCGATGCTGTTGGTGAAGTTGTTGCTGGAAAGCCTTATACTAAGATAACTCGTAAAGATTTATTATGGACATATATTAAGGGTTTACTTCACTTCCAAGTTGCTTGGAACTATGAGAGGATGCAGGCCTTAGATTACTTGTACAACATTACCCATATACTTGACAAGTTATATCCAGACCCTGAGACTAGGAAGAGAGCTTATCAGTTACACTTACAGTTCTACAACACAAATCCCAATACTCACTATATAATCCAGGGTATGGATATAGCGATTGAAGAGCAGCGTGGTCTTGATGAAGATGCGATTAATTCCGTAAAAGCTGGATTTATGGGTCCATTTGCTGGCATAGGTGATTCCTTATTTTACACAACTCTGGACGTATTGATATTAGCCCTGGCCGCATCCTTTGTACTGTCAGGTATATGGTGGGCTTGGACCGCGCAGATACTCTATGGTTTATTCGTTTTGATACCAATAAGATACTTCTTCCTGAAGTGGGGTTATGAGGGCTTTACTGGTGTTGCAAGGTTTACTGAGACACTTAAGTATCTCACTGAATTCTTAGGAATGGTTGGTGTCGGCATTGTTGCAGCATTAATCTACCTATACGTCCCTGTCACTATTCCTATTACAATAACAACCGCAACACATACCACGGTATCTGTTCAATCGTTGATTAATACGATATTACCAGGGCTAATACCCGTTTTATTCGCAGGATTTGCGTATTGGCTTTACACCAAGCGTATTAGTGTGGCGAAAGTTGTTGGTATAATCTTCGTTATAGCATTCATATTAGGCGCCCTAGGTATCCTTGGATAAATAGATTATATATTAAGGCTCATATTAAAAATATCGAGAAGTTTTTATATTTTGATAACGCGATAAGTCCTAAATGCTACAATTAAAGGGTACAGTAATATCTCCAGGCATTAGTTTAGGAAAAGCCTTTATTTTGAAAGAAGATAATAAGGCAAGTGAAAGAACGAAATATACTATTGAGGATTTTTATAGTGCTAGGAATGTTGTGAAGAATTTCATATCTACATTAATGAGTTCGTTGGAGATTCAGGCAGCTGTTAGAGATATACTTGATGTTCAATTATCAATATTAGATGACCCAGAACTTGAAGACCAGGTAAAGAAGCTACTAGATAATGGTGTCGACCTTATTAATGCTATTCATACGGCTTTTGATTATTATGTTAATGCTTTAGCGAATACCTCTGAATATTTAAGGGAGAGGGTAATTGATATAAGAGGCATTGAGGATTTACTCATAAGGGCTTTGAGGAATAACCTTGTTATAAACATACCAACGTCTAATGAAGATATTATACTTATTGCAAAGGAGTTAGATCCTATTCGAACCATAATGATAATAACTACGCAAAACATTAAAGGCATAATTCTTGAGCAGGGAGGGGCTACATCACATACTGCAATACTACTTAGATCGAGAGGAATTCCCGCGATATTTAATGTCCGAGGTATTTTTGATACTGTAAAGAATAACGATTACATAATACTTGATGCTTACAGAAACATTATCTATGTAAATCCTGACAATGAAACAATATCGAAATACTCCAATATCATAAACATAATAAATAACATTAATGAGGAAATACTCAAGGAGATAGGGAGGGAAGGTTTAGATATTAATTATCCTATTCGAATAATGGCAAACGTTAATAATATAGCGGATCTAGAGCTTGCTCTTCATTATAACGCCAATGGCGTTGGATTACTAAGAACGGAATTTCTATTTTTTAATAGATCATATCCTCCGTCTGAAGATGAGCAATTCAACGTATATAGGCAGTACTTTTCACGATTTGAACCTAAAACAATCATCATAAGGTTACTCGACATAGGTGGTGAAAAAATACCACCATATTTAAGAGTACCAAGCGAACGAAATCCTCAATTAGGGTTAAGGGGGATTCGATTATTATTAAGAAATGCCAGGGATATCTTAATTTCACAGATACGTGCTATTGTGAGAGCTGCCCGTGAAGTAAAAAACACTATTGTCATCTTAATACCAATGGTATCTTTTGTTAATGAGGTTTTAGAAGTTAAAAAAATACTCAATAATATTATTGGAGATGATGAAAGTTTAGTTACCCGTATTAAACTTGGTGCAATGGTAGAAACTCCTTCAGCGGTTCTACAATCTGATGTATTAGCAGAGCATGTCGATTTATTAAGTATTGGGACTAATGATTTGACACAATATATTCTTGCCGTTGATAGAGAATCAAGTACTGTAAATGACATGTATAGTCAGTTTTCACCTGCAGCTTTACGTGCTATAGATATTGTGGTTAAGAACGCGAAAAAGATAAAGAAAGACATCGAAATTGATGTCTGCGGTGAGCTTGCATCAGAACCATTAGCAGTACCACTATTAATAGGCCTTGGAGTTGACGCAATAAGTGTTGAACCACCAAATCTTCCAATAATTTATTATGTATTGAAAAGGTTAAATATTAATGAGGCACGTGAATTGTCATATAAAGCCCTCAATCTATCAAATCCAGATGAAGTGATAGAATTAGTGAAAAATTTCTTTATAAAGAAAAATATTAAAGTACCTCAAGTCATCGGTGAGTTTGTATGAGTAATAATATTATAATTAGGGTTAAGATATTGAATAAAATTGGTTTGCATGCAAGACCTGCAGCTCGTTTCTCTGAGACTTGCAGGAAATTTAAAAGTAAGATAATCGTCAAGAAAAATGGACAACAGGCTAATGGTAAAAGTCTACTTGATATTCTTAAGCTTAATGTTGTGCAAGGTGATGAAATAGAAATAGAGATCATAGGTGAAGATGCTGAATCTGCAAAAAATGCAATATTGGAAATAATAGATAAAATAAACAACGGTGAGATTCAATGATAATTAGTAGCTTAAAAACTAACATAACACCTACCCAGAGGCATTTAAATAATATTAGGTTAGATGGTTATGCAAACAGAATAAATTATGCATCCGGAATACATGACGATATTTATTTGAGAATTTTACATTTAAAGGATCAATCAAAAAATATTATTTTGGCATCTCTTGAGTTACTCGCTGTTAATAATTTATGGCAAAAATCTGCGGAACGTATCGTTAAGAACTCTGTAATTACGGCTACGCATACACATTCAGCACCTCGTATATGTCATGATTACCTTATGTGGGGTTTACAATGTAATGAATATGAAATTGATTATTTAAATTACATCAATAATACCCTTTCATCCTCTCTCTCATCTGTATTGATGAATCAAGCTACTAGTTCTATAGTTAACAATATACTTATTTACGAAACTGAAATAACAAGTATATGTCGAAATAGGGATAACCCTCGTGAAAGTAGCGAAGTCAAAGCATATATAATTAATGATGATACCGATATACCATTTATTCTTCATTTTCCATGTCATTCAACTGTGCTCGGATTTAATAATACATATATTTCAGGTGATTTGATAGGCTATGTAGTATCACAGTTAGAACGTGAAAGCAAGAATGTGGTATTGCCACTAATAGGAGCTGCAGGAGATATAAGTACGCGGTATACACGTGTAAAGCAGGATTTTAGCGAAGTCGAAAGGTTAGGGAATCAAATAATTGATTTAATAAATAATAGAAAAAGGTTAATAAACGAGATAGCCGTTAAAGAGATTAATTATAAAACCATAAATTTTTCAGCAAAAACTCGCAAGAATATATTGATCAATATGCTTAATAGTATTAATAAAAAAAGTGATATAGTAAGAGATTATGAATTGAATGCTATAATGAATACGCTAAAGGTATTACCAGAGAAGGTCTCTGTTAAAATTGGCTTATTGGCATTTAATAAATCGCTTCTCTTTGTGTTTGTACCATTCGAACCTACCTATGATGTACAGTTACTATTAAACGAGTATATACATGATAAGATAGTTTTGCTGGTTGGATATTCATATGATTATTTAGGTTATTTAACATCACAGGAGGAAAGTTATACATACGAGAATCTAATGACTTTTGTGCATTTTAACGAAATCTTTAATAAAATAGTAAATTTAATAAAAGATATCTTACTTTAATTTACTAAATACTTTATCACCATTTATATACGTCTCATATACTTCATAATTATCCTTAGACAATACTACGAAATCGGCCTTGCATCCAGGTCTTAAGCATCCCATATTATTAATATTTAATGATTTTGCCGGATTTTGAGTGGCCATACTAATTGCTATCCTGGGCTCATACCCTAAACTAATTATGTTCCTTACAGCCCTATCTATAGTTAATATACTACCTGCAATCGTTCCATCAGGTAACGTGGCTTTTCCGTTCTTAACGATAACCCTTAATTCGCCAAGTTTATACTCACCATCACCGAGACCAGCAGCAGCTATAGAGTCTGTTACTAAAATGATTCTTTGCGGGCCGGCATAGTTTATGGTAAATTTAATAATTTCTGGCCTAACATGTATGAAATCCGTTATTAATTCTAAATAAACATCCTCGCTATAAAGTAATGCAAATGCTGCACCTGCCTCCCTATGGTGTATGCCGCTCATTGCATCGTATAAGTGGGTAGCTCTGTTAGCACCAAGGGCTATCGCCTTCATTACAGTATTAAAGTCCGCATCGGTGTGCCCTATACTTACATAAACACCATTACCCACAGCCTCCTGAATTAGGTCAAACCCACCCTCCATTTCAGGCGCCATATGGATTAACTTAAGTAAATTGTTCGATTCCTGAAGATACTGATGGAATTCATCAATATTGGGAGGCCTTATGGCGTTAGGATCCTGGGCTCCTTTACGTCTTGGGTTTATGTAGGGACCCTCAAGTGCAAACCCTAATATCTTTGCACCATTATTATTGTTTATGGCTTCCCTCAGGATACTGAGAGTCTTTAATATTCTCTCATGCTTCGCAGACACTAATGTTGGTATAAATGCCGTTACCCCAAACCTAGGTAAGGAGTTCGTTAGTTTCAATATTTGTCGTGTATCTTCAACATTCGTAATGTCTATGCCGCAACAACCATGCGTATGTGTGTCAATAAAACTAGGCGCTACATAATAACCTCGTAAATCAATATCGTAATTAATAGATGAAGTAACTAGTCTCTTAACAATATCATTTTCAATAATTAATGATGCATCATAAAGTATATGTAATGGCGTAAACACAGCCTCAGCTCTTACGACTTTAATTCCCATCGCTTCTTGAAATAGTTTCCCTCCTTAATATTTTTATTGCTATATATATCACATGCAATAATACATAACTTATTACTACATCCTCAAGGCATTCTTATGAATAATTACATTCATTTCATTGAGGTGCACAATGATAAATTAATACGATTAACACAATAATTAATGCAGAAAAGGAGACTGAAAGTAACTTAATAATACAGGGAATTAGACGAAATTAAATAAAGTAATAATAAAAATTTATTTTATATAGACAAAACTGCTTGGTAGAAGTTTAGTAGTTGTTCCATGTATCTCAATCTCTGCCATAACTCACGCGTGAATATCATAAGCTATAGCCCAAGCTTCCAATGTCACAGTCTCATTAAGCCTATCAGTAATTGACTTAGCGGCTTCACCAAGTAGTCACGTGAACCACCTACCGTTTTTCCTTGCCTCCTGGGTTTCGGGTGTGTCTAGGGTTTCTGCGAGTGCCTTTATGCATTCCTCAACAACCTTGTACATCTTCTCTGATGCTTGAATAGCATCTCCCTTGGCTATGTATTCCCTAGTCTCCTTAAGGTATCTTTCTGCAAGCACAATCCTAGCCTCCGAAGTGAGTGAGGTATCGACTTACCGCTAAGGGCATTCGCGATGACATTAATCGAATTCAAACCCATCGGTTCAGCCTCCTCAACAAACCTCCTAAGCAGAACAACAGTCATTACGTAACTGGACACGGAATAAAGGATAACTATTCTATATTGACAATTTCTTTCACGGCGATCCCTAGATATCCTGTCCCGACTCAGTATGGATTCTTACTAAATCATTGCTCCCGTCCCCAATACCAATTATCTAACAAGCAAACAAGTTCATTGCTTGAATCTGCCTTATCACGGTATCTTTGGCTTCTCCCAGCCGCCTATACGATATGTTCCATGATGATCTTATAGTGAATACTTATTGTTTATCGCAATACATGTGCAGCATAATAATATTTAACCTTAAGAATTATAAATTAGCCCTAATCATGTACTTATTTATTGCAATGTTTATGTGCTATGAAAATTTAGGTGTGTGGTTGAACTTTCGTAGAATACACCATCGCCGCTACGCACTGACAAGCCCATTGATCCTTAGTACCAGAAAACCATGCCACCCATAAGTCTCACATGAAACTCAAACCATCAATACCAAGCACAAATAAGCCCTAGCATGCATAATGATTTGGCGGGCCCGGTGGGATTTGAACCCACGACCTACGGGTTAAGAGCCTACAAACCTGTAACAAGCACGGCACGTGCTTAACACGGTTTTTCCGTAACAAATACACCCACGAGCACAGCAACCAACACAACAACACTAAGCCCCTAACCACAGCGTTACAAGGCGTGGTTACTCCGTGCCTTTGTTGCGAAACGCCGAGTGCAGGAATAGGTAGTTGAGGTAGGTAATCGCCGAGGCCCAGGACTTAAACCGCTTGTTCCTTATACTGAGGGAAATCATGTATGGACCTATGAAACCGTTCACTATGTATAAGGTGTATACCTTAAGGAAATTATTCATTTCCCTACACTCACGAGGACCCAGGTCCTGCTCACGCATGAGACCTGCCAACGCCTTCAGCGTCAGCCAGGCACCAAACAGGTTGTACCGCTCCAATTTGGGGTACATTTCCATTGACGGAAAGAAAGTCCCCATTTCCTCCCTATCTCTCTTGTTTAGTTTGAATGCGTCCTTTATCGTGAATACCCTCAGCATGGTTATTGAGACCCTCTGTATCAAGTCAATCAGCATGTAGTTCCTCAGGGCCGTGAGGAGCTCGGGCAGTGCCTCACGCCCGTAATTTACGTAAAAGTCCATGATGACGTCGAGGTGGTGATTAACCGATGCGTTATCAATGATGCCCAACGGCGTAGGCACGTAACCACGCCTACCACCCACAGGCACAGCCCTGATGTAACCATTCTCCAGCGCCGCGTCACGCCCCTCATAGACGTTCCTAACGCCCGTAATGCCGTGGTAATCCCTCATGCAGTCGGCGATATCGCTGATGGGCACGGGCTCGCCTGACTCGGCGTAGAGGGTTATCGTGCAATCAACAAACGGAAACAAATACCTATTAAATCTGTAATTAGTCCTCCTCTCTTCTACACCCATCGCAATAGAGTTCACGCTCATGCTTATAAGGCTTTCGCATTAGAAGATTCGCATACCCGCAATAACCCATGCGAAGTTTCGCATGAAATACGGCAGTTACTACATATTTAAACACGCGAGTTCTAAAACCACCCGACCAGTATGAGCCAGGCCGTGACTAAGGTCAAAATACCAGTCAGGATACGAATCTGGAAATCGAGGAGGAACTATATCGCGATAATCAGGGACAAGGCTACGATAGATGTGTTGATGCCGTACATCGACAGGAAAGTAACCCTTGAGATAAACGGCATGGCGATAGACGGTAAGTTGGCTAAGATAATCCAGAAGGGCACCTACTACGTAGGTATGTTCCTACCCAGGAGGCTCACGCCGACCTAGGAGAAACTCAGGCAAAAAGCCGAGGAGCACGACGCAACAATAGTAATAACCGAAGAGGGTGAAACACCATGAGCACACCGTTTACCTACACCACGAAGGCATTGATTAAAGCTCCCCTGACGCCAGGCATGACGCGCGACAATAGAGCCGTGCTCAGGCTCTCAATACTCATAGACGGTGTTGAGTACACCCTAAACATAGTCAGCAAACCAGGAATGGGCACAAAACAACTTGCGGAATACCTCACTGAGAACGGTTTCGTAAGGCTCGAAAACGGCAAGTGGATTATCGAGGTACCAACGTGGACCATCGCCAAGTCCAAGAACCTGACGATCTGGGTCCACGCTGAGGACTACGAGAGGCTGAAGGGAACAACGGGGTGATGTGAGGATGTGCATCAAGCTGACGCTCCTAATGGACCTCGGGAAGCTCGTGGGTGAGGAGAAGCTGGCAGAGGCCAGGGAGGCGGTGTTCAAAGCATTCGTGGACATGGGCGAGAGAATAAGCACCGTTGCGTACAGGAAACCCGAGCTCGGACTATGCACCATAATTTACAGGAACAGCATCATTAGGCTACGCATCGAGGGCAACGGCATAGTCGAAGTCAAGGTGCTACAGGGCAACACCGACACCGAGTACTCCAGCGAGACGCTTGAGGGTATAGTCTATAACATCATTGACGCCATAGCAAACGTGCTCAACACCGACCAAGACAACGTGCTAAACGCCGTAGATTACGTCATAACACCGCTAGACACAGTCATCGGAGGCATAGACACCTAACACCCACAAGCCCACCCACCTCAAAATCAAACTCAAACCTCACCCGGCCCCGACGGGTGTGGGTTGACACCCACACCCGCGGGATAGCCATGGCGCCCCAGGAACAACCCACAAACAAAAACACTATTGAGAACCAGGATTTAAGCACTACTCAACAAACCCAGAATACTGAACAAACACGCAACACAAACCTAACACGCGAATTCCTAGCACTACTAAGCCAGGGTAGTGCTGGTTCTAATGCTGGTGGGTTTAGTGTTGGTCAGGCACGTCAAGTTGACGTGTTTAACCAACAAACTGAGGGTCCTCTGGGTGTTGGTCAGCAACGTGTAGTTGACGGAGTTAACCAACAGCAAACAAAACCAGAAGAAT
>Ga0081534_100421_pt1 | contig 14003 bp, 27 predicted proteins | sample MonGeyMetagenome_FD_71019 | JGI IMG/M metagenome (GOLD analysis project Ga0081534, IMG submission 71019) | Hypoxic/sulfidic aquatic microbial communities from Monarch Geyser, Yellowstone National Park, USA - MG (SPAdes) v1 (version 2) | ecosystem: Environmental > Aquatic > Thermal springs > Hot...
CATTGACGCCCCTGGCGATGTGTCGCACTACTAACGGCTCCATGATGTTAATGGCCAACTCGGGGTTGTAAAGGGTTATGTACCTGTAGGCCAGGTATGAATTGTTGTAATCAACAACGTAGGCGTTCCAACCAGCGTCAATCAGTACCTGTGCTATGTACCTGGCCTGCTGCTTAATCGATGTTGCCGGTGACGTGAGGATTAAGGCGTGCATCGGTGTTTTTTAAAAACATGGGCTTTTAAGCCTCACTCGGCCTCTGCCAACTCCTCCCCTTCCTCCTCCTCCTCCCCGTACTCTCCCTCTGCCCCGGCAGTTATTGGCCTCTTAACGATTGCCCTAATGGTAACAGTGGGCTGCGGAGTCTTGACTAGAACCGGCTGTATGATTAGCCTAATCCTATACACGACCTGGTACGTACTGAATACTTGGCGTAGGTAGGGGGCCAATTGACTAATGACTTGCTGGGTAATCTCCTCCGGCGACTGCGTTGGTGATGCCCTGACTTTTAACTCAACCCCTGTATATGTTGTTTCTGACATACGTAAGGGAAAAAAGGAGGGTGGTTTTTAAGTGTTTTGCCTGCCTTAGGCGGTTAAGTGCTTAACCCATGAAGCCCCTGAACCAGTTAATGAGCCTCCTGCCGAAGACGTATATTGTGGCGGCTACTGCACCGATTATCACTACCAACGCTATTAGGTTGGCGTTGCTTTGTATGGCTAACGCTATCTGGTCGATGATGCTCAACAGTGCGTTAAACAGGTCCGTGAAAACCTGTTGTACTGTTGGTGCTGACATGTCCGGTCGGTTTAACGAGCAAACGCAAGGTATATAAGCACTGCGTTAAACAATTAGTACTTAACATGTCGATACCCAACGAGTCAGAGGTTAGGGAGGCCCTTAGGAAAATGATTGAGGTGCTTAGGAAATACAACATCCGCTACGTCCTTAGCACGCCCGAGCACGAGACTTACTGGTGGCTTTCGATAGCCGTTAATATAGACGACCTCTACCGAACCCTATGTGACTACGCGAGTAAGCAACGGCCAGTGAAGTGCAAAAGAACCAGTGACGGGTTCATAGTGGGGGTTATTGAACAGGCTGATTTACAGGCCATTAGGGACGCATTAATCAAGTTCATGGATGAAATCCCATACAGGCTACACCCGGACTTCGCAGTTAGTAAGGTAGGTGACGGCTTCTTAATAGCCATGAAGCTATACGACAACGACATCATAAACGCATTATTTGGCGGGATAAGGCACATAGAAGTGGAGGAAATAAGACTACAGGGCGACCTGTGGGTTAGGGTTAGGTTTTTAACCAGGTAGGCAATGCTAAGTACTTAGCATGGGCAGGAAAAAGAAGACGGACAATGGTGAAAACGCGGGTAACCAGGAGGTAAACCCAGAGTTCAAAACAGCCAGTGAGGTCTTGAGTAAGGTAGAGGTTAAGCCCGAGGCTAAGCCAGAAACCGTCACTAACCAACCACAGCCTACCGATAGTAACGTCGTAATCGAGGCAAGGCCTATAGAGCCGGGCGAGTTGGAGACTTCCAGGACTGAGGAGAGGAGGGCTAGGAAGGAGTCATTGATTAGGCAGGTCCTACTGAACGTCATTGATGACTTCTATAACTGGCTCAACACAAGGAGTGAGGCTGTCCTTGAGCGTTACGTCACTGCCGACCCCATTGACATATTGATTGACAGGCTTACCGAGGCTACTGACGACCTGTACAGGAGGCTTATGAGGTTTAAGGTCGTTACTGACAGGATTGGTAGGATAATTGGTGGCGGTAGTGCTAGGGGGTTCACTCAGAGGGACCTTGAGCAATTAATATTCGAGAGGTTGGCAAGCGGTATCGCCGGCAGTATGGAGCAGTCAATCGAGGCCCAGAGGCGTAGGAGGATTGCAGACGAGATAATCAGGGAGTTAATGACTAGTCAGGGACAAGGTAAGGAGGGAGGTGACACCCAGTGAGTAGGCGTAGGTACTCAATCCAGGACATAATCAATTCACTGCCTAGCTACGCAACCGAGAGGGCCAAGATTATATCCTCAGTCTCCTTCACCGTCAAGAACTACATGGTTCTTAAGTACATAAGCCAGGTCACTGGTAAGTCCGTCAGTGATTTAGTGAACGAAATCATTGAGAAGGCCCTTAACGAGTGCGAAAAAACGTGTGACTACATCGATGAGTTGGACAACCTTTTGAAGAAGGTAAAGGGCGGGTGATTTTTAAAAACGGGTTTTTACTTAAAACCGTTACCCAGTAATTGGGGCTAGGTGGTACAGGCCTGATACGCTCTTACCTAACTCACTGGCCACGTCGGCTATTTCAGCGAGTACGTTTGGGTCAAGTGTTGCGAATTGGTACTCAATAACCCTCTCGTATTGGTAAGCAACGTCCTCCGGGTACATCGCATACGCCTTCATTACCTTCTCGGCAAAGGCGTAGTACGGTGCTGATTCGTAGTACGGGACACCGTACTTGTTCAGTATGGCCCTTACCTGAGTCCTAAGTACGTGGTACGGGCCCTGCTTAGTGTACCAGTAGTTGGCTTTTTGCTCAGCCATTGTTAGAAGCTTCAGTTGTATGTCCCTATCAAGCCCCATTATACCTCCTATCCTGCCCGAGTAGTTACTGAGTATTGCCTCGCTTAGCTTCATCGAGGACACTGCCGACCACAGTTTCTTCTTTGCCATACCAGGTCGATTACGTAACTACCCACGGGTTTATAAACACTTTGTTAATCAAGGCGCCGGTTGGGGTAAGCGTTTTATTTACTAAATACATAAACACGCGTGGTAACACTAAGGCTCCCTCCAGGACCCATCACTAACAAGGACGTTACTGAACTAATCAGTGAGAGGGTTAGGGGCGTGGTTAGGGAGAGGATTATTGAGGACGTCAAGGCATCAATAATGCATGACATAATCATGTCTAGGCTACCCGTGGGTGTTAGGTTCCAGAGGGACGTGAGTAGGCACTGCCTAGTAATCACTAACCTACTCGGTAAACCACCCAGGGAGCCCAACCCAGTGCTTTGCCTGTCGTCCCCGTACTACGTATTATTCACGTACCCAATTATTGTTGGGTTATCGCCTGACTTGGTTGTTACGTACATCAGGGTGGCCAAGACCGTGTCTGTAATGTCAATGACCAGGGCAGAAACGGTTTCGCTAATCAGGTCAATACTGGAGGGTAACGTACCCATACCCACCGAGTTACAACTAGTGCTTATGCGCTACAACGTTACGTGGGACGTGTGGAGAAAAGGATTGTGCCTAATGCTTAGGGAGTTCCTGACCAGGTTCGTTAGAATAACCCCAATTGAGGAGTTAATCGAGGTGAAGAACCACGTGGCTTACTGCCTAGCAGAGGGACTGCCATACAGTTGCTTGCTCAGGGCTTTGCCCAGGCCCCTAGCCTACACCATCTACAACCTGATTTACCTATGCGAGGACCTGCAATTCGTGGTTGGTTCACTGCTTAGTAAGGAGGGGGCGGTAATAGGCACGGAAAAGCTAAGGGAGGAGGAGAGGGAGTGGCTACAGCGTGCCCTCGAGGTAACCAGGCTGTTTAGGGAGGCGGGGCGGGCGTGACGTAGCCCCTATTTAAACCCGTTTTTAAGCCTTACGCCGAAAAGTTTTTAAACCCATTTTTAAGGGGGTCCGTCAAACCGGTGTGACGGACCCGCCCCCCCTCGTCAAACCGGTGTGACGGGCCTCCCCTCCCCGTCACTATACTAAATCTATAACTAATACTATATGCAGTGACGGTTTTTGGGGCTTCCGTCAAACCGGTGTGACCTCAATTCCCCATGCTTCGTCACACGTTATCGGTTCTGAGTTTGACGGGGCTGGGGTTCGGCAATTGCCGAAGCCAATCATTTACTTGTTTTCATTCAATTAATTGGGCGAAAGTAATGCACAGGGGGTTGAAATTTGTAAAGCACCTGGGAGTAGAAGTTTGTAAAGGGGGTAATCGAGAAATACCGCATTTACCGGTTAAGCCACGGAACAACCCACCTATGGAGATAATTCTTGAGGGTTGCGTATTTGTAAATCCAAATCACCAACCCTGGACACGTCCTCATTGCGAATTTCCTAAGGTTACCGTCACTACACTTACTCTTTTTCCGTTCCTCCTTCACTTCCTTGAACTGGGCAAACAGTGAATCACTATCGCCAAATGCGAATAGCCTGAACCAGTTGTAGCACTCCCTCTTGAAGTCACTACCGAGTAGTGCGGCGATTATTACGGCCTCGAATTGTGTAATTTCCCTGCGTAGCCTAATGACCATGTGCGTGTTACCGCTCGCTGACTTAGATACCCCGTAGTCTAGGAATAAATCGCCGAGTAGTTCCCTAGCCCTGTTAACAATGGTTTGTAAATACCTCTCCCTAAACAATTCATAGGGTACGTCGTAGTCAAGTAAAATCCTGTCCGTGGTGTTTGACGTAGTCATCAGCATACCATCCACCTCCTACTCGTCCTGCACGACGACCTAACTATGAACCCGCCTGGGTAGCACCTGCACCACCTAAGCACCGTGTTGTCCCTCCAGCTTAGGAAACCTATGTACTCGACGTAGTCACTGAGTAGGTCCAGGAACGGCTCACTCATTGTGAAGCAGGTGTTGACCCAGTCCTCCGCGTCCCTCTGTGCCTCGTCTACTAAGTCCATGAAGAAGTCGTGGAACACATCGCCGGCGTTGTTGATGAACCAACGCCTGCACTCACGCCTAACCTCGCGCCTAGTCCTCCTTCTTAATCTGCCCCATGGCACGTGTATGTACTCACGCCTTGGGCACTTCATGACTAACCTGTCTATGTCGTAGTCCCAAACGGGTATGCACACTATGCTTTCTACATAGACGTTCGACGTGGGGTTACTGTGGGCACAGTAGGTCACACGCAAACCACCGCATACGTAGATTAACCTCTCCCTACGGCACGTCCCCCAGTCAACCCTGTCGTCACTCGCCTCGCACCTATAGAGCAGGTACCTGTTTAGTCTTACGTCGTATATGATTACTGCCAGTGAGCCGTCACTGGTTTCGTAGGCTATGTAGGCATGGCCAACCCTAAACGGCGCGCCTGTGAACTCCACCTCACTGTCCATGCTTGTCCACCCTACCCACCATGCTTAGTTGTATTGCCTCGTTTATCGCCTCAATGATTTTACGCCTAAGTAGGTCGGGGTCCACTCCCTGCCTTATTGCGATTTCAACGTGCCTGCTTATTTCCATCGCGATTTTCCTAGCGTTAATGCTTTCCTGCTGTACCGGCTTGACCCTCCTTAAGATGCAGTCCATTACATTGTCCTCATGACTACACATGACCAGCGTCTTTAGGTTCACGCATGATTCCTTTATTAACTCTATTTCTTCCGGTTTTAACTTAAGCAGTAACTGCCTGTATGCGGAGATGTAGTTCTTAATGGTTCCCTTGCTCCTACCCAGCAATGCCGCTATTTTCTCGGTGTCCACGCCCTCACTAAGTAGTTCATTGATGCCGACCAAGACGTCCCAACCACAGCGTTTACCCCTTACGTAATTAATCAACATGTTTATGTACTCGGTATGTTCATCATCGATTATTATCGCCGGTACCGTGGTTGCGTTCATACGCTTTAGGCACATTAACCTGTTGTAACCATCGACCAAAATGTACTGCTTCCTGTCCCTGCTTTTCTTAACCACAATGGGCATGACGAATTCACTAACTGCGATGTTCCTGCACAGCCAGTCGAGGTTTATCCTGGATGTGAACCTGTTCGGCGGTATAATTATTGAGTTGATGGGTACATCAACAATCCTGTGGTTTACCTTGGCCATAACCAACCACCCAACCCTTAATCACTGGCTATCCTAAAGAGCACGCCCCTGTTTGCCTGTGCCTTTGTTTTAATGAGTAGTTTCTTGTTTTCCTGTGTTGCTATGTCAAACCCAGTGAACATTAAATAGTGCATTTCGTAGTCACCGTGGTTCTCCACTACAATGCCCACTACATTGATGTCGCTGAACATCAAAACCGCAAACGGCTCCTTAGTTATGATAATGCCCCTCCTTATTGGTTTGCCGTTGATTGAAGGTGGCATTAGCAATATGTTGTTCAGTGCCTTGGACTCCTCGGCAAACTCCTCAATGCTTACTTCTTCGAAGTACTTCCTCCAGTCGTCATCGATGTATTTACCAATGACGTTGGTAATCCCAGCCTTAATCCACGCCTCAGCCACGTCCTTATCCTCAACCATAAAGACAAAGTAATACGTATTATATAGCTCGTTGAGTAAGTCCCCAATGGTCTTTACGCTGTACTTGACCTCCCCGCTCATGACCCACACCCGCACTTGACCTCTGCCTCGTAGAGGTCAGCAAAAACGATTGTTTCTGGGGCGTTCTCTTCCCACTCCTTATTACCCACCTTGTCCTCTATGTACTTCTTGATTTTGCTTGCTATGATTATTGCGTAGCTAAAGACGTTGTTGTCTACACCGGTTATTTTAACACTGACCCTGCCGAAGACGGCACTTACGTTTATCACCGCGTCCCTACAGATGTAACTTGAGTAGGGGGAATCGACAGGCGATACGTCGAAGCACGGCAAATTAAGTAGTGCGTCCTTAACCACGCCTAACCTACCGTTAATTGTTTCCTCCATGCCATCCCAGTTAATCTCCACCGTCACCATACACCTCACCCCACTCCTTCTCTAGTTCCTCCAGTTCCTCCTTTGCCTTGTTTAAATCGTTGATTAAGTCATTAATTGATAACTTAGAGAAGGTGATGATTGCCTTGGTAAGCACCTTGATTTCCTCCTCGTTTGTACTTGGTAAATCAGTCAAGTCATCCACCTCATCCATCATTGCCTCCAAGGTCGTGGCTTTCTTACTGAACTCATCCGCCGTTAGGCTCAGCCCATACACAAAGCCCCTTAGTTCCTCTATGAACGCAAACAACTTACGGGTGTCGATACCCACCACCCATCACCCCATTGCCTCTAATTCCTTGCTTACGTCCTCGAGGTCCTTTTTTACCTCGGTTAGTTTACCCATTACGTCACTTATTAACTTCAGCATGAACCTAACCATGGCTTTCGCCAACTCCCTCTCATCGCCCTCATTGATTCTCATGTCGTCGATTGCATCAACCATTGAATCCATAGCCGATACGCCCTTATCCAACTCGTCGGAAATCAATAATAAGCTATCCACAATGTCCTCAACCCTCTCCATCACGTCCTCTATGTCACTCATTATCCATCACCCCTTTGTTAGGTTACTCACTGTTACGTTTAGCTTCCTAACAACTGCGTCCTTTACGTAACCATTCAACAGCACTGCCCATTGCTTTATACAACCATCTAGGGACTTCATAAATTGCTCCCTACCCACATCACTTATGCCTAACCTACTTGCCTTGAGGCGTAGGGCATCTAACGTATCAAGTATGTCAATCAAGTCGTTAGCTACATCACCTAAATCACCCGCTAGGTCCCTAATCGTGTTCTTCAACCTACGCAACTCATTAATCGGCTCACTCACTACCCATCACCCCTTGGTTGATTCCTTCGTTGTTTTGTTCAACTCGTTGATTACCGCCTCTATCACGTAACCATGAAGCATAATCAACCACTGGTTCAGCAAACCTATCAACTCCTCCTTCCTCCTATCATCAATGGCTAAGTCCCTAACCCTCTCCCTCAACCCGTTCACGTAATCCTTTATGTCATCCAACGCACTAGCCGTCCTCCTTAGGTCACCCAGCATATCTATCAAATTCTGTATCTTGCTTTCCGCCCCACTCATTACCCATCACCCCTCGCTCATTAATGCCTTCCTTACATTCTCGATTTCACGCACTATCTCGTTCACCTTCCCTAGGTAGATGTTGATTACCCTCTTTATCAACTCGGTTGCCTCGGGCTTACTTATTACGTCGCCTAAGTCGTAAATGCTCCCCAGGTGCTCCCTAAACCAATCAGTTGCGTTCTCCATACTTGCTGCGTAGCTCTTCAAGGCATCGATTACGTACTCCACATCACTCATTGCTCACCACCCTCCTCACTCTTCCTTGTCCCCTCCTCCTCAGCCTCTGTTTCACTCACCTCCCTCCTCCTCCTGGCTGGCCTCATGCCCATTGCTTTTTCTATGAATATGCCCAACCTACTGTACGCCTCATCGCTCAGCCCATTTATTGTTTTCAACACGTTGTACATCTGCGTAACGCTTAGTGTGAAGCCCCTACCGCTTTGCCTATCCTCGATGTAGACACATGGGAATGCACGCGTATTGCCCTTGCACTTTCCTATCGCAATAATCCATGTACCGCTTTCATTCCTAATTTCCTCTAACTTTATTAGTTTGTCTTCGTTGCTTGGGTCCTGTATGTACTGCAGTGCCTTATTTACTGCCCTGTCTAGTTTCTCCTCGTATGCCGACTTAATATCTGCTTGCCCCCTCTTTGCCGGCTTACTCATTAATCACCACCTCGTGCTTCTTGCTTGGTTCTTTCCCTCCCTCCCTTATGATTTTGAACCTCAGTGTTACTGTGTCGCCCTCCCTCTCGACCCACTGTATCACGTATTCCAACGGTAGTTCCCACAGTACCATTAGGTCCGGCACCTGCAGTCTCGAGTTCCTCGTGGTTTGCACCTTCCTCTTCACCCGTATGTACTTTACCTGGACCTGGGCCTGGGTTTGACCAGGTTGGGTTTCCGACATGTCCCTCACCGGGTTCCGACCCGGCGGGGGGGTTTAAAAACCCTTCGCCCGCCTCGGTAACCCGCGGGCCCTTTTCGTACACGTAAATCACACTGCCCATCCTACCCATGGCCCTCTTCAGCCCCGTCTTGAAACCGCTTATCTCCAGTAACGTCCTTATCGCCAGTACAATACTGTTCATGTGGTTGCTTATGTAGTGATTACTTAGGCCGATGTACCTCAGTAACCTCCTTATTAGTGATGTTGATATCTTCAAAGTCCCATTATGGTTCTTAACGTTTACCTCGAATAATTGCTTATTCGATAGTACGTAATCAATGATTGCCCTGGCTATTGCGTCCCTGTCCTTCTCCCTAACGATTTTCAAGTAGGTGTTTTTCTTGACAATCACGATTTTTCTAACATCGGTAAGTCCATTACGCCTATTACTGTACCTAATCGTTATGAGTACGTAACTCGACTTATCAAGTTCCTTCGCTACTTCATTAACCACGTCAGTAGTGAGCCTCTTTATGCCCAGTAGCTCTTTCAGTTCCTTACTACTTAGGATTACTAATTCGCGGTTTTTGATTACATTAAATAACTGCTCCAGGTTCATAGGTAACCCACCTCCCTTAGGAACTCTATGACGGCTTTTGTGTATTTCCCCCCTCGATTTAACATAATCACGTAGGCCCTACCCACCCTACTCACCTTGACAATGCCGTACTTGCTGAGTAGTTCTACGTACTTCCTGGCCGATTTACCGTCTATCTTTAGCTTCCTCTCGAGTATTCTAAACGTGGCGTAGTCATTAGTGTATAGGTACTTGATTATCCTTAGGCTCTTCCTACTCATTATTTCTGATATTACGTCCTCATCCATTACCCATCACCTCTGCATTGCTTTTCGCACTCCTCCTCGCAGTACATTTCACATGCTGTTTCGGACATTTCGCTATAGCCATCCTCGGCCTCTGGGCACTCGTTGAGGCAGTAGGCCATGCACTCCTCAAGGCACTCCTCACGGTTCATCTACACCACCTGTTCCTGCTCCTTCCTCTTGAACCTGTACTTACTCAGCACGTATTTAGCCACCTCGTAAATCTTATCCTCACTTGTGCTGTCTATCCGCATCATGCCCACGTCTATCAACTCGGTGTTTAATTCATCGAGTAACACCACCTCGTAGTATGCCTCATGCACGGTAGGCCTAACCCTAACCACCACGTACAACCCCGGCTTAGTTTCGTAAGCCCTGTATATCCCCTCTTCAGTAAACATCGAGAAGTTGTTGTAGGCTTGGTTTCCGTATTCGTCGTAAACCCTAACTATTTCCCTGTAATCGTTAAGCACCACCAACCTACTCATTATCACCACCCCCCTGCTTACTTAACTGCTTTATCCTATTGATTGCCACCTCATTCATTAAACCAACGAATGTGCTTTCCTTCCTCTCCGTCTCGATAGTAACCATGTAGAAACCGTCGAATGTTAGTACTGTTTCACCGTGCTCTGGGTGCTTAATCACTACCTTTGAGTCTCTATTGACCACGAATGCAATCCTTGGGTAATTACTCGGCTTAAGCATTAATTCCGGAGGTAGTGGCTTTAGGTACTGTATGTCGTTAATCCACGTCTCTGGGAATTGGAATGCAGTGATTAGGTTAGCTACGTTGTATGCCTGTATTTCATGCCTACCAATGACGTACTTATTAAAACCAGTGTTGCTGATTATGTGGTTTAGTAGTAAACCCTCTATTTTTTGGTGTAGGTAGTAGTTGTCATCTGTGTCGAACCAAAGCCTCACAACCACTGTGTACTCCCTAACCTCCAGTGGGTTGTTGTATTCCGCTGGGTAAACGTGGCAATCAAGCTTAACGTCCTCAATACTCACTGGGTAAACCCACGTTCCACCACCACTCAGTTGTTTAACTACGTAGTCACGCAGTGGGTAGTAGATTTCGTGCTCTACCCTACTCCATATCTGGTGCTCGTTCTTGTCCCTCTCGTCCTGCCTCTTCATTAGTCGTATCCTCAGCACTGGGTTGTTCACGTTTTCGTATGCCTCACTTAGGTCGGGGTCTATCCCGTGCTTTATAAGTTCTCCATAGAACCTGTCCATACACTTCCACTTCAACAGCGTCCTTGTTGCATCCTCGTACCAACTCCTTATTGCTCCGATATTTATTACATCAACGTTAAGCAGTAAATCGCCCTGTACCCTATACGTCCCTGTATCCCTTATTACTCCATCGACTGGCAATTCATACCTGTAACCCAATGAGGAACGCACTGACTCGTTCGTGGTCAGGCAAATCACTACGTCGTTGTACTTCTCACACGTTACCGACATGGGTATGTTCCTGACTTCCCTAAGCCATACCTTATTGCTTTCGCTCATACCTAGCAATATGTTTACAAACCTTGTGCTTTCGTAATCGCCCTGCTTGAACTCGGTTACTTCGTAATTAATTACTACGTAGTCCTTGGCAATTAATATACTAGATATGCCCTTTAACGTACTCATTATTTCAAGTGCGTATTGATACGTCAACTCGTTGGTAAACTCCTCCTTACTTAGCGCGTCTAGTTTCCAGCCATTATCCCTAAGCCTCCTCAGTAGCGGTACTAACTTTCTGTCTACGTAAGACTCTATGAGTAACCAGTGAGCACTGTGTGTCATTGCGTTCTCACTCATGTTCCTCACCCTCTGTTATCCTAACCTTTTGCCTAATCATCTCTAGCAGTTTTTGAACATCATCCTCACTATACACCTTGTTGAAGTCTATCTTTGGCGGAGAATGATAACCAGGTGCCCAATGTACTATGTCCTTAAGCATTGCCGGTAAATCCTGTTTCTCAATCCACTCAATGTGCTCAAACCTAATAATTGCTGATTCTCCATAATGTACGTTACACTCATTATCAATTGTTACTAATTGCGCTATTAAAACACTGGGTGGTTCTTCCCTGGACCTACTGTCATAACCAAGCAGTAAATAACTACCTGGGTACAGCTCATATATGTACTTACCAGCGACTCTATCTCCAATTCTCCTCATTGGCCTTATGAACTTACTCCTCTTTATGGAAAAGAACACATAGACGTACCTTACACGGGTTGTTCCTTGATAACCACCCTCAACCACACATACTTTGGTGCTCATGGTTAATCACCTCATGCTAGTTGTATTAGTCCGTGCTTTTTCAATAATGTAATCACCATTAAGTCGTACTTATACGTAAACGCGTTAAGCCTGTAGTTCAGCGCCTTTAGGTGCATTGCTGTTTCCATTAGTTCTTTGGTTAATGGGCATGGTATTTCACTTACGTTCTCTATGACGTAGTTATCACTAACTATTACGTGGTTCTCAGTGACTACTCCGCACCTTATTCTTTTCGTGTCTTCGACAATCGTGATTGAGTCCCTAGGTGCAAATACTACGTCTACTACGTAGTCCTTGGGCTGTATACCGCCCAGTAACACCAACTCAGCCTCCTTCATTTTACCTATCAGTCCTTTGGGTACTGTGTCGTTGTCCGTGTCCTCTGGTACGTGCTTTATAACACCATCGACCTCTATTAACCTACTGTCGGTGTCTGCGACCACTTCCCACACTACATATATCGTTAGTTTCTCCTTAGTCCTGATTTTAATCGGTAAGTCCATGTTCCCGTCCATACCAGAGTCCATATTCCCGACCATAGGCCCTCCGTTAAAATAGTTCCCACGTGTCATTGCGGGTTTAGGATATCGAGAATACGTGAATAGGAAAAGGAAATGGTGATTTTGACGTGGTTTTAGACGTTATTCGGTTTATCAGTACCTGCGCCTAATCACTATCCTATCTGTGGGTTCATACGTGGTTTTCCTACCACGTGATACCGCGTATTGCTTCAGTACCGGTAGCATTTTTTCGAGTATTTCCACGGTGGTCTTTAGGTCCTGTATCTTATTCTCGATGTTGTCGTCGATAACGATAGGTAGTCCATTCCTTAGCGTTGGGGGCTTTAACCAGATTGAGATTGTCTTTCCGTCAAGTGTTGAAACCGTGGTGATTATGCTGTCTGTTTCAATCAACCTTTCTGAAACCCATGTACTACCGTCCGCTTGTGACTTCACTCTCTCGATTACCTTTTTCGCTATCTGTATTTCCCTGGGTTCCTGTGTTTGTTGGGCCTGGTTTTCGGTTTGGGCCTGGGTTTTGGTTTGTTTTTGACTCGTCATCACCACGGTTGCGACGGCCGGGTTTAAAAACCTTTCGGTTACCCGGGTAACCCACGGTCACGGTCACGGCCTCCGTCAAACCGGTTTGACGGGCCATCGTGGGTTTCCTAGGCTGGAGAAAGGTTTAAAAGGCCTGGTTTTGACGTGGTTTCGGTATGGTGCAGGTAATAAACATGACCACCATAAAAATACCACGTCAAAAAGGTAAGGTTAATGGTAGGGTCATTAGTAAGGGTAAGTACGTTGAGTACCACTTACGTGAGTGGTTAAGGCATAACTTGGACGTCATTGCGGATAAAGACCTGGACAAACTATCCAATACTATTGCTAATTTGCTAATTAGGGTTGTTGGTAGTGGTAACGTTGTAACGCTGTACATTTCAGTCAAGTACAGTGGTGTTGTTAGGGTTTCCAATATGGAGAAGTCATATTACAATTTTGACTTAAGCATTTACGTCAATGGTAAGTTAATCCATGTTTATCAGTTCATTGCTAACAGGCCCGAGGTTTATTTGGATAATTCCGTTGATTACTTTACGAATAGTGATTTTGTGAGTATTGCGAATTTTGTGGTTAATCACAGTTCCGTTATGCCTAAATTCGAGGTTAATAATGACTTTACAGCTATTGTTAATTACGTCACAGAATACGTCAAGGCCTACGGTAAGAAGTACAAAAGAAAGGTTGATGTTTATGCATATGCGGATACGATACGTGAATTCTTCACGTTCCTTAATACGTATGTTGATGTTTTCAACGATAAGGACCTTAGGGAACTAATCAGTAAGCGTTATGTGTATTATTGGTATAGATACCTTAGGAATAGTGGGTACTTTATAATTTACCACGGTGATATTGAGTGATTGACATGGCTTTAAACCCGCTTAAAACCTACGTTTTTTCTACGGTTACGAATTTTGCGGATTTATTGAGTAGTTACTTAGCGTTTATGCATGGTTATGTGGAATTGAATGGGTTCATGGCTTACGTGCACAATAGCTATATTGCATGCCTATTGAGTATCGTGGTTTTTCAATTGCTAATTACGGTTATTTACTACGCTTCA
>Ga0081534_100424_pt1 | contig 13934 bp, 12 predicted proteins | sample MonGeyMetagenome_FD_71019 | JGI IMG/M metagenome (GOLD analysis project Ga0081534, IMG submission 71019) | Hypoxic/sulfidic aquatic microbial communities from Monarch Geyser, Yellowstone National Park, USA - MG (SPAdes) v1 (version 2) | ecosystem: Environmental > Aquatic > Thermal springs > Hot...
TTTAGCCGTCTTATCAGCAACCCTAATGTCAGCCCAAAGTGCGATCTCCAATCCACCGGCCACACAATAGCCGCTTATAGCCGCAATAACAGGCTTCGATAGAATCATCCTCGTAAACCCCAGCGGACCGTTAGGATTGCTAACCCTCTTAATCATCCTATCAATATCGTAGAGATCAGCCCCAGCTGAGAAATTACCACCTGCCCCCATTATTATCCCCACGTACAAATCATCATCCTCCTCAAAATACCTCCATGCCCTGTACAACTCCTCAGCCGTATCTGCATCAACAGCATTCCTCCTCTCGGGCCTGTTAATAATAACAACGTATACATGACCCCTCCTCTCAACCTTGATGTTCTTGTAATCACCCATACCAAGCTTAGATAGAGCTGTTAGCTTTTTGCATTTATTCCAGTAACTTGCCTGGATTAAGTATGTTTTTACTGTCAAGGAGTCCCTTAATCAGTTTTAGAATGTTTAATTGCCCTTTCATTTCCTCCTTAACAAACCCTCTCTTTAGTAAACCTGTTCCGTGGTGATGAGTTATTGTGGCACCAACATTATGAGCGACCTCAAATGCCTCCTGCCATATTCTCCAATAAACCTCCTCATCCTGCTTAAAAACAACTACTGTGTATAGTGAAGCACCATTCAGATAAACATGTGTAATCCTTGGTAGGACGTATACGACACCATCAATACCCTTAAGACCCTCCTTAATACTTAAGTAAAGTTTCAGTAACCTACTCCATGTCGTTGCCATATCAATAGTCTCAACCCAGAGACCCGAATTGACTAACTGCATTAGTTGATTTTCATACTCCCTAGAAAATACAACCCTCCATTTCCTAACAAACTCCTGCTCAACCTCAACGCCGCCATGCACCTTTGCCATGCCATCTGCAGTGTTCGCCTCCGCAGCAACAATTTCTCCATAATACCCCCTAAACCTGACCAATGCAATGTTTCTATCTTCACCAATCATTAACCTGCTGCTATCCTCGTCATGAATTACGATCCTCCAGGGACCAGGAAGTTTAACAACGAAATCCTTAGCAAAGCTGATAGCATCTTTCATGCTCATGAATATATATGCCTTATCAATGTAGTGATTTGCCAATGGCTTAACCTTAAGCGTGGCCTTAACGACTATGCCTAGCGTCCCATCTGAACCTATGAATAGACGGCGTAAATCAGGCCAGGAAGCCCTAACGTAATTTCCTGGACCTACTGTGATCATGTCACCGTTTGGCAATAAGATCTCCATCGATAGCACAAGCTCCTCAATGTTACTAAGGCTGTGTGATCCAGTGGCACCATGTGCTATGGCTCCACCGATTGTAAGTAGATTAAACGATTGTGGGTGAAAGTCCAGCGTATAACCCCTTTCATTAAGCCACCTCTCTATATCAGCAACCTTAGCACCTGCCTCAACAGTTATCGTGAGATCCTCCTCATTAAAATTAATTATCTTATTTAACCTCTTCATATCGACCACAACACAGCCTGAATGATATGAACCACCAACAACACTTGAACCACCACCAAAGGGTACGAGACAAACACCGTGCTTATTAGCAATCTTAACAATACCCCTTAACTCATCGGGACTCACAGGCCTAAGCACAAGTGGTGGTTTATCAATAACGTGACCTAGTAACTCCCTAAGCATGAGTAATGCCCACCAATCCCTACTAAAGGCATGAGCCTCCTCGCTAGTAACGATAATGTCCTCACGAATACTTGCCCTGACCTCATTTATAAACTCATTAAGACCCACAGAGAAGTATTATTTATTCCATTATTATGTAAAGCTCTTATATTAATTCCATATACTGCTCATTATATATTGTAAGTATAAATAGATTATGGTGAATTATATCTAAATAGTAATGCATCCATTAATAGGTAACGTAAGATTTTATTACTGATGGCAGATTGGCTTTTGACCTGGGAAGGACCCATAAATGAGGTTGCTGGGCTTACCGAGAGGATCTGGATCATTGAGAGGGAACCCGGCAGTTGCTTTGATAGGATTGCACTTAGAGAGGTCAGGGGTGGCGAGGTTAGGTATCCATACCCAGTTCTCATATTGCCCGGCATGTTTTCCCACGGGGAACAGCTCATCCACGTATCATGGCATGGTATCCAACCCACGATATCCCTAACGCAACATCCCGATACGGCAATACCACTTTACCTGGCTAAACGTGGCTTCCTTACTTACACAGTCGATTATAGGACACATTTCGTAATGCCTGACACTAAGGACTTATCATTCATGCTTAAGTGGGGTTGGGATGCTTGGTTAAGTGATATTAAGGTTGTTGTTGATAAGGTGAAGGAATTGGGTGGTAAGGATGAGGTTATACTCATTGGTGAGAGCTTCGGTGGAATTGCATCAATGAATTTCGCATCGGTTGATCAAGAAAGCATTAAGGCAATCGTGTTTTTAGACGGAGCACCAATAAAGGAACAAGCACCACGCGTTATAAGTGCCGCATCAATTAGCGAGTTAGAGGCAAAGAAGTTATACGCGGTGCAATCACTTATCGGGCTTGAATTCTCGGGAGGATTAGCAAACCAGGTTTGGTTGAGGGCTCTGTATAATCCATCATTACCAAGTCCTAACCCTAATTTTAGGACGTTAGCTGACTACCTAGTGGATGTTCTATACCGTGCAGGTTTAGCGAACCCATACTCATACCCATACACACCCAAGGAAGTTGCCTTTGCAGTGATGGCAACCTTTGATCCATATTGGCCGGCTAGGTTGCTCATAGAACCTACTGACAAGTTTAGGGTTGGTTACGGCAATGTTAGAGTACCAACGTTAGCCATAGTCAGTGAGTTTGGTATGAGAATTGTAGATATGGAGGTCCTAAGTAGGATTAATACGAAGATCATTGTATTAAAGGGTTATGGGCATCTTGATGTGTATGCTAACCCGAACAATGTCAAGGATGTTAATGAACCAGTCTATGATTGGTTACTCAACTTAACTTGACCTCAGCCCTATACTTAATCATTTCAGCTATCACCTCATTTAAATTACTCAACGGTGAGCCAAGCGGTTCTCCTCTAAACTCGCTATATGCCCTAGCCACGTTACCAATCACCCTCTCCTTATCAAACCAGTTGTTGTAATCCTCAAGATCGATATCCCTAGCGGCCCTATCATACGGCATACCTTCCTTAAACCTCTTCCATGCCTCATCCCTTATGTACGTTAGGTAATCCCTAGCCCTATACAGGGCATCTTTTCCGTGAACCAACGGTCCATGCCCTGGTATGTAAGTATCAGCATTTAAAGATGCCAAATGGTCAAGCGCCTCTATGGATCCTTTCACCGAACCAAACAATACAAAGGGCGTGCAGGGCTCAGCAAATAGTAAATCGCCTGTGAAAACAATGCCCGAGTCAGGTACGTATACGTACACATCACCGATCGTGTGCGCTGGGTACCCTATGTACCTAACCTCAACCACTTTATCGCCAATATACAACGTGATCGAATCTGAGAATACCACGTCCTGAAGTGAGTACTTTGCACCGGTGAAATCGACGTCAGGGAATAAATGTTTGTAAAGGTTTATTAGGTTAAGCTTTGATTCCCCCTCAATCAGTCTTCTAGTATTTACATGAGCTATAGATAATGCATTAAATAAGTGATTTGTCCAGGTGTGATCGCCGTGATAGTGAGTATTGATTAGGAGTCTCGTTGATCCTGCCATAATCCCCTTCGCCTTCGATAGGAAGTCCATTGCCATGCTTTCGTTCGTAAAGGAATCAATTATTATCGAGAAATCCCTACCAACTATCAACCCTGCGTTAGATATGAACCACGTGCCCCTCTGTTGAATGTAAGCATAAACGCCCTTATCCACCTCAATGAGACCTGATTGCCAACTCATTGTAATTGTATTGCGTCATTTTAATTTAAAATAATTTCTTAATGGCAACACTAATTAAGTAGGTTTGTAACTTATGACCGATGCGGTTACTTAGTTATCTAAGGGACGGCAGGATTAGGTCCGGAGTCCTCTTCGATTCGGATTACGTACTCGATCTAAATGACTCCTGCTATAGCATGCTCATTTATCGAGGCGAGGATGAGGCATTTACAGAGAGGTATTGCAACGCCGTATTACCACCAGACATGCTTGGCGTGCTCCAGTCTGGCGATGAGGGTCTTAACATGATTAGAAGGGTCGTTGAATGGGCCGGTAAGAATAGGGATATTGCTAGCCTTAGGAGATTGAGTGATGTAAAACTGAAGGCACCGCTGACCAGGGCAAACATGCTTAGGGACTTCCTGGCATTTAGGGGTCATGTAGAGGCATCATCAAGAAGGATGGGTACACGAATACCTGAAGAGTGGTATAGAGTACCGACATATTACAAGGGCGATCCAGCCATATTCTACGGGCATCTTGAGGATATACCTTGGCCAAGCTATGCAAAGAGTCTTGACTTCGAACTAGAGGTTGCGGCTATAATTTACAAGAAAGGTAGGAACGTAAGTAAGGATAGGGCTTATGACTTTATAGTTGGGTATACAATATTTAACGACTTTAGCATCAGGGAACTTGAGGCTGTGGAACTAAAACTTCTGTTAGGGCCAGGTAAAAGCAAGGATTTCGCGAATGGTTTAGGGCCTTGGATTGTCACAAGGGATGAACTACCTGACATAAAGGGACTAAGAGTTTACGCTAAGGTCAATGGGGAAACATGGTGCGACACTAAGATTGAGGATATGCAATGGGATTTTGGTGACATGATATCCTATGTATCCATGGATGAGTACATAAGGCCAGGCGATGTATTTGGAAGTGGTACAGTAACGGGCTGTACAGGATTAGACATAGGCAAGGCGTTAAAGCCAGGTGATGTGGTCGAGCTATATGTTGAGGGAATAGGTACACTCATCAATCGCATAATAAAGGCTTAACTATACGTTCTATCTCATAGAATATCATTCTATGATAACTTAAAGAGTAAAAGCCATAAGAAGGCGGTGAATGTATTATTCATGTGATTTATCAATCAATCTCTCATTTAAATAGAAGCATTGAAATATAGAAACATTTAAAGAGAGTTATGGTACTAATATGCCTTGTATGAATGAAGAATCAAGTAGACCGACGGATAAAGAACCGTTTTACTTCAAATCGTATGATAAGGTAATAGGTATAGCCCACGATATTTACGAATTAAGGAACGAAATAGAACGACTTATGCAGGTAGACGCCAAAGCCCTGGAATACCACCTAAGCGAGGGTCATATTGTACAGTGGCTTAACTACATTGGTGAAAAGGAGCTAGCAAGCAAGTTGGTGGGAGTTAAGGATCCTAAGGATGCCCTAGAAATAATCAACGCACATCTAAGGCAGAGAAATGTGGCCATGGATAAAGAACCCAATACTGGATGTAGGTCCCGTAGGCAAAGAAGGTGCAAACATAATTAATTGTTTATTATAATTTAAATAACTGTTTATTAAACGTTTAATTAACTATAAATACTCAAAGCCTACAGAACCCACGTGACTGAAACCATAAGCAGGGAACTTAGGAGGGATGCTACGGGCTTCCTCGGCTCGTTGTATAATTCATTGGCTGGGCAGGCGCCGGCTTATAGCATTGCAGGTGGTGCTGCATTCATAATGAGCTATGCATACGCCGCCTCACCGTTGGCAATGCTACTAACATTACTTGGCGTCTTAGCAATAGTTTACTCAATATTCGTGATGGCACGTAAATACCCACATGCCGCCAGTTTCTATGCTTATGTAACAAATACGTTGAACTCCAGGGTTGGTTTCTTCAACGGTATTGTCTATACGGTGTTCTACAGCATAATCGGTGTTGGCTCTGTGGCCATAGCCTTCGCATACCTCGGTGCGGAGGGTATATACGCAGTCACCGGGTACCTCATAAACCCATTATACCTACTCCCAGTACCCATAGTCCTCGCCCTAGTACCAGCCGTACTCGGGATCAGGCCAAGCATTAGGACGGAGGCTTCTTTGACGAGTATTGAGATTGCGATCCTCCTATTATTCGTAGTACTGTCCTTCGCGGCGAACATGAACAAGCTCTCGCCGTTGCCATTCACGCTACAGGGAACCTACCAAACGAGCCCCGGCGGGATCCTGATGGACCTATCGGGTGGTTTGGTTTTTGCAATAACGTACTTCATGGGCTTCGAGGTTAGTACGCAGATCTCCGAGGAGGTTAGGGATCCCAGGAAGAATGTACCCACGAGCACGCTGTGGGCCACGGTACTCATGGGGGTACTATACATACTCGTAACCTACGCCATAATACTCGACATAGGCTACTCGCAAAGTGCCATTCAGAACTTCGTTAATGAGGCCGAGGGCATGGGCCCGAACCCTGTGTATGCATTGATTGGGCATTATCTGGGCAAGGCGGGCCTCATACTCTTTGCAATAAGCGTTATGCTGAGCGTTTTTGGGTGCTACCTAGCCACGCTGAATGCTACGGCCAGGATGCTCTACGGCATGGCTAGGGATGGATTATTACCTGGGTGGCTAGCCGAAACCCACCCAACCTACAGGAGTCCGCACAAGGCCCTGTACCTAAGTACGGCGGTTGCCGTCCTAACAATAGTCCTTGCATACCTGGCCTCATACCTAAGTGGTTACTATAGGCCGATTGAGTTGACGTACAACGCCATGGAGTACGCATACGCAATTGATTCGCTTTACTACGTAATTAGCCTACTGTTGATAGCGGTTGGCGCGTTTAGGATAGCCTCGTGGCGCGGCAGGATAGCGATACTCATCGGCGCGGCGCTCCTAGCGATTACGCTGTATTACTCAATATCGAACATGGTTTACCTATACGTATTACTTGCATCGATAGTGCTTGTTGTGGCTGTGGAATTAACAGTACTTAGGGATAGGCTGGGTAGGGTTAAGGCTACGATATGCCCATACTGCTGATTGTTTAAAATCATTATACGTGTAATTAGAAATAACAGGGCAATGTACTTTGCCTATGGCGTAGTCAACGTCGTGGGTAGGGACATAGTCGATGTGGGCGCTTTTGTTGGGGATACGGCGTTATACTTCGTGAGTAGGGGTGCACGTAGGGTATTCGCCATAGAGCCTCACCCAAGGGCCTTTAAGGAATTGGTTAGGAACATAGCCACGAATGGGCTGCAGGGCAGGATTATAGCGATAAATGCGGCACTGGGCAGCAGGCCCGGTTTCATATACGTACCTGCGAACCTAGACCTTAGCGATGTGGTCAGTACATACTTCGGTTATGAGTATGCAGAGTACGTGCCTGGCCGCGTCAGGGTTAGGGTTATCACGCTTGGTGAGTTGGTTAATGAGTATGGGGTTGAGACTGACGTGCTTAAGATGAACTGTGAGGGGTGTGAGTATGATGTGGTGCTCAATGATTACGAACACGTTAGATTGTTCAGGGAGTTAATCTTCGAATACCATAGGTGGGTCACCGGTATACCCGTCGATAACCTACTCTCGGTCTTGGCCAGGGACTATGACTGTGAGTTCGTGGGACTCGCAGTTAAGGATTACGGGTATGTGCATTGTAGACACAGATAACACTTAACTTAATTAGGCCGGGTCGGGTTGTTTATTGTTAATGATCGAGATTCAAGACTTGATTGAGGGCTCAGTTTATCGTCTAAAGATACCAATGAGTATGGAGCCCGGTTACGTATACGCATACATCGTTAGGCGTGATGATGCGTGCGTAATGATTGACGCGGGTTATCCAAGCAATGAGGTGCTGAATTTATTGATCAACACTATAAGGGGCATACCCAATTGCAGGTTGGGTACGTTGATAATAACGCACGCGCACATAGACCATTACGGATTAGCAAAGCGATTGCGCGATAATCTTGGTGTTAGGTTGGTAATTCACGCAAATGATCATAAGCAGTTACTGAAGATTAGGGATACGGAGAGGTTCGTTAGTGAGGTTAGGGAATTAGCCCGTGAATGGGGAGTCCCAGGTAGTGAGGAGGCAGTTCTCGTAAGGGTTGCCGAGGGGTTCTCGAGGAGGGCGGCCTCGCTTGGTGATCTTATTTTCGACGAGTTATTAACAAGTGATGAAGCCGTAATTAATGGATTACGAGTAGTGTTAACGCCGGGGCACTCGCCCGGTCACGTATCCATAATACATAGTGATTACAAAATAGCGTTTACGAGGGACTTAGTACTACCGACAATAACAACGCACGTCGGGCTATCGCCAATAAACCCAGGCAATCCATTACTCGCCTATATCAAGTCGTTGTTTGTGATTAGAAGGATGGGACTGAGGTGTTTATATCCAGGGCATGAACACGAGGTCTGCAATATCGATGAGAGGGTTGGCGAATTAATTAATCATAGGGTTTCCAGGCTATGCGATGTTGTGAGGGCATTAGATGATGGGTCTGGCACCGTGTTCGAGGTTACGAATAGGCTGAGGTGGATGGATAATAGGCAATACTCATCACTTGACCCAGTCAATAAGTACCTGGCCCTAACGGAAACGGCCGCATTGATTAGGTACCTCGAGGGGCTGGGCATTATCGTGGCTGACAGCAACGGCAGATACAGAGTTACGGGGCATACCAAGTGCGACATCGGGTCCCTAATCCCCATCCAATAGCTACTTAAATTAAGGTGTGCCTCTACAGGGCGTGGACTTGGAGAGGCTTGAGGGCTTCATCCTAAGTAGAATGAGGGAGTTCAAGGTCCCGGGCCTAAGCATCGGTATTGTTAAGGGTAATGAGTTAATCTACGCAAGGGGCTTCGGTTTTAGAGACCTAGAGCGCGGTTTACCGGCATCGCCAGGTACTGTATACGGCATTGGCTCGATAACGAAGACATTCACCGCACTATCAATACTCAGGCTCGTCCAGGAGGGCAGGTTGGATCTCATGGACCCAGTGGATAAATACATACCGCTTAGGTTAAGACCCTTTGGCGAACCTGTCCGGATACATCACTTATTGACACACACTAGCGGAATCCCGGCCCTTGGATACGCCGAGGCGTTCATAAATGGTGTTTTAGGTCTCGAGGCAAACCTATTACCATTGGCTACCCCGGACGATGTGATTACGTTCATGAGGGATGCCGAGAGGTGGGCAGTGGCGCGGCCGGGCGAGAGGTTCTTCTACCTGAATGAGGGGTACGTATTGCTTGGTAGGATAATCAGTAAGGTGAGCGGTGTTTCATACGAGGACTACGTGACGAGAAACATACTGAAACCGCTAGGCATGGACAGGAGTTACTTCAGGGCTGAGGATTTCGAGAGGGATCCTGACACGGCTGCTGCGTACATAATCACCAGGGATGGCGATTTAATGAGGAGTAGGTTCCCCTTCGGGGTCACGTCAGACGGTGGATTGCTCAGCAACGTCATTGACATGTCTAGGTTCGTGTCCATGCTCATAAACAGGGGCTCGCTGGGCGGCGCAACTATCGTAAGTAGGGAGTATCTGGAGCTTGCGGAGAGGAAGTACGTGGATGTGCCATGGAGGGTGATTGGCGATGAGGGTTATGGTTATGGCTTAATCATAAGCAATGAATTCTTTGGAAGGAAGCTCATTTACCACAGCGGGAATGTCCTGGTTCACGTGGCATTTATGGGGTATATACCGAGCGATGGTATTGGCGTAATAGTTATGGCGAACTCGGAGGGCTACTCACCAACTAGGGTTGGGCTTTACGCATTATCCCTAATGCTTAACCACGACCCGGCCAGGGAATTGAGGATATTTAGGGAGGAGGAAATCGCGAGGAAGTTGGAGGGTGTTTACGAGGCGTATGGTGGGACCGTGAGAATGATCATTAAGCGACAGGGCGATTACCTAGTCATGACAAGCACCACGAGGTATACCCAGGAAAGTGTAGTGCTCATTCCTGAGGATATCAGGGAGGACTACGCCAGGTACTTCGCGTGGGTTAATGGCTACAAACTACCCGCCGAGTTCTACATACGTAGTGATGGGGTATACCTGATATATGAGAGGTTTAAGTTTGAAAAGAAGGGCCCGATATAGGCGTACTCATTAAAACGCAGATACGTAGAAAGGTTTTTAAAGAAGCACGTACTTCATAACCCGTATGATAAGAACAAAGTTTAATAGGACGAAAAAAGATAGGGATCTCTCGAACATAAAAGCCGATAGACAAATACATATGGACTATGTTCGAGAACACGTATTATATTATACTTTTATAAAACGGATACCAATGTAATATTATTTTAAAATCCCTCCTTACTTCCTTTGCCCGTGATTGTCAATAACATAAACAATGTACCGTTGGAGGACGCCTCAAAAATGCTAAGGGGCACGCGTGGCTTTTATATTCAATGGTTAATAACTAAGGATCATGGCGCCAAGTACGCGGTGAGGAGGTTCATTGTGAAGCCAGGCGGTTTCATGCCCCTTCACAACCATAAATACACCGAGGCCGTAATAATACTCAGGGGTAGGCTAAGGGTTAGAACGGATAAGGACGTGTATGAACTAGGCCCCGGAGACTACTTCTTCACAGCCCAGTATGAACCGCACGCTATCGAGAACATAGGCAATGAGGATGCCGAATTCATATGCGTCATATCCTACGAGGATGACATGACACTAAAACCACTGGAGTAGGGGTTGCCGTGAAATAATTATCCAACACTTTATGACAACTCTGCAAAAATACATAGTGCTATTTATTCCAATGTGGATTATTTGATGAAAAATACTTATTAAGAGATCACTATTTAGTACGTTGATGAACCCAATAATTGATTATCTTAAGGATTCCGTGAAGGAAATGGGGGGCGAAAAGGCCTTCCTATACCTAGCAAAGGCGCGCGACGTGGCTGAGAGGAAGGGTATAAGGGTGATATCCTTCGGCATCGGCCAACCTGACCTACCCACATTCGACAACATAATAAACGCAGCCAAGGCCGCACTGGACGAGAGATTCACGGGGTATACGGAGACTGAGGGCATTAGGGAGCTTAGGGAGGCCATAGCGGATTACCTTAATTATAGGTATCACGCCGGCGTAAGGCCTGATGAAATCATCGTCACCACAGGCACCAAAACCGCAATCTTCCTAGCAATAGCCGCCTACGTAAGACCAGGTGACGAGGTGATAATACCGGACCCCACATACCCGGCATACCCCCAGCTAACAAGGTTCTTCGGCGGTAAACCCATCTTCGTACCGATGAAGTTCGACCAGGACAGGGGGTTCATGCTTGATTTAGAGGCTATCGAGAGGGCCATAACCCCGAGGACGAGGGCCATAGTGATAAACAACCCGCACAACCCAACGGGTGCCGTCTTCAGACCCGACGAGATATCGAAGCTGTTGGAGATCGCGAAGGACCATAGGTTGCTCGTCATAGTTGACGAGATATACGACAACTTCGTCTACGAGGAGGGAGCGTTCAAGGGGGTTCTAGAGCTCGAGCCCGAGTGGAGGAATTACGTGATATATACTAACGGGTTCAGCAAGACATTCTCAATGACGGGTTGGAGGTTGGGTTACTTAGTGGCGAGTAGGGAAGTCATCGAACCACTAAAGAGGTTAGCGACAAACACCTACAGTTGCCCACCAAGCATAGCCCAGAAGGCCGGTGTAGAGGCCATGAGGAGTGAGGCGTCCTGGAAGGCCGCCAAGGCAATGATTGAGCTATTTAGGAGAAGGAGGGATGCCATGTATGAGGAGCTACGTAAAATACCCGGCATAGAGGTTTGGAGGAGCACCGGCGCCTTCTACATGTACCCAAGGATCAAGGGCCTACTAGATAAACTAGGCATGGACGTTGAACAATTCGCAGACTGGCTTTTGGAGAACTACGGCGTAGTGGTACTGCCCGGAACAGCGTTTTCCGAAACGCACATGGGCAGGGAATACGTGAGACTCAGCTTTGCATTGGATGAGGCGCTGATTAGGGAGGGAATAGAAAGAATAAGGAAAGCCGTCATAAAGTAACTAGGCAGGGCAGACTTAAACCCACTGAAAGGAAGACCTCAACAACCAGGTAAATAAGCCCATCAACCACAAACCAGCAATCAATTCATACATGTAAAACCAAAACAAGCAATGACACGACTAAACAATAACGAACAACCAGACCCTGGTTTACCCTCAACGTAGCTCAAAACCACACCACCGCAAACCGTTTTAGTACGAATATTTTACATAAATAAATATTTTAACAATGTAAAAAACTCACAATCTACAAAACATAATACGCAAAAAACCTTTAAATACCCCCAGAGAGAAGGTTTTTCCGAAATAAATAAGGTATGCCCGCTATCGCGGGCTAAAAACAAACCCCTTCTTCTTTCCCACCCTTCATACCCTTAATACCATTCAGAACAATGTACTAACGAGCATCGAAACCATGAACAAAAACGGACGAATTGGATCATTTCTAACACCATGGTTAAAACCATGAATTTATGAATACACGGAAGAAAGACTTAAAAGATCGTGAATGCAAGCACTGTTTGCGGGGGTAGCTCAGCCCGGCTAGAGCGCCCTGGGGCCAAGGCCCCGCGTAAGGCTCATAACCGGGAGGTCCCGGGTTCAAATCCCGGCCCCCGCACCAATGAGCTTTGTTCTATATTCCTCGGGTTTGGTTTTGGAAATTATTTTAACCCCGTGGGTGTGGGTTTGTGGAGCCGTTCTGGCGAGGCTTAGGCCCACCGAGTAGTTTCTGGATTCGTAAAGCCAGAGGATTGGTTCGACAAGTAACTTGCCGATCCTAAACGCTATTGGCGCCATGGCCGCCAATAAAATAATGAAGAAGAGGATGAACAACAGACTGGCCGTGCCGGGGTTGAGGAGCCCAACAACCCTCCTAAGCCGCCCTCCAGCCAGCATGCTCAATCGAGAACATCACAATCAATTTAATACCGTTTTCCCAGGCGGTGCGTCTATAACGAAGCCAAGCCCGACCACTTCAATTCTTCTGTATTAGTTTCCAGAGGGAATACCCGTCTACGAAGTCCCACTAATCAGGAAGCGCGGCTTCAACTCTTCTGTTTTAGATTCAATCCTGGATTATTACGTCAAATACGCAAAATAATGGATGTAATGCTTCAATTCTTCTGTTTTAGATTCACCACACGAACTTGCTGACCAGATTCACAACATTTGATGACCTCTTGTTTCAATTCTTCTGTTTTAGATTCTGTGCCTGATACAATGGTTCCTTCTTCATTACCTTTAGTGATAAAATAGCTTCAATTCTTTTGTTTTAGATTCTCTCGATTGGCGGTGTTGCACGGGCTGGCGGTGGCGTTGGTGGTTGGCTTCAATTCTTTTGTTTTAGATTCACTTCAACAAGACATACAGCGAGGGTGATGTGGAGCAGCTGCTGAAGAGCTTCAATTCTTCTGTTTTAGATTCTGAGCATAGGACGTCTGCCGCCAGGGAAGGAACTCACGGAGGAGGAGATAATGCTTCAATTCTTCTATTTTAGATTCAACTCAATTAAATTTGACGATTAAATACTCAGGTGAAGGAGCTTCAATTCTTCTGTTTTAGATTCTGTCTTTTCAAGATGGGATTCCAACATCTTTCGACACGTTCAGAAAAAGCTTCAATTCTTCTGTTTTAGATTCTGAACCGTGGTTTTATCTACCTCTTTTTAAGTTTTTCCCTGCCCTGTTCACGGGTTCTCGTTAGAGGGTTTATCCACCCCTCATGCTCACGACTCGCAAAGCCTCTAACGGTCTCATGACTACGATATACGAAAAACTCTGACGAACAATTCAACTCCTCAATGTCGTGGGGGGCTCTTACGGCAGGGTTGAACGTTTATCACTACGCTAGGCCCTTGATCACCGGCTCGAGCTCGATTATGGCCTGCCTCTTTATTGGTCCTGTTATGACCAGGGCTTTTTCTACTGTATA
>Ga0081534_100427_pt1 | contig 13922 bp, 15 predicted proteins | sample MonGeyMetagenome_FD_71019 | JGI IMG/M metagenome (GOLD analysis project Ga0081534, IMG submission 71019) | Hypoxic/sulfidic aquatic microbial communities from Monarch Geyser, Yellowstone National Park, USA - MG (SPAdes) v1 (version 2) | ecosystem: Environmental > Aquatic > Thermal springs > Hot...
TTGAGGACCCAGTTATTAAGGGACTTATTGGGTCTTGAGTGGTATATTAATTACCCTCATGAACTTAATGCCCTTCTTAATTGCCGAGAGCCTACTCACGAGCTCCTGAACCTTACCGTACTCACCCATGGCATGTATGACCTCCACGCAATCCCTGTCACTAACGTGGACGTGCGTTGTGACCCTAATTAAATCCTTGAACTCGTGCTGTAGATCCGTCACGTTCTTCTCCACATCACCAAGCTCATGGTCATACATCAACACCACAAGCGAGAGTACATAACCCCCGGTTGTCTCCTCCATAATACCTGCCAGGGCGTTGGCAAGTAATGAGTTTATGAACCTAGATCTATTGATCTCGCCCTGCTTAACCATTAAACCATCGATTGTCCTTAATAACTCCTCATCCAAAGCCAGCGACACTCTCTTAGCCCTACCCATAGATTATTGAGTCATCTTAGGAATATAAATGTTTAATTACAGCGGTATTACAGTAATATCACCTGTGTGTATGGTTGCACTATATCCCTGAACTTCACGAAAACTCCCCTATCCGTGAAGTGTATCGGTATTGAGATGGTGGGTCTAAGGAGCATCACTGCATCGGCAGCCTCCTCAGGCGTCATCACCGTACCGCCGCCTATCGGTATGAAGAGTATGTTTATAGCCTTCTTCCTCAGCCCACTTATCTCCTCTACTAAGTCTGTATCACCCATGTGATAGATTGTCCTGCCGTTTATGTTTATCACATAACCAACACCGAAACCCTTAGGGTGAGGTATTGAACCATTCACGACCTTAGTAATGTTGTAGGCATCAACGACCTCAACCTTAACGCTGGGCATTGGCTCCACAATATCGCCTGGTTTCACAACCATACCGTAGAATGGAGAAACCACGCGCTTACCGTTAAGTAGGTCAGGGTTTGGTATGTGGTTTTCATGTCCATGGGTGTAGAGTAGTACGTCACAATTGAGATCCGTCACTGTATCAATACAGAGGCTTTGTCCATTGTAGGTAATTTTAACCCCTGCCAAGTCCCTACGCTCAATCGTGATACCACTATATACTAGCTTCATAACAGCACCTCAGCAGATTCTTGGCACTAAGTCACCTCTTGGCGGCTCGAGTATTCTAAAGCCACCTGACACGGTCCTCATAATGACGTATCCGCTGTATTTCTCACTCTTCCTGACCTCGCCAATGACTTTAGCATTGCTGAAGCCTAGTGAGTGCATGTACGTTATTACCTCATCAGCTAAGGATGGGTCGACGGATAAAACCGCCACGCCCTCGCTTGCCAAATACAGTGGGTCTATACCTAGCATGCCCGCAAACGATGCGACCTCGGGACGTAGAGGTATTGATGACTCGTCGACCACAATCACGGTGCTGCTCACCTTGGCCCAATCATTAAGTACCATCGACAGGCCACCCCTGGTTGGATCCCTGGCCGCGTGTATGTAATCACCGTACCTCTCAACCAACGGTAACATAAGCCTTGTTAAGGGCTTAACATCACTTCTGAGTCTTGATTTTTCGAGAAGCTCCATTGAGACGTCACCACCCAATTGATAGGCCAGGATAACTGCGCCGTGGTCACCCACGTAATCGCTGACTATGATTTTATCACCAACCCTCGGTACATCAATGATGGGTTTCCTCGCTAATCCAATACCAACCGTGGTAATTATTACCCTGTCCAACTGCCCCTTAGGCATTACCTTAAAATCACCACCAATAAGTGCGACGCCCTCGCCCCTGAGCACACCTATGAAGGAGTCCAAGATTTTCGATAAATCATCCATGGGGAATCCCTCCTCAACAACCACCGAGTCCAGCATTGCCAAGGGCTTCCCACCCATCATGAGTACATCATTTATTGAACCGGATGCCGCCAGCACGCCAATATCCCCGCCTGGGAAGAAGGGTGGGTTTACGGTATAGGCGTCTATGGTCACTATTAAGTAATCACCGCTTGGTAGTGGTATGGCGGCAGCATCGTCTGGGAAGTCTATACCAACGCCATTACCAACCCTCTTAAGTGATTCCTCCACCCTACTGAAAATTAGCTTTTCAAGGATTGCCGAGGTCTCGACACCACCAGACCCATGGGCAAGCCTGATGTACTTATCAAACCCCATGCCCATTAATTGTTTAATGCGAATTTTAAATCTTGCTGCCGAATGCCGCGTAATAGGCTTGACCTAGTGCAATACCACCATCGCCAGGCGGCACCTTGCGTGGCAGCATGACGACGCCCCCGCAATTGTTAACTGCTGAGTTTATGCCTGCATATACATAATCATTAACCGCAGCACCACCTGCCAGGTAAATCCTTGGGTTACCAACCTCCCTAGCCGCAATGCATGCCACATCCCCTAAAGCCTTACCAATACTATACTGAACCGTGTAGGCTATATCCTTCGTGTTAACACCACTAATCAAAGCCTCGTAAGCCCACCTAAAGAGTCTCACCGTGTCTACTATGTAAGCTCCACCATCCTTCGTGACAACATCACTAATAACTCCATCACCTATGTATGAGCCACCCCTGGCATGGGCCTCAAGAGTTATCGCTGGCTCACCCTCATAACTCCTGTACGTGCTTAAGCCGAGTAATGCCGATACCGCGTCCAGGAACCTTCCAATGCTTGACGTCATTAATGAATTACGTAACTGCCTAAGAATAACCCTAACCTCCAACTCACCGCCTGGCAGCTTCGTTGCGAGGCCCAACCTACCCACGGCATCGAGGACCTCGCCCTCACTGAGGAACTGGGATAGGTAGGAGATGACCATCCTCACAGGGTACATTGATGCCAAATCACCACCTGGCATTGGTACGTACCTAAGGTGTCCGAATCTCACGAAATCGTCGCCATTAACAATAAGCACCTCACCACCCCAAACCATGCCATCTGATCCATAGCCCACACCGTCAATTGCTATTGAAACGAATGGCTCAACCTCACCCCACTCAGCAGCCGTGGCTAACGCATGCGCGTGGTGATGGTAAACACTCACGTAACCCAGTCCGTACTTCTCAGCCCACCTATGGCATAACCACGTTGATGCGTATGATGGGTTAGCATCGCACACTAATAACGGGTCCTTAATACCGTAAGTCTTCATGAACCAACTAAGTTCCCTGTCCAGGTCCTCAAGGGTCTCGTACTCGTCCAGGTCACCTATGTACTGCGTGAGGATTACCTTATCCTCAACCGCAACTGCACCAGCCATCTGCAGGTCTGCGCCAAACGCAATAATGGGCCTACGCAGTTTCCTACGAATCCTAACCCACATTGGTGCATAGCCCCTGGACCTCCTGAGGATCACGACCCTATCCCCCGTGAACCTAACAACACTGTCATCGACCCTATGTGCAATTTCCAGGTCATGATCAAGTACGTAATCAACAACCCCCCTCAACTTATTCATCACGCAATTGATGCTTGTGCACATGGGGTGCCCGTGGACATTACCGCTGGTCATTATTAGGAAGTGATCTTTAACCTCGCTGAGCAGTAGGTAATGAAGTGCCGTGTAAGGTAGGAATACGCCTTCCTTATCCAGGTTTGGGGATACGTATTTTGAAACTGGCGTATCAGGCTTCTTGGGTAGGAGGACTATGGGTCTTTGTGGTGATTTCAATAAATCCTTAGCACTATCATTCAATTCGACGAGCCTCCCTGCAATATCTAGGTCAAGCGCCATTACCGCGAATGGCTGTGTCGGCCTCTTCTTTCGCCTTCTTAATTTAAGTACCACATCGTCCAATGAGGCTAGGGCAGCTATGTGGTAACCACCAACACCCTTAACAGCCACTATGTAGCCCTCATCAATGAGTTTCGCTGTATCGTGAATAATATCCCTAGTACCTATGGGCTCACCATCAATACTTAGTAATCTAACCCCTGGGCCGCAGTATTTGCAGGACAACCCCTGGTAGTAATACCTCCTAATACCACCTACCTCTGGTTCCCAGTACTCACGCTCACAATGTGGGCACATCCTGAAGCTACTCCATGAGGTATTGTGCCTATCGTATGGTAATGCCTTAATCACCGCGAAGCGAGGTCCACAGAAGCTGCAGGAGTTGAATAGGTACCTATACCTCCTGGGGTTATTGTTATCCAGAATCTCCCTGAGGCAGTCCTCGCATATAGCCATGTCAGGTGGTATCATGGATATGGCGCTCCTCTCAACCCTACTCTCAAGTATCTTGAAGTCACCATACCCCAGGGGTTTGGCCTCCGTTATTTCATATTCCTCAATGTATATGGCGCTGGGCCTGCTCGTGAGGAACTCGTTTATGAAGGAATTTACGGAGTCCCCCGGACCCTCGATGTGTATCTCAACCTCACCACCGCCGAGGTTCCTAACGAAACCCTTGATCCCGTATTTATCGGCCAATAACTTAACGTATGGCCTGAAACCAACTCCCTGTACTATACCCACAACCCTTATGTTCTTAGCTATGTAACCCACGCTCACCACATCTCCCTAACAACACCCCTCTCTCCTTCCCTAGCCCTCCTGGCTATCTCAAATATCTTATTGAACTCCTCCTCAACCTCCCTAACGGCCTTCTCAGGGTCATCACCAGCCATAAGTGCCAACTCCCTAGCTAACTCCTTCTTCTCCTCAATGAATTGGTTAATAGCATCTAGGTCAAGTCTCGTTATTATCACGCCCGCATGTACCATGACCAAGTCACCCCTGCTCACCCTCTCGTTGGCTATACCAATAACCACCGGCCTAGGTATACCGTCGCCTATATCAACGTAGGCTAAGGAGTTCTTATCATCTATGTCAAGAACCACGGCAGGTACAGCCCAACACATGTCACATCACCAGGCCTAGGTCTTTAGCTATCTCCACCGATAAACCACCCCCACCAAACCTAGCCCAAACGGCGCAGGCACCCTCCATAGAGACCATGCAGGGCCCAACTGGGTGATCTGGCGTGCACTGCTTCATGAACAGTGGGCAATCCGTCGGCTTAGCCTTACCCAGTGTGACCTCTGCACACCTACAACCAGGCGGTAAGTCGTATCTCCACTCTTCAGGCGTTAAGTCCTTTATGCCAAAGTACTCAAAGGCGTCAAATCTACTAAACATGGGTCTAAGGGCTAAGCCGCTCTTGGGTATATAACCAATACCCCTCCATGCTGAGTCCACGGTCTCGAACACGGTCCTAATTGAGGATTGAGCCTTCACATCGCCCTCCCATTTCACAGCCCTTGTGTACTCAATAACCACCTTAATATCATTCCTAGCTAACTGCCTAAGGATCTCCGCTATTGCCATCAAAACATCGTTAGGTTCAAAACCAGCCACAACCACTGGTATACCGTAGTTCTCAACAATCGGCGTCCAAGCCTTGCCACCTATTATTGTTGAGACATGGCCAGGCGCTATGACGCCCATGACGGGGTAATCATTGGGCTTCTCTCTAAGTATGTCGAGTGAATAGAAGGCGGCAGGCGGCGTTAGTTTTACTAGGCTCATTAACTTAAGGTTGCTCGGCAGTAGGTTCTTTAACGCAGCCTCTGCGTAACCAGGCGCAACGGTTTCAAAGCCTATTCCCACGAACACCGAATCCTTACCATGCTTCCTGGCGTCAATGGCTGCATGGACTATGCTATGCGCTATCCTAACATCGGCACCCAATGCCTTAGCCTCCGCAAGGCTGTGGGCGCCGTTCACGGGCTTAAGAGCCGGTAGCCTAAATGTATCGCCATATGTATACACAACCACACCCTCCAGCGCTAACTTAATCGTCTGCTCTATGTAGTATGATGGAGTGACGCATACAGGGCAACCAGGTCCTGCCACAAGTTCCACATTGTTGGGTACCAGGGATCTAATGCCAAAATGCACTATAGTCCACTCATGGGTGCCGCAGAAGTCCATTATCTTGAACAAGTAATCCTCACCATAGCTCCGCCTCAGTATGTCGGAGAACTTGAATATGTATTCCCTCAGTCTCCTGGTTATGTTAATGTTCCTCCTGAAGATTAGCTCAGCCACGTTAATCCTATCCTTAATCACGGGGCACTTCCAACAATCAATGCTCGGTTGAGGAAGACAGACGCTGTTGAGGCATGCTTGGTTATTAATTAACTGATTAACCACGCCATGCTTAATATGAACAGCGTTAAAATACTTTATTATTAGTATAATGATAATAATGGGGTTTGAAACGTGAATTTTCGACGGCCAGGTTTACTTTGACCCATCCTCCTTCACAACGCCCTCCCTCTTTAGCTCCTCATACCAATTGGGATGCTCCTCCTTAACTATATCAAGCGGTATCTTACCGCTGTGGAACACCTCCCTGTACGGGAATATCCTTGGGTTGAAGTGCGTATACGTTAGGTGAACAAGCAGTAGGAATGTAACTGCCAGCACAGCCTCTTTAGTATGCATTACAAAGGCAACACCGGCGCCGGCCGATGGACCCCAGACAGCCATTATTATACCAGGAATACCCAGTACGGCAATACCCCAATAAACACCCCAGTACTCAAATAGTTCCTCCGGGTCGTACTTATGAACCCACTTAGGCAGTGGGTGCCTTGGGTTGATTAACCATATGGACCTATGCCACATGTACTTAACAAAGCCCCACGTGTATATCTGCAGTAAAGGCCACTTCTCTAATATGCTGTAACCCTTTATCTTATCGACAATCACCCTAGCCCCGTAATAGCCGAAGTGGGCTAGCACGAGGAAGCCCATTATTATACCGGAAATTATGTGAATAAGTATGATTAGCGGGTAGGGGCTAGTGAATGAGGGCCATAAGAAGTACGGTGGAGAACCACTAAAGCTCACTAAACCATTGATGTACACCTGCCTCCACAGTGGGTTTTCGTCAAGCATTGCCACAAAACCCGTGAAGGCGCAGATTACGAATGTTACAAACATCAGTATGTGCTGGGCCCTCTGCCATGGATCCCACCTCTTGATCATCGGTGAACCAGCCCTCTTCAGCCTAACCCAAAGTCCAGCATCTCTAGCATAGGCCGCGAAGTGCCCCAGGACCCAGTATGAGCCGTAAAGCCCTATTAATATTATCAAAACATCAAATGCAACGCCTAGGAAGTAACTCCACGCAATTGGGTTGAATATGGCAACGGCAAGGTTCCAGTGAAGGTCATGCATTATGTGTATGAATTCCGCGTACTCTGGCGGTAGTGGTAGTATTGCGAAGTAATAAATAATGGCCCAAGTAAGGCCAACGTCAATTGCAGTTAATATACCGCTACCTATTAGCCTTCCACGGCTGTAGGTGGTCACCGTCTTAGCCATTCTGATCCACCCTACTTCTTCTCCTCCTTAGTAGATCTCTGCCTTGCCGCGTACCAGCCGCCGGCTATTGCGCCAGCTACGACTGTGGCCGCCCCAATGACGGAAGCTGCTGTGGCTAACTCCTTAGCTGACCAACCAACGTATGGCAGCTTGACGTAGAATGGCTCATACGCATCTGTGAAGCCTGGATTCGTGCACGCTATGCATACCCCTCCCTGCCTAGTTGGGCCACCAACACCGGCGACCCAGCCAATCTTGTTCCATGGGCAGTGAGCCACAGGGCCTTTGCAGCCAACTGCGAATAGGCACTTATTGTCGTTAGCGCCTGGGTAAGGCCTGAAGTCACCGGCAGCATAATACGCAGCCCTTGGGCATTGCTCATGCGTTGTATACTGATATATAAATAGGGGCCTACCGTACTCATCCAGGAACCTAGACCTTTGTAATATATCCTTGGGTAATACACCTAAAGCTACTAACGCAACCAACGCCAGTGTCCTCATTATGGCGTTAGGTCCGGCTGGGCACCCAGGCACGGCAACTATGGGCTTCGAGGTTGAGAAGTCTGGGGTTATGTCCTTGTCAAAGTAGTTTCTGAAGGGCTGCATCTCGGGCATGAAGTAGTCTTGGTGTATGGCACCCGTTATCCCCCTGTATGGGTCATCGAAAAGCCCTATTGCACCAGTTGGTGATAGGGACCAACCATTGCTTGGATAAGCAAAGTTGGGCGGTGGTTCTAGGACCTTGTTCGCGGGTATGCCACCATAACTCGCGCAGTTACCTACACCAACCACGGCGACGGCTTGACTTAGCAATTTCTTGAACCACTCGGTGCATGTGTATGGGCCAATCTTGCAGTAGAACCCTCCCTCCGTCGTGATGTTGGTGCCAGTTATTCCGTACTCGGCTGGTAATGAACCCTCGAGAACCAGGACATAGGGTCCATAAACACCCTGAGCAACGTCGTAGAGTATCTTATCAGCGGTGCCTGTGTAGAACTCCTCGGTTGTGTATGGTGTTAGTTGCTCAGTCTCACTGAACGATGTCACATGAGTAGCGCCCCACTCAGGCATTACGGTTTCATGGAAAATCAGCCTAACGGTACCAGGCCCAACCAGGGGTGTCCTGCCGAGAAGCACATCGAGTAGGCTTGGGTCTGTTGCCTGTATTATGGATGTGGTATTGCCTGCGCAGTCCTGGGCTTCAAGCCATACAACACCGATGTCACCCCTACGTACTGAGTCAGCGAAGGCCTTCACAACCCTATCCCAATCAAGTGCCGTAAGCACTGCCGCCAGCGCCGAGGCCTTTAGGAAGTCACGCCTTGTAAGTTTTATCTCTATCCTGGGTGCCATAGTATTTTAGAGTGACTTTACTGAATTTATAAGGAGAATTCTCACACTCTTGAAATGAACCATCTTTCAAAATCAGCACTAAAATACCCTCAGCCCTCATGCAATCGAAGGTGCACTGCAGCCTATATATTAGCCCATCGTTACGGTTCAGATATTTGGTGTAGTGGCCATTATTTAACGGGCAGTTACGTAGCCCCCTGGCGCACGCCACCGCCAGTACCCCCGAGTCGCTGATGACGATTTTAGTGCCGTCATTCAACGTTACTGTTGGGAATGCGTGGATTATTAAATAGGCAACGAGGGGCTCTAACGGCGTATCCTTAAACTGCCTGACAAGTGAGCTTGCATCCTCATTATTATCCATTAGGTAATGCAACAAATCCTTAATGTCCACGATCCTTAAACCATCTAGGTTGGATATATTGATCCTTTTACGAAATTCCTCAATCATTTTGATTATTATATCCTCGTTGAAACCAAGATATCTGCTTAACAGGTAAATGGCGTCCTTATTATCATGTAGGGCAAGTAGTAGTAAGCCCTTAAGTGTCAACTCGATGAGGCCGTAATCCTCCCTGACATATCCAAGATCTAAAGCCTTCCTTACGTAACGATAGGCTGTAGCCAATGTTAACCTTGATTCCTTATAAACCTCATAGGGTGTTGATGGACCCCTTCTGACGAGGACATTAAGGATCTCTAGGATCTTATCTAAATCAAAACCCTTCATAAATGATCACCATGATGCCCCCTAATTTTCCTCAACAACTCCTCAATATTGACTTTATCCAGATCCCCATGCCTATTAGCATTATTATCCAGGTTATCTAAGTTCATGAGATGGTTCAATAAATCCCTCTCATTAAGAGCTTCAATAAGTATATCCGGCTTTATTGTGAGCAATGTTACGAATGAAATGTACTTTTTTAATAAACGTCTTCTCTCCTCAACGTTTGATAAATCATTTGATTTTTCCATATTAAGCAATAGTTTTACTGCAATATATTTAAAAATTTTATTCTTACACAACACCTGCGTTCTCATTATAGCTATATATCTATATATTTCCTAATTAGGCTTAGGGTCTCATGCACCATCCTTTGTGCACACCTTTCGCCCTCCTCTGATAGGCCTATGTATGGTTCATCATACGGTGGTTCACATTCAACCAACCAGACCTCCCTGGCCGTTGTTCCGAGAACCCTTATCCCATTTAATACATCTGTTATGCATATCCTACCATCTAGTGAGGGTCTAAGCAGGTCATTAGCCTCCAGTGGGTTGCTCGGTGGGTTTAGGTCTGGTTTTAGTATCTCAATCGTACCTTTCGGTCTTGATCTGCGTTTAGCGCCAACAAGTATTAATACGTCGGGTTTCTCCCTATTTATTAGGTCAACCGCCGATAATGCATCCATGCTCACGTCAATGATCTTAACCCTACTATCATTAATGGCGCTGCTAAGCAGCTCACCAACCCTCAATCCAACCGCCATATCGCCCATGGGTAGGTAACCGGAGTAGGCAATTACAATCCTCATATGGCCATCGCCACCAGATCCTTAAACTTAACTAGTCTGTACCTATCAAGTTGGGCGTCATACAGTAACCAATTATGGTCTGCGCTCTTCACGGCGAAGTACCTGAGGTCCTCGTCATAGAAGACGTTAATCATGGCTGAGCCAAAGGCGCTGAATAACTCACCAATGGCCTCCACATAACATATGTCCTTAGACTTACCATTAGATACGCAGCCATTGTACTCACTACTTGCCTTCTTCAGTGCATTTACTACGGTTTCCACATCAACCTCGGCACGTGATGCACCATCATCAAGTACTATCTTCGGCATATCCCTACCCCTTATATTTTCTTTTAAGGTGAACTTATCAAGAAGCTGAGAATTCGCCTTATAAGCTGGTGGGTTTATTAATGAAATCGCATGTCCACGATAAAGATTTGGCTAGACCCAATAACAAGAATAGAGGGTCACTTGGCAGCATACATAGAAATAGACACGACAACAACACCCCCTCACGTAACCACCGCCTACACATCAGCTATGATGTTTAGGGGATTCGAGGTCTTCCTAAGGGGTAGGCCACCTGAGGATGCCATAGCCATAACAAGCAGGTCCTGCGGTGTCTGTGGCGGCGCTCATGCTAATGCATCAGTAGTCGCCAATGATGTAGCATCAGGCTATACACCAACCCCATTGGGTGTTGCCCTCAGGAACATGGCCTACTCAATGACTGATTACATATACGACCACTCGATAATCCTTAACATGCTCGGCGGCCCAGACTACAGTGAGTTAATCGTAAGCAAGCTAACCCCAAGCGTTTGGCAGGAGGCCCAGACAACGTCCACGCAGTACAGCGGTATACATGGCTACAAGACCATAGCTGACATAATGAAAGACCTAAACCCAATAACGGGCAGGATCTGGCGGCTCACGGTTGAGTATCAGAGGATAGCTAGGGAAGCGGGTGTGCTACTATATGGTAGGCACTCACACCCATCAACCCTCGTGCCCGGCGGCATTAGTGTCGACTTATCACTGGCTGGTTCAATATTCGAACAGTACTACACGAGGTTAACTTCATTAACTGCGTGGGTGAAGTTCGTGTGGGCGATTTGGCAGGACCTGCATGATTTCTACGTAAGCCTTGGTTACGAACTAAATGGTAAGACCCATGACCCACCATCAGAGTTCGCATCAGGTTGGGCTGACGACCCGGAGACTTACGGTAGCTTTGCCTCTACAAGCAGTCCGAGCCAGTGGAAGACACTGTGGGAGCACCTTGACGAGATTTACCAGGCGAGGCTCGAGAAGCCCGGCTATGCCCAGGGTAGCAACTTAATTACTAAGAGCGTTGTCGAGATAAACCAGGGGTGGCTCGAATTCGTGGATACTAGCTTCTACCACGATTGGTACAAGGATAATGTTAAACCACCCTGGGGCTACTGGATTACGGAGGACCCGTTAGGCAACCCAATAGCCTTTGGCAACATGGACCTGGTACCCTACCACCCATGGAACAAGACGACGATGCCCAAGCCACAGGCCATAAACTTTGCCGAGAAGTATAGCTGGGATGCGGAGCCAAGGCTTATGCTTAAGGATGGCACAATAGCGCCAATAGAGACTAACCCAATAAGCCAGCTCTGGATAGATACGCTGCATGCAACAAAGGTTGAGTTGCAACCATATGGCGAGATTTGGTCAAGCAATGGATCGCAACTATCATTTAAATTACTACCGGCTCAACCCTCCTCTGGGGCACCCGAGATATGCCCAACCCCGGGCGGTTGCCCAGACCTGTATGGTGAGTTAACCATAACGTGGAACCTGCCTAAGTACTCAACAACCATTGAGAGGGTTCTGGCCAGGGCGGTCCACCTGGCTTTGGTAACCAACATAGCATGGGCTAACCTTGAGTACGCCCTAGCCCAGTGGGCCGCTGGGCACACTAGGGCATCAAGTCCGTGGGCTCACGGTAGTTACCCAAGCTTCAGCTACTCAATTGGTTGGTGGCATGTGCCTAGGGGCACAAACCAGCACTGGCTTGTTCAGTCCAATGATAAGATACTGAATTACCAGTACCAGGCGCCAACCACGAAGAACGTGAGCCCGAGGAACAATAGGTGCACGGGCGTTTACTCAAGCCAGTGCACGGGGCCCTTCGAAATGTCAGCCCTGAACTCCTGGGTGACTGAGGAGGTGTCGCCTGACCAGTGGACTGGTCTTGACATAGTTAGGGCTATTAGGAGCTTTGACCCATGCCTAGCCTGTGCCGTGCACGCTGAGGTTAAGGGTGAGGGTGGCAGGATTTATAAGACGATTGAGAAGGTGATTTACAACGCATGCTCCCTGTGAAGGTAATAGGCCTTGGGAACCCAATATACGGCGATGATGGTGTTGGGTCTTGCCTGGCACGCTTCCTCTCTCAAAATAATGACCTCGTAATTGACGGTAACGCTCATGGGATAGCCATACTAGGTAACCTAATGGATGCCCAGAACCTAGTGTTTATTGATATAGACACCGATCTTAAGCCCGGCGAGGTTGCGTTGGAGAGGATTGAGGGTGAGTTGAGGATTGAGGATACGGCAATGCTCGATGCGCATAGGGCCTCGCCTAGTTTGTTGATTGGTTATCTAAGGGCCATGAGGGCCCTCAATGGTGATGCTTACGTCATAAGCATAGGCCCTGGCAATATGGAGCCATTTAAACCCGTAAGTAAGGAGGTCCTCAACTCTATACCTAAAGTCATTGAGTTACTACGGGAAGTGGTTAGCAGATACGGTGTTACATTGAATGTGCAGGGAGACCCCAGGGACTTCGTAATTAAGTGCTACGAGGATGCCCTTGGGCCTGAGAGCAATCCAACTTCCTAATACCAACTATCAAATCCCCAATTTGCCTAAGTACATCTATTGTAAACCCCCACTCACCCCTAGCACCTATCATCACCAGGCTCCTATCACTCGACACAGGCGTTATGACGATGTATAAAGACTTACCCTGTGGTTCACCCCACATCAGCGTTAAGCCCCTCTGCTGGAGCTTAAGGTTTCCAAACTCGATGCTCCTATCGGGACATACCGTAAGTCTATCCGTATAACTCACTAGAAGTTCCGTAACTTGGGGCTCAGGCACCTTAGACTCACTCAACGCCCTATAAAGCTCGGCAAGACCCACTGTTAAGGAATCCTTACTACCACCCATGACACCAATAGCCCTCCTACCACCGTCATACAGGACCCTAATAGTATCATTCTCAAACCTCCTCTTCGCAACAACATTATTCATAGCCTCATCAACGAGGTACTCAACAACCACGTCACCACCAACAAACTGAGCCCTACCCACCGAGTAACCCAGACCAACAAGTCTACTTAGTACTGAGGGTAAATCAAAAACCGTTGAATAAATAGACCAGTGAACCAGGGACAGACCAAGAACGCCACTACTCATATGACTAACCAAACTTAAAGGCATTATTAAGGATTACTCTCAGTAAATGACCCCTCCCCGCCTAAAGGGGTGGGTTTTCACCTTGGGGGGTCTTAATTGTTACTCCCTCTTTGAGGGTTATTGAATAATTCAACGGAGCTGGGGTTTACGAGCCCATCCCACGTATTGGTGCAACCCCACCCTGAAGGGCGAGGCTTAACCATTATTGTCGGATAGACATACCGTGACCATACTCTGCCTTATTTCTTTTATTAAAGATGTAAGGAATA
>Ga0081534_100429_pt1 | contig 13908 bp, 16 predicted proteins | sample MonGeyMetagenome_FD_71019 | JGI IMG/M metagenome (GOLD analysis project Ga0081534, IMG submission 71019) | Hypoxic/sulfidic aquatic microbial communities from Monarch Geyser, Yellowstone National Park, USA - MG (SPAdes) v1 (version 2) | ecosystem: Environmental > Aquatic > Thermal springs > Hot...
GGTCCATCATAGCTGGTGAGGGTGGTGTGTTGGCTGGTTTGAGGGGTGGTTCGTTGGTTATTGATATGTCCACGATATCGCCAAGTACATCGATTGAGCTTGCGAACCTTATTAGGTCTAGGGGTGGCGAGATGGTTGATGCGCCAGTCATTGGGACCTCCGTGGCTGTTGAGAGGAGGGAGTTGGTTGTTTTGGTTGGTGGTTCTGAGGAGGCTTTCAATAGGGCTAGGGATGTTCTTCAGCATACGGCTAAGACGATAATTCACATTGGTCCTAATGGTTATGGGCTTTATGCGAAGTTGATAAATAATGCCCTTCTCGGTTCTTACGTTGTTGCCCTGGCTGAGGTCATTAATTTAGGTAGGGGGTTTGGTTTGAGTGATTCTGTAATTACTGATGTTTTGACTAGGTTATCGAGTGCTAGGTCACCAACCTCTGAGTTGAAGGTTCCGAAGATCCTTAGTGGTGATTTTTCCGTTCAGTTTGCATTACTAAAACGTGAAGCCCACTGGCTAGTTTAAACAGCGAATTATATTACCCAGTACATAGGCACCATGTCCCTTGGTGCTTTGAACCCACAATTGCCACAGGCCATGGTTCTACCCGGTAATTGGGTTAGTTCGTGATGGCACACTGGGCATACTGTGCTTGGTAGTCTCTCGAACCTGTACGGCACACCGTACCATTGTGCTAGGGTTTCCAGTTGATGAACAAACCTCCTCAAGTTACTCATCAATAGCTTAATCACATCCCTCGGCAACCCCTCCTCAAGCAACTCCCTCCTCGACTCCTCACTCATGTCGTCAATGACTAACAATGCCTTATACTTCAATGCCTTCCTGACCAGCTTACTTGCCAGGAAGTAAGCCTTATCCCTCGTAATCCTGTAAATTTTGCCCCTCCTAGCCTTGGCTTGTTTCCTAACTCTATTCACCACAGCAGTGCCTCCATAACCCAGTCTCCTTAGTTTGCCAGTCTTCCTCTCCCTATCCACGGCTTGGTGGTAGAGGGTATTTATTAAGAACGTGCCTGGTCCCTCAGTTCTCCACGTTATTAACTTACCGTTCTTTACAAGACCCCATGCAATACCATACTTCCAGGAATTAACATCAACAACAAGCCTATAACCACTTGGTTGATAAGGCTCAATAGTCCTCTCAGCCACTAGGGCTAGGTAGGGCTCCTCACCTCTTAAACCAATCATTGCGTACCTAACATCACCACCCTCCCTTACCCTCTCAACAACCCACCCCGGCATTGGAATCTCAACAATATACTTAGGCTCACTCTTACAGACCTGGCGTAGTTTAATGACATTGCTCCTAAGGTCCAGAATTACTAAGGCATCTGTTGCACCCCTTCTGGTGCCATCGGCGTAAATCCTTAGTGTCTTTAATGGAACCCACGTCTTTGTAAACCACCTCTTCGGTGTGGTTCCAAAAACTAGACTATCCTTGAAGTCCCTGAAACCATAAAGCTGATGCTGAATGGTTCTAGGAACATCCGGCACCCAAACCTCAAAGCCACGGTAGGCTAGATTAGCTAAAGCCATCAACCTCCTTATGTAATCAGCATCACACTTATCCCTAGGCAACCTAATCAGTAGTGTCCTGTGGGCCCTCATCCTCAACCACCACCATTCCCTCCACCTCCTTATTCGCATACCGCACAAGCCTCCTACCACCCGCGTCAGAGTACACGTAAATCCTCACATACTCCTTACCACCCCTCCTCAAAACCTCAATCGAACCCCTAAAGAAAACCACCCTCACCATACACAAGCCCATTAGAAAACTACTTAATAAATCTTTTGAGAATAAAACCTAAAATTTCCCAAAAAGCTTAAATACCCCAACCCGGTTTTGACACTGACCGCCTGCCCGAGGGGAATCCGGTGAAGGGGGCGGTCCAAGACCCAGCCCCGTGGGCAGTGAGCAAATGACACCCTGAGGGTGGGGGCATTTGCCCGACGGCGTAGGGGGCTGATTGGTGAGGAGAAACCCCGAGGCCAAGTGAGGGGAACGGGGCAAGTTTGCACTAAAGCATATGCGTAAGGACCTGGATATAGTGATGAGGGAGGCTTCAATGAGGGGCATACCGATACCGATGGCATCCCTAGCCCTTCAGTTCTATAGGATTGCTGAGAGGCTTGGTTTGGGTGAGGAGGATTTTGCGGCTGTTGTTAGGGCGTTGCTTGGTAAGTAGGTCAACTTTAAAATACGGCTTCTCCCATCAAATCCCATGAATTTACTAATTTATGCACTACTCATCTTTGGAATACTTATCCTAATTGCCGCCATATTGTCCTCTATGTTATCATTGATTTTCGAGGTTAGGTTTTGGAGGGGTAGGTCGAGTAATGGGTTTCCTCTAAGGAATCCCCTACCGAGTGTGACCGTTATAATGCCCGTGAGGGGTTTGGACCAGGATTTGAGGAATAATGTGGCTAGTGTGCTTGACCAGGATTATCCTGGCCCTAGGAAGTACGTATTCGTCCTTGATAGTGAGGATGACCCGGCATACGGTGTAATAACCGAGTTACTCAGGGGTTCTGGTGTTGATGCTGAGGTTTTGATTAATAGGGGTGGTCGTAGTAAGGGTGAGGCCTTGGCGTATGGTTTGGGGAGGGTTGTTGGTGATGTTGTGGTTTTCGTTGATAGTGATGCGCGTGTTCATAGGCAATGGCTCAGGAATTTAGTGGGTTGGTTGGTGATGAAGGGGGTTGGTGCATCAACAACATACAGATTCTACTTACCACTTAGGCGTCTTGGCTTAGGATCCTTATTAAGGGCTAGTTTTAACATGATTGGTATCACCGCAATGCAAAATCCTGTGGCTAGGTTTACTTGGGGTGGTTCCTCAGCCGTGTGGAGATGGTTGATTGATAAGTGGTTTATCCGTGATTACCTACCCAACTACCTGAGTGATGACTATGTAATTACCCATTTCGTACATAGGGAGGGTCTTGGCATAGCCTTCGTTCCAGAGTCCCTGGTGTTGACGCTTGAGGATGTAGGTCTACGTGACGCCTTTTCCTGGGCCGTTAGGCAGTTGTGGTACGTTAGGGTTTATGGGTTTAGGGGCTTCATGCTCTATGCCGCATCGTATACCCTATACGTGATCACACTACCTATAGCGATAGCGCTGTCAATAATCAATCCATACCTATTAATCCTTGGTGTAACCCCCTACCTATTGGGTGTTGTTAAGGATTACGTTAGGGTTAATGAGATTAGGAAATTGAATGATTTCTATCATGAAGAGATTACGAAGCAATACACAATATTACTTGCCCTAGCCTCTATAATTAACGTCTACTTCTCCTGGCTAGCCATCATGAAGACCGCATTCACCAGCAGTATTAATTGGCGTGGACGCGTTTTCACTATGGATGATGCGATTAGGCTTATGAGGGAAAAGCCACTTCCGTGATTTTGTATGGTTAATGTTCGTGAGGTGTTTTGGTCCATGGTTAGGAACCCAGAACTTTTGATGAATTATGTTCGTGATCTTGGACTCACCATCGAGCCACTATGTGATGATGTAAAGCCACTTAAATGCCCTCCCGATGCTGGTGATGACTTTAGGACCAGGTTCCTGGTTATCTCATACCTCTACCTGAGAATTCTTCTATATGAGGTTCAAAGTCTTAGTGGTTCAGATGTAAATGTTGAGGGTATTCCGGAATTGATCAGCGATGTGATTACTGACATGAGGCTTTACAACGCACCACCTAAGCTGTTCGAATTAGTGATTAGATTATCCCGTGAGTTGCTACATTTATCTTCTTCCAATGTTTAATGCCTCCTCAAGTCTCTTCAATAATTCCTCCATCTCGTTTATCTCCTCCGTGTACAGCCTAACCATCACATTATCCCACTTACTCCTTATTTGATTAAGTAGTTCCCTGGCATCGTTTATTCTCTGCCTAGCTTCATCATAAACCTCATTGTTTATGAGCGCCTTTGCCTCGCTTAGTAATTCGCTTAATCTTAGGAGGTCCTCTGGCATGTGGACCGTGGCGAAGGAGTTGTACTCACTTAACTGGTCCTTATTGCTAACTAGGTACTTGAGGACCTTTATTGTCCCGACCCTGAGCAATGCTGGTGTTAATTCTGTCCTGCCTATATCAATACCGTGAAGCAGTAGGTATGTGGTTACGTACATGGGCACCTTAACCCTAGTCCTATTACTAATTGGTATGTGCTCCACATAGTTCGAGATTATTGGACTGATGACCTTAGATATGTCCTTTATGTGATCATAGACGTACTGCGTGATCACCTTATTGACAACCTGGACGTCATCCATCGTAGCCAACGGCTCAATCCTCTCCAAATCCATCCTCAACTCCCAACCCTTAACAATCAATGGCTCAGTATCATCGGGACTAACCCACTCCGTGAATACCCTGATTGGAAACCTATCATAAAGCGCCTGCAACTCCTCCTCATCTGGGATCCTATTGCTTGCGCCAAACACGGTCCAGGTCTTGACGGGGACCACCTTCTCACCGTCATAGACTACCCTCTCGTTGAGTATTGATAGTAGTGTGTTGAGTATTGCGCTGGATGCGTTGAATATCTCATCCAATAGCGCAAACTCACTCTCTACTATGGAGTTTGTGTATATCCTCTCAATCTTACCATCGAGAAGCTTGGCTATGTTTATGGGCCCCAATATCTCCTCAAGGTCCGTGAACTTCGTCAATTGCCTATAGAACCACCTAGCGTTCAGGAGCTTCGATAAGGCATACACAAGCGTGGTCTTCGCAGTCCCTGGAGGTCCAATGAGTAGGTAGTTCTCCCTGGATAGGGTGGCCATTAGTGTTCCTACGACCTCGTCCTCGTACTTAAAGAACATGTTATTCAATTTGGCATAAACACTCCTAATCCTACTGTAGGACTCCACACTCACGGATAAATCAGTAATTATCTGGAATTTAAACGTTCCCACTACTATAATTTAATATCGCATGCGCCCACGAACATTAGTACTTAATGCCATAACTACCCAATAAGCTCTCTAGATCTTTCATGACCCTGGCAGCTTCGCCTTCCAGTATTTTTCCTACGGTTTATAATGCTCTCCCTAACACCATCACTCAAGGCCCTCATCTCCAACTCCCTAAGCCTTACAATGCCCTCGTTCAGGTAATCCATAAGCTCCATTAGCACATTGACATCCTCAGGTATGGAACCCTTAAACGCCTCACTAACGTTGAGCCTGAAGCACTCCTAATGTATTGCGCCATTCCTCGTGAAAGTGAATCTCATCCTAGGTACTACATCCTTACCACACCTATAGCATTTCCAAACCCTACCCGAGCTCATTGCGGTGGATACTCATGCCTAATTAAGTACTGATCGCGTTATTTTTAATTAATGAATAAGCAATTCCCAATTCACTAATAAAGCACTCACCAGTTTCTCGATATTAATACCTACATAGCTTAACCATTTAGATAATCGTCGCTGTAACGATCACGAAAGTACCATTGGGACAGTGATCATGGCAGAGAATCCTTCGAATAATCCCTACCATTATTATTAGGCAATAGAGAATAGTGACTTAGATAATAACTTAAGGTGAGGAGGGACTAGGTCCAACTCTCCAGTCTGTAAGCCGGGTCCCAAAACAGGTATTCATAGCCAACGCCCTAATAAACCTGTCCAGATACATGTGATCCTGGACAATGTAGAACCTAAACTTCTCTATATCAGGGCTACCATCAGCAAGACCCTTCATAAATGGATGATTAACTATTGAGTTATAAATGTCCTCAATTGAGGACCACGGTGCCTAAGAAATCCTCACAAAAATGCACTTATAATTATTAAGGTGTTATTGCTCATTACCCATTGGGCCGCAAACGCCTTAAAGTGGTCATTATTAGGGTAATGCTTTTGAGGAGCGTTGAATATGTTGGAGCTACAGCGAGAACCTAATTGCAGCCCTATCTATTGATTCAAATATCGTTGGGTGAGCATGGGGCAGTAATGCCAAGTCCTTCACCCTGGCATTAACGGCCACCGCTAGGGCTATCTCGTTGATTATCATTGAGGCAGCCTCACCATAAACAACACCACCGATTATTCTCTGGCTTTCTTTCTCAATTATCAACTTGACCCAACCATCCCTAACACCGATTATTTGGGCGTAGGCATCATCGGCCAGTGGGTATTGGACGGTGACGTAGTTTATACCCCTCGCCTTAGCTGCATCCTCGCTCAACCCAACCATTGCAGCCTCTGGTTCGGTAAATATGGTCATTGGTATTGCATTGAAGTTGATCTCATATATTGGTTTGCCGTGCATTATGTTCCAGGCGGCAATAACGGACTCCTTAACCGCTGCGTGATAGAGCATGTACTTACCAATGACGTCGCCTGCCGCGTACACGTTGGGTACCTTGGTCCTCATTGAGCTATCAACCTCAACGTGCCCCTTATCCACGATACCCAACGTGTCCAATCCCTCCACGTAGGGCTTCCTACCAACAGCCATTATGACCTCAGAACCAGCCACAGACCCTTTACTACCATCCTTTCTCTCGTACTCAACAACCTTCTGCCCAGCCTCCTCCTTAATACCAACCACCCTGGAGTTCGTGAGTATTTCAACTCCCTTGCTCCTAAGCCTTTCCTCAATCTGCGAAACAATGTCCTGGTCCCAACCACTCAATATTCTTGGTAGCATCTCAACTATGGTAACCTTAACACCCAGGCTGGATAGGGCTGAGGCGACCTCAACACCTATGTAGCCGCCGCCAATCACAACAACGTTATCCGGTACCTTTCTATATTTCGTTTTATAACCAAAAAGCTCCTCACTACCTATGGCTAATTCGGCACCAGGTACTGGTATTCTTATCGCCGTTGATCCCGTGGCGACGAGCAGGTACTTACCCTCCACCTCCCTCCTCCATGATCCATCGATAGCCTCAACAACGACCCTATGATTATCAACAACCCTCGCTACGCCTTTCACGAAATCCACATTCTCATGCTCCTTAATCTCCCTTATATGCTGCAGATATCGTATGTACTGCACGTTATCCTTATGATCAATCACGTTTTCCCAGAGGATCTTGACCTTGTTTATATCCGTATTACCAACACTATTCAGTATGTTTCTAAGCTTCTCCATCAGGTAGATAGCAATTGATACGGATTTAGAGGGTATACAACCCTCGTATAGGCAGTTACCGCCAAGATTACCCTTATCATCAATTAACAAGACCCTGTAACCACCCTTACTAAGTTCGAAAGCGCCATGATAGCCACCGCCACCTCCACCAATTACTATAACATCATAGTTACTAAGCCTTGGCGGATCCTCAAACCCAGGATCTGTCGGTGGAAACGTAGAGTATTTGCCTAACACGGACTAGACTAATAAGGCTTAATTTATTTACTTTTATGTCAGAATTCTGACATATGTGATCGTATTTTAATAAATGTTTTAATTACTATTTTTATGGTATATTAAACACCACCCATCTCCCTTAATGCAACAACCAGATCCTCAGTAAGTATCCCACTATATGAACCATACAGATAAAGCCCAAGCGCCACAAGGGCAGCAACTACTGTATCCCATGGGAACGGTATTATCGGCGTCTCAAAAACACTGAAGGAGCCTAGGAACGATAATACGAATGCCGAGAATATCGTCGCCACAACCCACCAACCAGCCCTCACATGCTTCATCGCATTCTCATGATCCTTGGCTGTGGACGCCACATAAAGCGTTAATCCAACTGTTAGAGCTATCATGAATATGACATAGGCTACGAATTAAATATTTTATATATTTTAATGGCTATTTATTTTATTTATCGTCATCACTCTATTGGTAATCCTTTTTGCTTTATTTCTTTTAGGTCCTTTGTTTCGTAGCCTAGTTGTACGGCTATGAAGTATGCGGCTAGGCTTAGTATTGCGAATACTATGTAGTCCCATGGGTATGGGATTATTGGTGTTGATAGTGGGCCCAATGATCCTATGTATGAGATTGTGCCGAGGAATACGTTGAATATGGGTATCCAAAAGGCTGCCTTGGCGTCTGGATGTCTCGACTTAAGCCATACGTACAATAGGCTTAGTACCTGTATTAACGTGATTAGTGTCCAGTAGATTGCGAAGGATGGTAATGGACCTAGAACTGAGAACCAGCCCAGGTACCAACCGGCAATTACCAGAGCGGTGGCTATCCAATAAGCCACTGCAAAGATTATGGCTGCACCCTGCGTGAGCCTTATCTCCGACCTGTATGGGCCGAGTAGTAATAGTGGGAACCCGAGTATTACGCCGGCTATTATGGCGTTTACGTACGACCAACCAGACCAATAAATTAGTAGCGAGGCTACGATGAAGCTTACTGGGTAGAATATGTACCAGGCAGGTGTTTTGAAGGGCCTATTCAGGTCTGGGGCGACCCTCCTAAGTACATGGTTAGATATACCAACCTGTAGATACCCATAAATCGTCATGACCGTTGAGTAGGACATTATTGCGTACCAGGTTGGGAATGGGGCAAGGAATGCTATACCGATTACGGTAGCCACTACCAGCGCGATCCAGGGTGTTTGGAACCTCCTATGTATTTGAGAGAGTAACCTCGGTATGTAACCAACCCTAGACATACCATACAAATTCCTACCACTAGTGCCAACGTAGACAGCCAATGTACCGGCCGGAGATATGATGGCATCGACGAGCAAAAATATGGCCCATCCCATGAGTATTGGTATACCCGTAGCCATAGCCTCACTAACAAATGGGTGCGCCGCCCAATCACTCGAGGCGAGGGCTTGCCAATCACCTGGCGAGACGCCTGCGGCCTTCCAATTAATGGCACCTATGAATGCAATCTCGAGTAAGACGTACAGTATTATTGTCGTGATGAACGCCAATATTGTACCCAGCGGCACATCCCTCTGCGGATTCTTACCCTCACCAGCGTACTCAAGCCCCTGTCTAAAGCCTTGGTAAGCCCATACTATGCCTGACGTTATCATGCCGGCAAAGATTGCTGGATAACCGTATGGTGCAAAGCCGCCGGGTAATTTACCAACGACGTGGTCCGGGTGGAAGTATAGGGCTATGAGGAGTATTATTGTGAGTCCCGGTATCAATATCTTCCAGGCGGTTATGAACCTATTGAACCAACCAAAGATATTAACACCAATTAATTGAATGACGAAGAACAACAATATCAATGTAGCCGCGGTAAATAGACCCAACGGTGTTAATACATTGAGTGTGGAGTTCCAGAACTCGGGCACATAATAGCTTGCGTACTCCACAATTGCGACTGCCTCCACAGACACCGTGGTGATGGCACCCAGGGCATATGCCCAGGCAAGTAGGTAATTACTGATTGTACCATGACTGTAGTGGTTATACCTAGCCAGGGAGCCACTAAATGGGAATAAGCCACCCAGCTCGGCGAAGGGGAAAACCATGAATATGAATAGTACGCCGGCTATTATCCATGATAAAATCGCCGCAGGACCCATAGCACCAGAGGCGCCTAATGCGGCAAACAACCAACCACTACCAACCATACCAGTAAGGGGAAGCATGAAATAGTCAGTCAGTGTCAAAGCCCTCCTAAGCCTAGCCTGGGGCTGAATCGTGTTACCCATACAAATAGACTTATTATAAGCGCCTTAAAAATTAAACCTACCATCTCGTTAATGCAAACCGCATTACGTACGACTTCCATACTTTTAACGTTATTAAATTAAATGTAGCATAAAACAGGCATTTGCGCAATTAGCATTGAAAGATTGAATTTAATTAATAGCATTTATAAAAACATTGGACTGAATCAGCTTTTGGGCTACATGATCGTATTTGCTCGGTTCAACACCGAAAACCCAGTATTCAAGGCAGGTATAGAGATTTTCGGGTTTAGTTACAAAGGTTCAATGCGTAACCATGCAATTCACGCTTTGCTTTAATGAGAATCAAGTAACCTATTCTTCTTTTATGTAAGGTCACAAAGAAAGCAAAAGCAAGCAATTTCCCTACAAAGCTGTGGTTTAACGTTTATTGGCCCATTCATGATTAAGTCACCAGGTACTTCCAATCCCAACCACCCAGCAGTTAATGAATGGGATCCTCCACGTGATTCACGGTGATTATTGAATTCGACAAGGCACCCAACAATCCTGTTGGTGCTGTTAATGTGGATCATGTGTTCAATGACTTACTATTCATAACCAATAAGGCGAAGGCGGGTGGAGGTGGTTGGCAGGATCACGTGCAATTCTCAATAATATCAATTAGGGAGGAGGACTACGAACTACTCAAGAGAAAAGAGACAATCTAACCACCCATGCATTAATCAATCGAAGCACCTAGGAATTATATAGGTGACCGAGGATGGGTGATTTCAAAAGAATGCTGAAATAATGATTATGTTTGGCTCTTACCTGCCTTCTGCCTTTGTGTGGTTGCTCCCTTTATCAGTGCTTCGTATATTTTTCCTAGTAGGTCGTAGAGGTTGTCGATCCTCTTATTCGTCTCGTCAATCCTCCTATTTATGCTCTCCCTCATCTCGCTCATGCCCTTACCCAACTCATCAATCCTCCTATTTACCTCATCAATCCTCTTATTCGTCTCCTCAATCCTCCTGCTCAATGAGTCGTTTATCGCATCAATCCTCTTGTTCGTCTCTTCAATTTTCCTGTTTAATGTCTCATAATTCTTACCCATTAAATCGTAGAGCGCGTCAATCCTCTTGCTTGTTTCCTCTATTCTCCTGCTTAACGTATCGTTTATCATGTCAATCCTCTTGTTCATCTCGTCGATCTTTTTAATTAATGAGTCGTTAACCTCGTTAATCCTACTATTCAGTGCTTCGTAATTTCTACTCATCATTTCATAGAGGGTGTCGATCCTCTTATTTGTGTTGGCTATATCATTCCTAATCTCGCGAAATAAGCCTAGCATTAACACAACAAGGTCCTCGGTGGATAATTTCCTACCTTCACTAACCTTTCTCAGGACAGTGTCCAATGCCTTCTCAATGACGGCACTTGTAACAGACTCAACCATTTAACCAAAAATAACCCACGCATTTAAAAAGGGTTTGGTCACGAAATTTCACCCCTACCAGTGGTTTCAACATGGTCTTTAGGAATAACTTGAGGGCGACCGTTGTGCGCCTTAGAACGTGCTCCTCATGATCGACCCATGGAACTGCATTTCAACCCAAGCAAATCTTGGCGGGCCCGGTGGGATTTGAACCCACGACCTACGGCTCCGGAGGACACAAACCTGTAACAACCACGACACGTGCTTAACACGAAGAAGCTGTAACAAATGCAGTTACTGATGCAGGAACTAACGCATTACCGCTGAGATCCTAGTTGTAGTGTTACGGCAAGCATCGACGAACAACCTCACGAGCCCAGGCCTGGAGAGCCTCCGCGGCATGAGCCACAAATTAACGCTCCTCACTATGGCCTTTTTAACGTCACTATAATACCTTGGTTCAAGGCCCATTACCTTGATGCCGGCCAACATTTTCAAAGCCACAAAAAGCTCAAACATGATACGGCGCCCCTGCTCGGTAAACCCAACTTCTAAATCCACCAACTCGCCCTGTTCCCCAAAGGTTAGTATGAACTCCAGCTCGTTTATCAAGTACCTCACTAAGTAGTGGTGCTCTGGCGTGCCCAGAGTCAGCCTAGGTACCAAAACTGTAACTAAGGAGGCCCTCACGCACTCGATCAGGAATGGAAACGCATGAGAAGGCACATCGTCTATCACATCCCTCAGGGCTATGTATATCGCCGTGTGGACAACGCCCTCTGGAGTGGGTATATACCCCCTCCTACCGCCCATAGGCACCGCCTCGATATAACCATCCTTAATACCCGCGTCCAAACCGCTGTCCAGGCTCCTCTTTCCGTGTATGCCGTGCACCTCCTCAAGGCACTTAAGAAGCTCGACATACCTCGCGGGCCTCCCGTTCTCTGCGTAAACCGTGATTACGCAGTCCACGGTTGGGAACAGGTCGGGATTAAATCGGTACCTTCTCACTGTACCCACAACTACAGTAGGCACGAACGTGCTTATAAACTTTCCGCAACAGACAATTCCGCATATCACATGAATTCTATGCGGAATTCCGCATGCATTACAGAAGCGATCCCCATTTAAACATGCGGATGTACAATGCCCCTGGGTGTAGGCATGAGCCAGGTGATAAGGCAGGTCAAGGTTCCGGCGAGGGTGAGGCTTTGGAAATCGAGGAGGAGTTACATTGCCGTAGTTACTGACGAAGCAACGAAAAAGGTCCTTGAGCAATACCTGGACAAAAAGGTCGAGGTCGAGATTGCGGACGTGTCGATAGAGGCGAGGCTCGTTAAGGTTTGGCAGAGGAGCACCTGGCACGTGGGCGTCTTCCTACCCAGGCGCCTCACGCCGACGTGGGAGAAACTAAGGCAGAGGGCTGAGGAGCACGACGCCGTGATAATCATAACCGAGGAGGGTGAGACGCCATGACCATGCCGTTTACCTACACAACAAAAGCCCTGATTAAGGCACCGCTCACGCCAGGCATGACGCGCGACAACAGGGTAGTGTTGAGACTTACGGTACTCATTGACGGTGCGGAATACGTGTTAAACGTAGTCGGCAAACCTGGCGTTGGAATTGAACAACTCGCAAAATACCTCACGGAGAACGGAATCGTGAGGCTCGAGAACGGCAGGTGGTTCATCGAGTTGCCGACCTGGGCACTGGCCAAGGCAAAGAACAACACGGTCTGGGTCCACGCCGAAGACTACGAGAAGTTGAAGGGAGCAACGGGGTGATGGAGACATGCCCCTCGAGGTAATGCTCCTAGTGGACCTCGTGAAGCTCGTGGGTGGGGAGAGGCTTGGCGAAGCCGAGAAGGCAGTATTCAACGCGTTCATGGACGTGGGCACCGCCGTGTGCAAGAACGCCGAGAACATGGAATGCGTCGTGTTCAGTGACAACAACGTCATTACATTGACCATATACACCACTCAAGAATCGTTTTACGGCGCGGGCACCGCCAAAATCAAGGTGTTGCACAACCACACCTGTGGGGACTACGACACGACACTCCAAGACGTAATCAAGAACGTGATGTACACCATAGCAACCGCACTCGATGTAAGCATAGACAAGGTAGCAAACGCCGTAAAGCGCCTCGAAATAGGCGCCATACCCTGACACCAACAACATCAACTCACCTCAAAATCAAACCCACGCTTTACCTGGCCCCGACGGGTGTGGGCCGACGTCCACACCCCGCGGGAAAGCCCATGCAGGAACAACCCGCGAGTGAAGGCACTGAAAACCAGGATTTAAGCACTACTCAACAAACCCAGGATACACAAACAACACAACAAACACGCAACACACAACAAACAGACCCAACACACGCATTCCTCGCACTACTAGGCCTGGGTAGTGATAATGCTGGTGCTGGTGGGTTTGGTGACAGTTTTGCTCGTGCAGAGGCACGTGCTTCACAGTCAGTCCCAGGGCTCGCTGGGGTGACTGTTGGCGATGGTGCTCCACGTTCGCCAAACAGTCAGCAGGCAGGCACAGAAGCAACGGCATCACAATCTGTTTCTCGTTCTCGTGAGGTTGATTGTAGGCCGTGTAATGGGTGTTGCGGTGGTCGTCGTTGGCGTAGGTTGCCTGTTCGTGTTTATGACTTCGTTGCTTGGGTTGCGGGTGTTAGGGGTGTTAGGCTTTGTGATGTGGTTAATGAGCTTCCTGAGTTGTTTTGCCAGGGCGCTGGGCGCGGTCGTGATCATGGGTTAGGTAGGGTTAAGGAGCTTGAGCGTTTGTTGAGTCGTGAGGGGCAGTACAAGGGGAGTTACCTTGTTAAGAGGCTTGGGGAGTGTTCGAG
>Ga0081534_100430_pt1 | contig 13888 bp, 18 predicted proteins | sample MonGeyMetagenome_FD_71019 | JGI IMG/M metagenome (GOLD analysis project Ga0081534, IMG submission 71019) | Hypoxic/sulfidic aquatic microbial communities from Monarch Geyser, Yellowstone National Park, USA - MG (SPAdes) v1 (version 2) | ecosystem: Environmental > Aquatic > Thermal springs > Hot...
CCACATTACCGCCGTCAGCGCCACGGCTATTACTAGTGTTAGCGCCGCCAGTATTATCGTTAGGTCTAGGCCTAGGCGGCTTAGGGAGAAGCCACCAATTAGGTTACCTATTGCTATGCCGGCCGCCGTGGGTATGTTGTATATGCCCATTATCAAGCCCTCAGACCCCTCCTCAGCCCTATGCCCAACGTAGGCGTATATCGACGGTACAAGCGCAGACATGACCCCCTCCCCGCCTTGGAGGGCGGGGTTTCACTCTGGGGGTCTCGGGCGTTACCCCCTCTTTGGGGGTTACTAAAAACCCTAGTAAAGCTGGGGTTTAAAAACCTAACCCACGTAGTGGCGTGACCCCGCCATGAATGGCGAGGTTTGCCGTCAATTATCACTATGAATAAGCCCACCAGTCCAATCGCCATAACCTTGATGGCACCCACCCTATCCACCAGTGAACCGAACATTAGTATGCCTAGGGCTAGCACTAAGGCTGCTGATACGTAAATAAGCGCCACGAAGCCGCCGCCTATGTTTAGGTGCATTGTTAAGCCACCTGGTAGGCTGGCGGTTCCCGCCCTTGAATGGCGGGGTTCTGCGCCCTCTGGGGCTTCCTATCACTGGTCTGGAGCCCCCCACGGGCGTGGCATCACTGTTCAGTGCCCGCCGCCAGCTTCGGGCGGTGTACGGCTCATTGCCTGCTAGGCTCGCCGCACACCAACTTCAACTTCCTTTAATACCAAAAAGTTTATAAATTTTTTGGTATAACTTATTCGTGTGGGGGTGGAGTTGGTTTTCAGAGGGAGAATCTCAAGCCATGGTGGAGGGAAATACATAATATATATTCCCAAGGATTTTCAGGAGAAGGCTAGGCGGCTTTACGAGGAGGATAGGGAGGTGATTGTAATTGTTGCAACAGAAGGTTGAGGAGGGGTTTAGGGTTTTGACGTTAATGACGGAAGTCGATAAGGAGGTTCTTGATTTCATTAAACAGTACCAAGTTATTGCATCGCACCTGTATTGGGCTAAAAGGCTTGGGATAAAACCCTCAGATGCCGTCCTCCGGAGAGCAAAGGAGAGTATTAAGAGTTATTGGAGATGGCATATTATTGATGAAAAGGATCCGATGTATTTGTTCAAAGGTATTGAGAAGACACCCAGACCTCACTCCATTATCTTAAATCTTCCTTTGGTAGATGCATTGCATGAAAGTAAGGGTGGTTTCATAAAAGATGGGAAGCTGATACTAAGGCTTAACAAAAAGGTTGAAATAAAGATACCAGAGAGGGCTTTAGAGTGGTTGAATAAACGCTTAGCTGAAAACCCTGATAGGAAGACGGTAAGAGTATTTGAAAGAAGGGGGAGGTTGGTTGCTCAAATTATTTTACATAAGGAGAATATTGTCATTCCTCCTAGTAATCCGCTTCTTGTGGTTGTCGACATAAACAGCTCTTATGGGGTTGTTGTGCATTATTGGGATGGGAAGTTAATAAAAACTGAAAAGTATAAACCACCTAATAGGGGCATGAAATGGCATAGTGCTAGGAAGTTAATGAAACTTAGGGATAATCTGTATAATCAGGGATGTTTAACGCAAGAAAAGATAAACATATACTCAGCCCTTATTAGAAGGACATTAAGTGGGAGTTCAAGGAGTTGGGTTCAACAAACAGTAGACAAAATAGTTAGAAGAATAAGAAGGATTGCGAAGAGGCATAAAAAAGACCCCTTAGTGCTAATAGATATCCCGAATGATGAGTCATTAAGAGGCTCTGTATTGCAGAGGACGTTATTATCATTCGTTAAATACTTTGAAAATATCTTATCGTGGTACGGTATATATTGGGATGAATCAAGGCTTTACAGCAAAATTTGCCCACAATGTGGAAGTGAATTAGACCTTGAGATGAGAACCAAAAATGCAAGAATAATGGTCTGCAAAAATTGTGGATTTAAGGAAGAAAGAGACAAGATTCCCCTATACTGGGCATTAATCAAAATCAAACTTTTACCCAACCCCTAAAAGGGCAAGGCTTCATATTCAATTTGTGAGCAGGGGGACTATTATCATTGCGGCTGCTACACCCATTAAGCCGTGGAGCATGGCCAAGATAACCCAGTTGCTGTTAATGACGAAGAGCAGTGATGAAGTAGCCATAATCAGTAGGCCAATTGAAACTAGGCTACTAACCCTAAACTTATTAACAATAAGCCCCACTGGTATTGATGCAAGGGCCTCGGCTATTGGGTAGGTGGCAAGCACCACGCCCACTAAACCAAGGTTGCTGGTCACGTAGTACGGTATTGCTATGATCATTATCCCATAGCCCACCCTAGACGCCACATTTATGGCGAAAACCTCATTATCCATAGGGTACGTTTAGGATAAAGTGCAGTAACTTAAATAGATTATTTATACTTACTTTATACTTTAATTCCACTCAACACTTTGCCCATGGGTTAGCCGCCACCATAGGGCTGCTTACCGTTTCGCGGCTAAGGCATTGAGGATTGGGAATGGTGAGTCACATAGATAGCTTTAATAATATCCTCATGAGTTATGGATGTATCAAACTAGTATGAGTGGGCGTAGTGAAAGCATTGGTGGGCTAGTGGATGCACTCATAGGTAAGATGCATAATGTTAGGGTACCCTTTGGCGGCAGGTACATGATTCAATTTAGGGATAGGGAGCATGAGGCTGGGTTATTCCTCAGGGAGGTGTTAAGGTACAGTGGCCTTGGCTTCATATATGGGCCGTATGGTGCAGGGAAGACCACGTTTTTATCAACAATGGCTCAGGTGATCAACTCTATTAATCAACCCACAGGTATTTTAATGGTGTACATGAACTTCACCAGGGATGCTATTCAGGCGGAGTTACCAAGGGGTCTCATTAGTAGGAGGGATGAAATAGTGAGCAGGCTGGAAGGTATGGTGAGGGTTAACGTTCCAATAGGCCCTTCACCTGGCTCAATATCCATCGACCTTGGGCAGGTGCTTGATGCGGCTAGGTATATTATAAAAGCTATTTTAGATAAATACAGAAACAGCACTAGTGATGTCGAAAACCTGGTGATAATCTACGACGGCCTTGACGACTTCCTAAAGGAGAGAGTTGGCGTCAACAGCTACATTATACTATCCACGAAGGCGAGCTTCTTCGCCAACTCCCTGGAGAACCCCTCAAGGGATTTGTGGGGTGAATTCACGGGCAAGGCTAAGAAGATCCTATTCGCCGTAAGTGACCAAGCGGCGATGAAGGTTGCAGAGACCTTAATATCCAAGGCCAAGGCCCTCACCACACCATACCTCTTCTGGAACCTGCCTAAGGCAGCCTTCGAACGCGTGGTTAAGGATGTTGCCGATTTAACGGGAGCCTCCAGTGACATTGATGCTAAGTTGCTCTGGAATTTAATGGGTGGTAATGTTAGGGAGCTTGAATACCTGGCGCTTAGGTATGGGTGGGTTGTGGATAAGTGGCTTAGGGCTAGGGTTGTGGATTTCCTAACAGGGTTTATGAGCAATGAAGAATTGAACTGGTTAATTGAGTCAGGGCAGCGGGTAATGAGGACTGAGCTTAAGCGTGATGAACAATTCGTCGGCCAACCCGATGCCGTGGCGCTTAATGACCTTTACGTAGAGCAGAACCCACTACTACGCAGGCTCTTCGAATTAAACATCCTCCTCAGGGTGAACATACCCATGACTGAACCGTTATCTGAATTACCAAGTGAACCATGGATCGGTGAACACTACGCTTACCAGCTTCCAGCTTACTACTGGGCCTTAAGGGCGATGATAGAGGGAAGGAAGGTTAATGTAGAGGCTGGTAGCATCCTTAAGGCTATTGAGGAAAACGTGAAGTAATTCACGCTACGGTACCTCATTTTTTATAAGGGTTAGTTCATGCAACTTGCTTAACATTCAGGTTTACCGATGAACCCCCTCTTATGATTAACGGTAACGTAATTAAACCTTCAGTACTGGCGCTTATTGATGAGTACGAGCGGGTTAATGGTTAGATTAAGGGAGTTGGTGGACTCGTATCTAAGGGATGTTGGGGGCGATGTCCTTGGAATCATAATTACCAATGATGAGGGGTTGCCGATAATGTACAGGACCCTGATTGACCTTGACGTTAACGCCATCTCAGCCCTATACACATTAGCCGCTAATCAACTAAAGGGCCTGGGCCTTAAAACCAGGCTCGGTGACGTTGAGTACATGCTGGTCAGCTACTCTGGTTATGTGCTTTACGCTGAGCGGCTATACGGTGACCTAACCCTAATAGCAGTGGCTGGTAAGGATGCCAGTATAGGCGTCGTGATGTACGTAACCGGTAAGTACGCTGAGCGGTTTAACGAATCGTTAAGATCAATGAAGACTGGTTGACTATGCTGGAGCCCCGGCCGGGATTCGAACCCGGGACCTCCCGCTATCCTGCATCCGCTACAAGGCGGGCGCTTAAGCCGGGCCCTAGGGTGTTCGTTAACCCAGGGGCCCTCCAACCGGGCTGAGCTACCGGGGCCTCATGGCTCCTTGAACAAGCGATTTTAAGGTTTTCTCCCAAACACACATGGAGACCTAATGGTCTCTCGGCCATGGATGAGGTTGGCGCTCAGCCTTACTGAGGGGTTGAGGGCGCTCGCTTAAACAAAATCTAATGGAGCAATACCTTTTCCTTTCGCCGTGTCAGTAGGCTCATAAGCACTCACTCATCGTTTTAGCTCAGCCTCATCACCAGTTAGGTTAACTGTGTTACCGATGAGGCTTATTAACGTTACCACCCCTGGGTGCTTGTTTGACTTGCTTAGGCAAACTATGAACCTTGATAAGGCTCCATGCACGTGGTCAACGCCCAGGCAGTATGGTGTAAGCCCCAGTGCATATGCCTCATCAATGATGAGGCTGAGCAGATATGAAGGGGTCATCATTACCACAGCCCCCTCGTCGGTTAAGGCGTCAATGACCGATTCAAGGAAGCCTAAGTATAAGCCACTAAGCCTTATCCCAACCCTGAAAACCCTGTTGAAAGGTGGGTCAGTGACCACTGCTTGAATTGAATGGGACCTTACCGGTGGGTTTGAGGCGTCGCAAATGGCGTCATGCGGGTTCTTGATGTCGCAACCCACAGCCCATATGCCTAGCCTACCCGCAACCCTGGGTATGGTGCCTAACCCCGAGAATGGGTCAAGGAGTGGCCCTTCCCTAACCCCTGATAGGTTTATCATTAGCAATGCGTGAAGTGGGTTTAAATGCGGTGAATCAGTCTTAACAACCTGCGGTAGAGCGTTAACTAGGGTTGGCCTATGCCTAACACCGTTAACCCTAACCTCCCTCACCAACGCCGCCCTGTCCATTACTCTCAATAGTGCGTTAACGTCATTACTAAGGGTAAACTCAGCCCAACCATCCCCACACTTAAAGTTACCTACACCTAGGCCGCTAAGCTTAACTAAGGTTCCTAATTCGAGGCACGCTAACTCAACCCCCATCAACCTCCTCAACGTGACGTGAACCTTAACCCCTCCCCTCAATCCTCATCCTCCTCTCATGCCTCCTTATCAAGAATATTAACGCTAACACAAGTATATTGATCAGTATGTATATCGTTAAGAAGAGCATGAGTGACTCTATGTTAAAGCCGGGGGTTATTATTGAGGATAAGCCAGTTAAGGGTGATATCAGTGATATTGAGACTATGTGGCCGTAGGGTATTCTATGAGTCTTCGTGTAAGTCTCCAGGACTAGGACGGCAACCAGGACGCCGTATATTATGCCTAGTAGTTCAGGTAACGTCAATGGTTTGCCAATGAGCAGTGGGTATGGGTTACTCCTTAACACGGTTGAGTAGGCGTTTATGTACATACCCATTACAATGGCTGTGACGAGTATGGTGAAGAAGGTGACCTCGTAACGCCTGATGAAGAGTACTAGAGGCCTATAGGCGTTGAAGGCTATGAAGAGTAGCGCTAAGCCCAGTATTAGCGATATTGATGACGCTATTATGGGCTTTATTGACTGGGGTATCAGGATCCATAAGCCGTAGAGGGCTATTATGAGACCCGGTATCCCCAGGGTGTAACGCCTCCACTCAGGGTCAAGGAAGGCCTTCCTGATGTAATACCTGCTCAAGACGGCGAAGTCCTCGACGCTCCTAGTTTGCTTAACCACAATCCTCTTAACCGACACAACGGTCCTCCTGGATTGTATCAGGGGGAGTACAACCTCGTCGGATGGCCCATCCGAGACCAGTATTATGCCGTCGGCGTTGAAGACGCTTAAAACCCTGTCCAACTCCGCCATAACCTTTAGGTCAGCCTCAATGTCACTGCTACTGCTCCCAGTCACCAGGGCAACCTCAATATTGTCACCGTAAATAGGCCTTAAACCATCGTAAACCTTAATGGCTCCAAATATGGCGTTGGCGTCAGAGTCATCAGGGTACCTGACTATGTAGTCTAACCCAACCTTTAGGACATTATCCCTACCGATAACTGGGGTCTTAATGCCCAACCTCTCCCCAACATCATTGTCTCTATCTACACAAAGCACCAGTATCCTCTCCTCAACCATTACTTACATCGCTAAACCTAACACACCTTAATAAATCTGATCTGACCTCCTCCCCGTTCTGAGGGGTGGTTGTTGCCTTAGGGTGTGGGTGGTTTCCTTGCCTAGCCTTTATTGGCTCCTCTGGCTGGGTTCATGGGACTCTAGGTATTCACCCCTATACTTGCTGTAGAATAACCCCTGGAGTTGGGTTGTACTCGTAACATTGTTCTCAACGGCATATTCAGCAACCTCACGAACAATGCTGAGATACACAGCCCCAACGGAGTAAAGCAAACCATTAAGCACCTTAGCAACCTCCAACCCAACAGCAACAACCCTACACAACAACAAAAGTTAAAGAAAAACACCATCTTAAAAACCTAACCCAGCCCTAAAGGACGAGGCTTATCACCCATTGCGTCATTAATCATTGGTTTGATAAATGCGGTGAGCTTGGTGAAGGGGACCTTGGAGAACTGTCTTCGGTGGGGAGAGTGATGTGAACCGCTGGGTGATCAGTGGGGACTTACTCCCACAGCTAGGGATGGTTCGCAGCAAAGCCGTTGAGAGGTAATATGGAGAACCAGTGAACCACCACCCACCGAGAAACGGTAATACCTTTATACTCCAGGGGTGTGTTGGCCGGGTGCAGGTGGCTATAGCTGCTCATAGTGGTGATTACAACGATGAGCATGTTAGGGCCGTTAGGGGTGTTTTAGACGGGCTAATGGTGTGTAGGCCAACGGTGCTGCTTGGGGGTTACTGGGGTTTAATGAGGGTGGTTGCCGATGAGGCAATTTCAAGGGGGCTTAGGGTCGTGTTAATACTGCCCATTGAACATGAGGATGTTGAAGCACCCAACGGGGCTATTATCATTAGGACTGGCATGGAGTTTAGGGAGAGGTCGGTGGTCCTCATTAGGAGCAGCGACTCGGTGGTGGCGCTTGGTGGGGCCGCTGGGACGATAATGGAGGTTTTAATGGCGTACGCAATGGGTAAGCCAACCATAGTCCTTAAGGGCACGGGGTTCCCCACGGATAGGCTTGAACTAGCCTTCCCCGATTATGTTGACCAAAGGAGGACTACAAGGATAATGTATGTGACTGACCCGTATGAGGCAGGTAGGCTAGCCTGTGAGTCAAGGCCAAGCGCTGTTAAGGAGCAGGGCTAGCGGGCACATGACCCCTCCCCGCCTTAGAGAGGCAGGGTTTCACTCTGGAGGTCTCGATTGTTACCCCGCCTATTGCGGGGTTATTGGATAACCCAGTGGGCTGGTTTTCATAAACCTATCTCCGTGGAACCCTATAGAATAGGGCAACCCTGCCCCTAGAAGGGGTGGGGCTTAACCATTTTATCACCTCATCTAATATGTAAAATACACGTAGCCAAGGTATTAGTCTCATTTTCTCAACCGCTGGAAAAATAATTAAAAGCCAGTGCGCGCAACCGATTTATGAAGTTTGCCTTGAAGTGTAGCCCTGGGCAAAAGATTGCCAAGAGGCAGGGTAGGGTTGCCATAATTGGGGCAGGCCCTGCTGGCCTTGGTGCGGCTGGTTACCTCATATGTAAGGGTTATGATGTTGACGTTTACGATAGGATGCCTGAACCAGGCGGCATGACTCTGTTCGCAATACCTAACTGGAGGTTGCCGTGGAAGAACGTTAGGGCTGGTGTGGAGGAGCTTAGGGAGCTTGGGGTTAACTTCTTCACTAACGTTAAGGTTATTTGCGATGATGAGTACAGGATTGAGGGTGACCAGTTCGTTAAGAGTAAGGTTCACCTCGAGGAGTTGATTGACAGGTACGATGCAGTCATAATAGCGACCGGCACGTGGGAGTCTAGGAGGCTTAGGATACCTGGCGAGGACCTTAAGGGGTCTTACCTAGCCCTCGACTACCTGTTCAGGATATACGCAAGCCAACACGGTTACCTACCCAAGTCCGAGGTTTACAAGACGGGCTTGAAGTCGATGGTTGTTGGGGCTGGTCTAACGGCCGTGGATGCAGCAATAGAGTCCCAGCTTGAGGGGGCTAGGGAGGTTTACCTATCCTACAGGAGGACGATTAACGAGGCCCCCGCCGGTAAGGCTGAGATAAATAGGCTCATCCAGAGGGGTGTAAAGCTCATGGAGTTGACCCTACCGGTTGAGGTTATTGGTAAGGAGACTGTTGAGGCTGTTAAACTGATCAGGATGAGGCTCGGTAAGCCGGATGCCTCAGGTAGACCGGCCCCAGAGCCCATACCTGGCTCCGACTTCATCGTAAGTGTGGACACCTTGATATCGGCCATAGGTGAAATACCGACGCCACCCATGAGGAAGGAGTGCTGCGGCGTAACCCTAAGGCAAAACGGCACCGTTGACACGGATGCCCAGGGTAGGACAAAGAGGCTTGGTGTCTTTGCAGCCGGTGACGTTACCAATGGGCCTACGTTGATAGGTAAGGCCCTGGCCCACGGCATGAGGGTTGCCCAATCCGTTGAGGCATTCCTAGAGGCCGGGGGTAAGAGGGGAAGTAGCTGGAGGTCTTAAGCCTCCCCATAGGCCCTATCCCCCGCATCCCCAAGCCCTGGCACTATGAAACCCCTCTCATTGAGCATTGGGTCAATGGCTACTAGGTAAATGTCCACCTCAGGGTACTTCGCCATGACCCTATCTATGGCGTACCTGGTCCCTATGACGTGGACTGTTATGGTCCTTCTTGGTTTACCATGCCTATACGCTATGCTTAGGGCTGACAGTATCGTTGAGCCCGTGGCCAGCATCGGGTCCACTACTATCAACGTGTCGTCGCTGTGTATCTCAGGGATCCTGTAGTAGCCGACGTCTACCTGAAACTCCAATGAGCCGGGCACGTGGGTGTCCTCAACCCTCCTGGCGCTTATTACGCCTATCCTGGCTGCTGGGAAGGCCTTCAACAAACCCTCGACCATGGGCATTGCCGCCCTTAGTATCTGGACTATGATCACCTTATCCATGTCCTTAACCCTAACCCCCCTAGCCTTAACGCCCAGGGGTGTCTCAACCTCAACCTCGTAGGTTTCGAAGGACCTTATTATCTCGTAGCCAATCAATCTGCCTAACCTAACCAACCCCTTCCTGAACTCAATCTGCCTGGTGTTCCTATCCCTAAGCGTCGTTAATATGTCCTGGGCTAATGGGTGATCCACAACAACAACCCTACCCATTTACCCACCACCTAACTTGCCGGGTCCCCCTTTTTTAAGAGTACCAGCCAGCTAACGTGTATTCATTAATCAGTGGGGTTAGTTATTTTTACCGCCATTAATGACCCTAATTATGGCTAAGGTCGTTGCCTCAACGATAAAACTCCCTGAGGAGGGTAAGGAACTCCTAGCCAAATACGCCGAGGTTTATGAATTAGCCAATGTGGGTGAGGTGGAGCTGCCTAACGTGTTGAGTAGGGTTAACGTACTCCTATGCTGGTGCGGAGGTGAGTTCAACCTGACTAAGTGGATTAGGGCTATGCCGAACCTTGAGGTTATTCAAACATTCTCGGCGGGCGTTGACCACCTACCGTACACCCAAATACCCAGTAACGTTAGGATATTTAGCAATGCTGGGGCCTACTCACTGCCCGTAGCTGAACACGCCTGGTCTCTGATACTAACCCTTGCTAAGGGGGTTCACTCGAGGTTGATGGATAGGGGCAGGTACCTAAATGACCCAGCATACTCACCAAGGCAATTAACGGGTAAGAACCTACTCGTCCTCGGGACTGGGGGTATTGGGACTGAGGTGGCCAGGATCGGTAAGACAGCCTTCAACATGCGTACAATTGGGGTTAATAGGAGTGGTAGGCCAGCCACCTACTTTGATGAAACCTACCCGGTGAGTAGGCTGAGGGAGGTTTTACCGAGGGCTAATGTCATGGTTATTGCGCTTCCGTTAACCAAATACACGAGGGGCCTTATCGGTGAGACTGAGCTTAACCTACTACCCGAGGATGCGATCGTCGTTAACGTGGCTAGGGGGGACATAGTCAAGGAGGATGACCTATACAGGGTCTTAACCATGAGGAGGGGTTTAAGGTACGGTACGGACGTCTTCTGGGATTACGGCTCAGGGGAGTCGCTTAACCCGAGGACCGGTTTACTTAACCTACCCAACTTCCTGGGCACACCCCACATAGCCGGTGGTGCACAGCCTGATGTGGCTAGGAGGGCTGTACTGATGGCTGTGGAGAACGCGGTTAGGTACCTTAGGGGTGAGAGACCGTTGAATGAGGTTGATAGGGGGGATTACGTGTAGCCTCAATCAGCCTAACCCTCTCCCCCTTAATCCTCACGCAGTCCTGAATACTCAACTGCCCTGGGGCTGTGCCACCGTCAACGGCGCAGTACATTAAGGCAGTGCCCAGCATTATGGAAACCGCCCTGTGGATCGGTGACATTGGTATTATGGCCACGGGCGTCTCACCCTCATTAACCAGGAGCTCTATTAATGCCGGTAGGTCGCCGTCGTTGATTGTGGCTATCTTGTAGGCGAAGGCGTGCATGGAATTGGCCACGGAGTAGTCACTCATTATAATGCCCCTGATTCCATCAACCCTGTTTAAAATGTGCCTAGACAATATAACCCTATCCCTAAACTCGACCAAGTCCCGGTGGGCCTTAATGAAATCAACCTCAACGTCTATTAAAGCCCCAGCCTCAGCAGCCATGCTAAGTACCTTAACCTTAAGCCCTGGGTCAACGTTACTCACCCCACCCTCCCCAGGATCCCTAACCGTCACTATAACCCTGGATGCACCGAGCAGGTCCTCAATGAAACCCCTTAACCTAGTTAGGTTTGAGCCTAATTCACCACCCATGTAGTCTAACCTTAGTTCAACTGCCTCACAACCAGCCAATGCCCCTGGAGGCTTCAGCTCCCTGACTGGTACTGCGCAGACCAGTATCGGCCTATTTAACCCTGCATCGGCTTTAAACATTGGAAATGTATTTCAACCTGGCCTAATATGCTTAACTGGGCTCCATGCGTGGGGCGATAATCGTGGTTAGTGATGAAAGGGTTAAGGAGGCTGCGTTATTCATAAGCGAGGAGTTGGGCTTACCGCTACTGGTTGATATGGGTAATGGGGTCCTGCCGATACTCAACGTTGATTCAGGTAAGGCTGTGTTGGAATCCTTGGTTAAGAGGATTAACGAAGACTTCTTCATAATCATAGTGGTTGGTAAGGAGACTTGGAGGAGACTTGAGGAGTCAATAACGCAGGTGGACATGGCCAGGCTCCTGATGAGACTTGAGTTGAGGGGTGTTGGGGTTGGTTCAACCTGAGGTGAGCCTCTTCTCGTACTTGGATATTAACTCGTCATACACGCCCTGATCAATCTCCTTAACCACTACCTTAGGGTCCTTACCGTTGACCGTCAACCCAATGGACCTGCATGTGCTTACAACCTGCTTCAAGGCTGCCTTAAAGGTCCTACTGCCCAACTCCTCCATCTTAATTAAGGCTACTTCAGCCACCTTCTCTAGGGGTAAGTCGCCTATGATTTCCTTACCGGCCTGGTGGCTTGGCGTGTCCTTACCGGCTACCTTAAGCAGTATGTCGGTTATGGGTGGGTACTCCACGTTGATCCTGATGACCCTTTTTGTTGAGTCATCGTACTCAACCTCGACGTTAAGGCTTTGGAAGCCCAGGGAGGCAACGGGCTTAACCTTATCATTAATCATGTTGGCCACCTCCTGGGCGTTCAACCCGGCACCCTGCAGCTGCTGCATAGCCTGAGGCGGTACCTTACCACCGCTGGTCTGAATCCTAATAACCCTCTTCATCAGGCCCCATCCCTAGCTCCTCTTTTAAACTTAATCACGGGTAAGGTTAGTTGAGTAAAGCTACTGGAGTTCCTCCCCAATCCTCCTCTCCTGGCCATGCCTAACTATCCTCACCCTCGTCTCTATGGGTACGTGAAGCCCCACGTTCTCCAGTATGTTGTAAAGTTCGGCATCGGTCAACTCCCCCAGTGCACCATCCCTATGAAGCTTAATTAGCTGCCTGAAAACCGTTAAGGCAGCCTCACCATACAGCCTAACAGCCTTATCAATGATCTCCCCAGCCCTCTCACCCTTAGTAATAGCCTTAACCTCGGCTACCACATCCATGGGCTTATCCTTAACCTCCTGCCTGGATTGCTTAGCCATTAGGCTCATTAATTTCCTGAGCCTAATCAACTCAAGTTCAGGATCCCTATCACTCATACTAATTACCCCTAACCTAATACACTGGTTATAAAGCATTCCCCTTGTTAAGCATTGGGAAGATGCCGTATTGGTTGATGCCAGAGTGGGGATTAGGCGCCTCCCTTACGGAAAACCACCTCATGCCTTAGCTTCAACTCACGCTGCCTCTGCTTCCTCCTCCACTTGTACCTGTGAGTCTCCTTTAAACCGACACTAAGAAGACCCCTAGCCCTCCTCCCAGCCGGTGTAAGCCCCCTGAAGGCCCTACCCCTCTTAGGCTTAATGGCAATCCTCTTAGCCTCAGCCGGTAGTGGTAATTGGGAGACGTCCGTAATGTTAACGACCTTGCTTAGGTACTCCTGAAGCGCCTTAACGTTCCACTCCCAGGTGGTCTTACGCTTAGTGTCGACGGGTATGCCGAGTAGCCTAGCCTCCTCAACGGTTAAGTTAACTGCCTTAACCTCACCAATAGAGAAACCCCTACCCGGCCTCACCTCACCTCCCCTAGGCGACTTAACCATAGCCACCGGTGGATTAATGGACACAGCGCAGCCTAGCAACGTAGCATTAATAAGCTTTACCACGTACCTAGGCGCATGGCCGTTTTAAGTACATGAAGGTTCTACGCATGAATACGCATAACCACCATAATGGTAGCGGTAATTCATGAACCTCCACCTACTGAGGAATGTTTAGGTTAAGTACTCTGTCATTTTCCTGGTGGTTAAAACCTTACTTACCCTCCTCTCAGCCATCTTAACGTACTCCCCCTCTACGTCAATGCATATGAAGTGCCTCCCCGTCTTAGCCGCTACAACGCAGGTTGTACCCGACCCGGCGAATGGGTCCAGGACTACGTCCCCCTCAAAGGTGTAGAGCTGGATACACCTGTACGGCAGTTCCTCGGGGAATGGTGCCGGGTGGCCAACCTCCTTAGCCGACTCTGGGGGAAATCTCCACACGCTTCTGGTGAATTCTAGGAACTCCTCCCTGGTTATGGTGTCCCTCTTGTTTCCCTTCTCCCTCCTGAAGCTTCCCTTGGACAGGATTATTATGTACTCGTGCTGGTCCCTCAACACTGGGTTAACCGCTGATTGCCAGGAGCCCCAGGTCGTGGATGCCCCACTGACGGCGT
>Ga0081534_100434_pt1 | contig 13824 bp, 11 predicted proteins | sample MonGeyMetagenome_FD_71019 | JGI IMG/M metagenome (GOLD analysis project Ga0081534, IMG submission 71019) | Hypoxic/sulfidic aquatic microbial communities from Monarch Geyser, Yellowstone National Park, USA - MG (SPAdes) v1 (version 2) | ecosystem: Environmental > Aquatic > Thermal springs > Hot...
CTCCTTAGTAATGCGTCTGCTACTTTCTCGTTTTTGATGAATTCCTGTGGGTCGTTTAGCCTTAAGTCCATTGATGTTGCTTGTGCTAGGGCTTTAGCCACGCAGGCGTAGCTTGAGGCTACGTTGCCTTTGCAGATTACGCCGTCCTTCAGGTCTGTGCAGGATAGCCCGCATTTGCCTAGTAGCCTTGCAACTATCCTATTGACGTCCCTGTCCTCATCGTAGTACCTTACCCCGCCTGGAGTTGTGAAGTCCACCTCGGTTCTGTGCCCTTGAGCTGAACCCACCCTCAAGTAAACCCTGTCATTATATATCCATGCCTTTAATGCGGCGTAGTCTGCCTCGCCGTAAAGGCCAAGCGCATTGAACCTCTCGGTTAAGCTGTCCCATAATTCACAGAACCTCACAGCCACTTCAGAGCTCCCAGTAACAACATTACACTTACCCCTAGTAACCGTAGTACGTGAGAAGTACTCCGCCAGCCTGTGTAGGCATGCGGCGACGTTGTTCAGTATTGCCGATGGCTTCCTCTCATACAAGTAAATGCACCTTTCCCCAGTTATCCTCTTGACTAGGCTATCTAACCTGGCTTCAAAGTCGCTGACTGCCAGCCCAGCGATACCAACCCTTTCAGGCAAGTCCTCGTCTGGGTTGTCTGGTGAAATCCCCACGCTTGCTATTCTAATGAGCGTTAGGCTGTCAACAAGCACCTCAACTATGTCGTTTCCCGCTGGGACGGCTACACTGAATATGCTCTTGTCTTTTAACCTGTCCTTTAAGTTGGCTAAGCTGTCGGTTACCTCATGCAATCTGCGCACTACGTTGCGGGCAGTCCTGGCAACATCAAGTGGCGTAGCCGTGCTCTGCGGTGAAGTCACTAACTGAATTGAGGTAGCTACCTCCCTGAGGGTTTTCTCCGCCTCAAACAGTTTATCAACGAATACGTCAGCCACTCTAAACACCCTCGTTAATTGCTTCCTCAAGCATGCGTGGCTTCGATTGAACAAGTATGAACCCTGAGGCTAAAGCAATAAGCCTGGCGGCTTGCCTAGGCTCGCTCACACTGCAAATAATCTCGTATTCACTAATCCTACTACATGAAGCGTTCGTTAAAGCCTCGTACTGCCTTGGAGAAGCCACAGCCGCAGTGCTCCGTATAGAAACCGTGAACCTGCCACTAGCCCTGGCAACAGCAACCTCAACAATCCCCTCGCTTGAAACCGAGTAACCCAGGCTCCTTAGCTCATTCTCAGTAACATACATTGCCAGGTAGGGTACCCTACCGAAAGCCTTCTCAAGCATCCTTGAAGCATCCTCACACACACTAACCAAAGCCACGGGCGCATTCCTCCTAGTTACGCAGTAGTAGCCGTGGGGCTCAAGGGGCGGGTTAGGCAATTGAAGCTCAGGTATTTTGGTTGAGAAAAGCGCCACTAGCCCTTGTGACCCGACCTCCTTCCTCCTCCCAGTGGCGTACTCAATCAAGTAGCTCATTTTAGACTAAACTACTCTATTTCATCCAATTTTTAAATATGAATTCTCTTCTCAAATGACTTTGCCACGGTCTTCGGTACGTTGAATAAGGCTACGGTGTCCTCGTCTCCACCGTATTTTAGGTAAATATATGCGGCTAGGGTTGGCCAGTCGCTGTGTTTGACTTTCCTACTTAAGATATCGAACTCTTCCACTGCCTGCTCAACCGAAACTTCACGCAGGTTGCTCCTAATCCTATCTCTACACGCCTGCTTCCAAGCCCTCAATGTTACGTCCATGCCTCCCCTGAGTTGAACATCAATGTCCTCGGCTATTGCCTTCCTCTCTGAAAGCAACTTCTCAACTACCCTCCTCCACTGGCTGGGTACCTTAACATTAACCTTGACGCATGTTAACCTAGAGGCTATTAGGAGGATAACCACCCACCAATTTGGGTGGTTATTAACAATCTCCCTGAACTCGGCGAGCTCTGAGCGCTTCCAGTTAACGGATTTACCAATGATAACATCAATCAAGGAGTCGGAGACTGAAATTAAATCTTGAGGAAGATTATTCGAATGAACGTAATTCTGAATCTGAAGCTTACCTTGAAGGAGCTTGTCGATGAATTCCTGCTTACGCAAATCCCTATAAGACTGAGCCTTAAACTCAGGCATTTAATTGAAAGATTTAAATCAGCTATATAAGTATTACGCTTTGCTCTTCTTCACTTTACTTAATGCATAACCTGAGACTGCACCGACTGCGAGGGCCGTAATAACTGGTATAGTCCATGATGGTAACTTGATTTGAGCCAGCCTCTGAAGTGGACTAGCGGTTGGCTGAGGGCTTGGCTGAGTGGTTAATTGTGGTGTAGGCGTTGGCTGGGTTTCAAGTGTCTGCACCCTGACTGATGGGTTTGCTATAGTTTGTTGGACTGGTGCCCCAACTGGCATTGGTGATGGTATTTCGGCTGGTGGTTGAATAACTAGGACGTCCATTATTGATGAGTCTATTAACATTGCGTTGTCTTCAATGCGCCCAGCAACCCCATTAAGCATGTAGAAGCCTGGGGGAGCAATAAGGTCTAGGATTAACTCGCCCCTTGGTTCTGTGAACTTCTTGTAAATCACTTCCCCTGGGTTAAGTGTGAACTGTTCCTCACCAATCTTAACCGTGATTGGAACCTCACCGTACTGGTACTCCAAGCCAACTGCAAAGTCTTTAACAGATGAATCAAGCAAAACCCCCGTGACGATAATCCTATTGCCTGAGGAGACTGTTGAAACCCTACTGTACCTGCCCTCAGCAGTCTTAATGCTCTTTGAAATAACCTGCTGAGGAGGTGGTGAAGCAGAAGGCTGTTGAGCAGGAAGCATTGGCTGACTTGGTTGAACTGATTCCTGTGGTTGTTGAGTAGCCTCCTGCTGAGGCTGTGATTCTTGGCTGGGAACTGCTTCCTGAGTAGGCTGTTGTTCTTGAACCTGCTGACTTGAATCTTGTGTGTTTTCTTCCGAACTCATTGGTTCGTAGCCTGTACGCCAGGATTTAAAGCTTTCGTTAACTTAGCCTTCTTTGTGTTGAGGCTTGGTGGGGTTACGCCGAATTCGTATGCGGCTTCGTAGGTGCTCTTATTACAGGTTAGGTTATACGCCAGCGCCGCCTTGGTTACTGGTGATGGAATATCCTTCATGCTCTCGAACAGGTTGATTGCCTGTGGGCAGAGACTTTGGAGTTTTGCTCTGCATGCATCCGTCACCGCATTGTAGAACTTGCCTTCGAACAGTTCATTTGCGGCTTCTGTTGCGAAGTTCCTCGCGTAATTGAAGTTGCCTCCTAGGGCGCCCATTGCCAGGTTAATGAGGTAATTCGTGAAGGACTCACCCATGCAGTTCAGCCTCCCTGCAATAATCAGCGAGGCTACTGCGATAAGCCTGTTGGAGGCGTTCTTCTTAATCACCTTAAGCTTCTCTGCAATGGCTATTGCCTGGTTCACGAAGTCGTCAGACAGCTTACCCCAGCCACCCTGGCTCTTAACCTGCCCAGAGTAGTCAGCTATTGCCTTTATAGCTTCCTTAACCTCATTGATTGAGTGAATAACTCTTTGCCCCCTATCAACAATCTTAGTGGTCTTATCAACAAGCCCAAATATTGTTGCCACTGGAACACCTAGCTTGGACGCTATCTTAGCCTTAACGAACTCGAAGTTGGCGTCGCCCATCAGCTTGCTCTTATTAACCTCAAGGAAAATCAACGAACACAGCTTCATGTTCTCCTCACTCTCATTACAGTTAATGTCAATCACCTTAGCTGGCACAGCACCGGACGAGGCTAGCACCCTACTGTAGCCGTCTATGACGTACCCGTCTTTACTAATAAGTACCTCGTATATTACGCCTACACTATCAATACTGCGCTTAATATCCATTACTCGGCTTTCAGACGAATTCACGAAGTGCTCAAACATCTTAACTATCTCCGCCCCAAAAATTTTACTGAATAATGATGCGTGAATTAACCTATCCTTAACTTGGGTAACTGGGTACGTTGTTGATTGTGCTTTACTTAACAGCTCCCTTGCCCTCTCATACAATTCCTGACTATCCATCGACTTAACATTAAACTGAGTGCTTTAAAAATTTTTCGCCTAGGAGTAAGGTTTAAATTTCAGTTCAGCTAAATCCACACATGGACTGCGAGGATGTGCTCGACATGATTAATGAGGGGATAGAGAAGCTTGTCGATGGAAACGCAGAAGGGTGGAAAATACTTGATAAGGCGTCTAAACTCATCTACATCTGTGGTCCAAAAAAGACTAAAGACTTTTTGGACGCCTTGAACACCGCTAAGAAGACTAAAGACTTGTCCCCGCTCCTGGATTTAGAGCTATAGGTACTTCATTATGCCTAGCTCCTTTGCGTGTTGCCTGAAGGTTGGGCAGATGTCCCTTAGCTGGCAGTTACTGCACAGGTTAGGGTATGGAGCCCTGCTTGGGAAGATTGATAATGGGTTGTTCCTGTTCTCCTCGTAAATCTTGTTTAACGTTTCAAGAGTCTTCATCGCCGTCTCAGCGTGCTTATCCAGCTCGCTTAAGCTGACTGGGGTAACCTCTGCCCTGGTCACCACGTAGGCTTCATCAACCGTCTCCCCAGAATCCTTGAGTAACTTCACGTAGGATGCTAATTGCAGGTAAACCCGCTTCACATAGCCGTACCAGGTTAATTTATGGCTCCCGAACTGAACCTCAACTGGGTCGTCTGGTAAGTAGGGCGACTTGAAGTACCTCCTCGATTTCAGCTCTATTACCCCAGCCTTCTCCTGCCCATCGTAATCATCGTAAATGTAAACTATATCCGCCACACCCTTAACACCACCGCCCTGCCTACCATCCAACTCAACCTCAGAGAGCACGGTTACCTTCGGGTTAATTGCCTTGAAGCTTTCCTGATACCTCCTGTGTATCAACTCCCCGAATATAACCCTGTTAACATCCTCCTTCCTACCATAGTCGCCGAAGAACATTTTGTAGACTGCCTTAACTGGGCAGTTGCTGGCTAGTAAAGATGGGTAAGCCCCGAAGGATGGCGGGCTAAGTAGGTAGAGTTGCCCGTTCTTCGGAGCAGTCTTAACGAACTCCTCAGTCTTCTGCCTAGCCTCCTGCTCAACCTTATCCACATCCACCAACTGCTCTATTGGCTTAACAATGACTTTAACCACTCCTATCTGACCTCCACCCCGCCTTTAAGGTTTTCTACGTTTTCACTTCCTTCTCCTTGAAAGACCGTATATTATTAATCCTATGCCGACGCCTGCGGCTACCCCAAGAGCAATGAGTGTAACTGGGCTTGTTAATAATGTGCGTGCACTTGGTGCGAGTGACGGCGTAGTGGCAGTGACTGCAGTAGGCGTAGTGGTTGGTGATGGTACACCCGCACCACTGCAAGTTACTGTGAAGTTCTGGGTAACGCTACCAGTACCGCCTGATGGTGCGTTCACTGTTATTGTGCCTGGCGTTATTGCGCACTGCATGTTAGGTGGGTTAAATTGAATGCTTGCGTTTAACGTAACGCTTGATACACTGCTCGGGTAGGTTGCGAAGGTTATGTTACTTAAACTCCTAGCGGCTTGTAGGACATCGTTGCTACTGTAGTTGTCGGTGATGATGTAGCCAGCATTATATGGGTCATTTACATTAACCACAATGCTCCAGGATGGGCCAGTTACAGTTGGCGTGGCTGGAGTACAGTATAGCGCTAACACTGCTGTTTGATTAGCTTGAACAGTAGCCGAAGCCGTTAATGGAGTACACGATACCCCGCTCGGCGTGCTAATCGGCTGGATTGTTAATGTTACTTCACCGCAACCGTCAATGTTTATTGCAATCCCCTGCTGGTTACCGTAACCAGTCTGAGATGTACCGCAGTTAGATGGGCTAACGTTAATCTGCCACTGAACCTGATTAACCACGTTAGTTGGAACATTATTCGTGAAAATGTTCACGTTAGCGAAAACAACATTATACCCGCCTGGCGGAGGAGTAGGCGGTGATGGAAAACTGCAACAACACATTGAGCCGCCATAAATTGATGGATAATAAACGCACTGACCACCAGACTCTACACAGCTCTCGGTAGGCGTTAAGTCTGCTCCATATGCGCTACAAGGGTTAGTAGTAAGCATCATTGAAAAAGTTGCTTCGAGTTTAAAAACTTAAACAGTATGCCTTAAGAGAAAGTATATCAGCCCTGCAACTGCGGCGGCGCCTACTACGCCGCCTATTATTAAGCCTGTTTTGCTTGGCTTTTGGACTGATGGTATTGCGCTTGGTGGTGGGGAGATGAATGTTGTTGGGAGCGTTGGTACTGTTGGAATAGCTGTGGGCAATGTTGTTGGCGTAGTAGTTGGTGTTGCTTGCCCAGTTACTATTCCAGCCACGGCATTACTGGTTAGATGCAGTATAATGTCGCTGGCTGTGAAGACTAGCCTCTGCCCAGCGTACTGCTGTGGGATAGTCCAAGTCATTGAACCGCTGAATGTGCCCAAAGCTGTGAGCGGTATTATCGGAAGCGGTAGTGAGCGGTAAACCTGCACAACACCTATCTGAGTACCGTTAGCGTAAACCAGGATTGTATCACTGGTTATGTAGGATGGGGCGTTCTGCAGAGAAACAGTTATCGTGAGGCTTTCACCAACACTCCAAGGCGGGGGAGGCGAAACACTAATCGTTAAACTCGGTGAAGCCGTAGTAACAGGCGTAGGTGAGGGGGCAGGCGCTGTTACCTGTGGTGAACAGCAACAACAGTAACCTGAAGGAGGAGGAATATAGCCGTAAGTGCAGAAGTAGCCTGGGTTAGATAAACACACGTCCTCCCTAACAACCGCCCCGCAGGGACACGTGTACGCCGCCTCATTTATACTACTGCTCACAAAACTTTTAGCCTAATATGATTTTAAAAGCTTTGAAATTCACTTAAGGCTTCTTCTTCCTTCTCCTTAATGCAAAATACAGACCTACTCCTAGTGCGGCTAAGCCAGCAATCACGCCAATCATTGTCTTACTCACCTTTGGCGGGCTCGGCGTTGGAGTAACTGCGGTTGGCGTAGGCGTAACCGCAGTTGGCACTGGCGATACGGCGGGCCCCCCAACTGGAACAGTCACAGTGGGTGTAACTACAGTGGGCGTTGGTGTGATGACTGTTACGCTTGGTGTTGGAGTTGGTGATGCTGATACGTAGTAGTAGCATGGGTTATTCCTATCCACGTAATTACAAGTCTTGACAACGTTGCCGTTACTGTCAATGATTTGGACTTGGTAGTAGTAGCCTGAGTCTGATGATGTTACTGCCGTTAGGACTGTACTTGGCGTGAAATATGGGGAGGTGACTTGGTAACCAGGTAGCCCAGGTGCGGTGGTGGCCCAGTTCCCAGTCCATGGTTGGCAACCTGGCTGACCCCACGTCTTATCCACGCAGACTATCAAGTACCTTTCATACTGGTCATTAACGTCCGTGAACCTAACCGCATATGAACCCCTAATCGCCATATTTAATTTAAACTGTTTGAGTTTTTAAAGCTTTGAAATTCACTTAAGGCTTCTTCTTCCTTCTCCTTAATGCAAAATACAGACCTACTCCTAATGCGACTAAGCCTATTCCACCGGCTATTGCTCCTATCTCTATTTCTTTTTGCCTAAGCTTCTTAGCTATTTCGCTTGACATTTCTGGTGGGATAGGTGCTACAGTTACTATCGTACCATGTGAAGTTACGTATGTCTGAGCACTTGGACTTGGAGTAGTGGCGCCTAGTGTTTGTGCGCACTGTACAGCGAAGTATTGGATATTAGTGCCTGTTCCACTTGGTGGCGCACCAACATTAACAGTAGACGGTAATACTATGCACTGCCAGCCTGGCGGTGCGAACTGAATCTGAGCGTTCAATGTTACTTGCGAGACATTACTTGGGTAATTAGCGAATTGCACTGTTAAGTTCCTTGCCGCTTGCAAACTATTACCATAGTTATCTGTTATGATATAGCCGACTTGCCCATCATATGGGTCATCAATACTAACATTAAGTGTCCAGTACTGTTGAGGAGTCGGTGATGGAGCTGGCGAACAGTATAACGCTAACACTGCCGTTTGTCCAGCATTCACTGTTGCCGATGCAGTTAACGGCGTGCAAGATACTCCGCTTGGGGTCTGTGTTGGTTGAATGGTTAGAGTTACTTGAGTACAGTTGCCAATATTAATCTGCAAGTTACTCTGCGGACCCGTTCCACTGACTGGACTACCGCAATTCGACGGGCTGATATTAATCTGCCAGCCTACCTGGTTGGCTACACTGCTTGGAACATTATTAGTGAAGATATTTACATTAGCATAGACATAGCCTACTGGGCTTGGTGATGGGAAGGTACAGCAACACATCCCCGACGCTGTTGGAGGAGTATAGATACACTGACCACCACCTGAAGTACAACCTTCAATAGGCATCAATGTCCCGCCAAACGGGCATGATGGAGGAGAAATCCCTATTGGAGTAGATGTAGGGGTTGGCGTGGGAGTAGGCGTTGGGGTTGGAGTTGGTGTTGGGCTAGGTGTTGGAAGCTGGCAACAGCAGGACGATGCATAAAGCGGGGTTACTCCACCAGGGAATACGCATGCCCCATTCTTACTATAGCACTCATTTATAGGCGTTAACGGCATGTCTGAACCACAGCATATGACATCGAAGTCCAAGCTAACAGTACTCTCAGAGCTCGAAGATGGTGGAGAAACCATAATCACACCATTATTAAGAACGGTGAACAAGCTACTGGGTGAACCATTAGCTGGCACAATAGTGCACTGATAGCCAGAAGGATTCTCCAGTATAACTCCCTGTAGCTCAACTGGAGTTGGCGAACTAACATTAAGGGTAACCGTCTTACTTACTGAATCAATAATTAACGAAGTAGATGGTAGTGATGTCGAGATTTGATAACGTGCTCCATACTGGTCATTTATCCTAAGATTAAGAGTCCACTGAGGAACAGCTGGTCTCTCTGAAACATCCACCCAGAAGAATCTACCATCAGTAATATCAACTGATCCTTCATATTTTTCGTATCCTGGAGGCCAATTAAGAAATTGAATACCCCCGTACAACATTACTAGATATCTACCTGGTTTAGGAAAAATAATATATTGTTCGCCAGAATCGATAATAGTACCAGGCGATTGAACCCCTTGCAGAATCACCGGGTTATACTCACCAATAAGCGGTATATTATTTCCAGAGACTTCAACATAATTACTTGGACCTAACCATGTTACTATTCCTACTCCAGGATTTTCCCACGGGTTTCCAACTACCATTCCCTTAACTCTCCATTTTGTTGGATAACCTACATATGCTGTTGAAGTCATATCGGCTTCAAGTATCTTTACACCAGAACTTGGTGGAGGAGGAACAGGCACCGGCGGCATTGGAGCACCTGGAACAACGAAGACCATAATTGGTGGAGAAATATCTTGTGGAACAAATGTTTGAAAGTTATCAGACCAATATCCTGATGCAAAGCCTACTATATAAATGCCTGGAATCGGAAATTTAACAGCTCCAAATAATGACCCTAAAAATATGGAGTAACCGGGTGGAAGAACAAAGGGAGGTGATTCACAAGTCATGAAACTAGGGAAAAGAGTAAAATAATAAAGCTCGCTTGTTGTTGCTCCATATATATAAATATATGGCGAGGGGCCTGCATAGTAGAAGTAGCATAATGTAGGGTTCTTAACACTACAGTTCTTCACCTCTGCTGTAGCAGTAACTACAACGGGTTGATTAGATGGTACTACCGTTGGCTGACCAATACTCGTTATCTCGACCGAGCAATTACTCATATTCTAATAGTTATCAAGCTACCGTTTTTAAATCTAAAATACTGAATGTTATGCTGGTGTGCATTGGCATTGGCAGTTTAGGCGTTGAACGCCTATTGGCGGTGGTGGAGTGGGTGTAGTTATTGGGCGTCCTGGACTTGGACTTGGAACTGGTGTAGGTATAATTGGTGGTGTTGGACTTGGTGATGGTGCAAACCTTGGTGGAAACACACAGCAACAGACGCCTGATAACCCTACTGCTGGCGTCTGGCAATAGCCGCCGCTAGTTATGCATTGCGCATCTGGCGTTGGTACACCTCCACCTGGGCATGGATTGAATCCAAACGCCATATTTAATTTAAACCGCTTGAGTTTTTAAAGTTTGAAACTAGCTTAAGGCTTCTTCTTCCTTGTTGCGAAGTATACTCCACCAGCTAGCCCTAATGCGGCTAAGCCAGCAATCACGCCAATCATTGTCTTACTCACCTTTGGCGGGCTCGGCGTTGGAGTAACTGCGGTTGGCGTAGGCGATACGGCGGGGACCCCAACTGGAACCGTTACAGTTGGTGTAACGACAGTGGGCGTTGGGGTTGGTGTAACTGTGGGTGACGGTAGCTTGCAACAGCACACCCCACTCATACCACTTGGAGTGGCTACACAAGTACCGTTACTCATGTAGCAGTTCCCCAGAGGCAGTAGGTTGGTTCCACTTGGGCAAGTGGTAACAGTCGGCGGCGTAGTCGGCGTAGGCGTCGGAGTGACAGTGGGAGTGGTAGTTGGTGTAGTGGTAGGAACAGTCACTCCAGGGCCTGGTGGCTTGCTTGGTATGCTACAGCAACAGTAGCCAGTCATATTAGGCGGGTAAGATGCACAGGTTCCAAAGTACACTGCTTCACATTGACTTGACAACATTAGGCTTGTGCCACTTGGGCAAGTTACTTGTGCCGAAGGTAGCTGACAACAGCACAAGTTCTCAAGCAAGTATTGAGGCACGTTCTCTCCTGTTGGCGTACCTGTGCACTTACCGCCAGAATTGGCACACTCATCGGTAGTTGTTACAAATCCTCCGCTTGGGCAATACAACGCTAAGTTCGCTTGATCGGCAGTGACCATATTAGTTGCTGTCGGTGGCACAGCAAACCCAGGTGGACACACTTGAATAATCATGTCGGATGGTATAGTTATATTCGCCCCCTTAGGTGCACAACAACACTTCCATGGAACACCGAGAGGTGTAGAAACACATTGGTTACCGCTAAGCCCACAACTAGCCCCATCCTCCAACGTAGTGCCCTGCGGACACCCAGCAGTAACTGGAACTGACAACTTTAAGGGTTCTGTAAGGCTCACGAAGAATGTATCTCCTGCGGCACTATACTCAGCTGGATAACCAACCGATACTCCAGGACTAGCTACAGCTACCTCTGGATACAGTGCTCCAGGGATAAATGTAACTGAATTACATGGTGAACCAATATCCGTAGTAGCGTCAATAGTTAGCTTGTACGGAGTAGTAGGCGTTAATGCGGCTGAAGAAGGCTGTATACTTCCAGTAGCATTCCTAAACACTAATGTATAGCACTTTGGTGGAAGAGTTGTTGGATCAACCTCAAAGGTTATAGTTGGATTAGTACAACTCGTTGGTGGACCATTATAGATTGGAAGACCTACAAATCCTTCGACAGTCACTGTTTTTATTTGAATAGGCGGTAGACCGCCCACCGTGATTAGATATTGTGCAGTTGGAGTACCGACTCCACTGACCTCGCCACCACACGAAGACTTCAACTTCCAGCTGACTCCTTCTGGAGCATATACGGGTGTTACATATGCATTGCTACAGAGTACAGGAGGAGTCTCTAGGTTCTGCCACTCGAATATTGCACCGCTCCACTTATCTTTTGGTACGAAAGTAACGCAAGTTGCATAATTGCTTAGCTCGCTTGGTATATTTGAGCTTGTGCCACCAACTGGAACATTAACTACAGTTGATGGAGATGGTGGTAAGAAAAGCACATCTCCATTAGATGCTAGGCAAGTTGGATTTGTACACTCCCAGTACTTCACATCAGTTAGATACTTAAATACCCCAGTTGTAGGAAGCATTACAACTGCCGTTGCAACACTCCCATAGTTGTCGTATGGCTGGCACTGCATCGGCACAAACTGTGCTGTTATTGAGCCGAGTTTCAATGGAAAGACGTTTGGCATCCCTATAACGTTTTCAGCCGGCTCAGTTACATAGGCTGTTGCTTCAAGTACAACTGGTTCGTTGGGCATGGTGAAAGTTATCTTGTAAACCTCATAAGCTCCGTCACTAGTATTATCGTATGGACCTTGCGTTACATCCCCACTTGCGTAGACTTTACCTGACTGCTGTCCAATCACACTGTACTTCACCTCTACATAGTAACTACCACCTCTTATTGTATACAATAGATATACCACTACATTAATCCCTGGTGCAATCAGCACTGGAGGAGTACCAGAGCAAGGTGGTAGGCAGTAGCCGGGTCCTGATGGACTAAGCAAGATATTATTTAAGTAGTTACCAGGTACATACGCTTGTGATAGACTTAATGGTATAGTCATGAAACCTGGCATTGTTGATATGGTTAGACTTTCACTAGTAGTTTGTGGAACTATACATATTGGTAAGGATTGTTGCATCCAATTATTATATACCGTATAAATTTCTCCAGCTCCAGAACCAAGTACAGTCGACATACAATTGGACTTAATGTTATTAACATCTTCTGATGAAACTCCAGTGAATGGCGGTGGAGTAACTACCGGTTGCTGTGGAAAGGCAATATTCGTTGATGGAAGCTTAAAACTTGATGTTTGCGTACAGCTTACAGTGAAGTTTTGGGTTACTGTGCCTGTGCCTCCTGATGGTGCGTTGACTGTAACGGTTGATGGGTTTATTGAACACTGCATGTTAGACGGGTTAAACTGAATCTTAGCGTTCAATGTTACACTCGACACATTACTTGGGTAGTTGGCGAATGAGGTCGTTAAACTCCTAGCGGCTTGCAAGCTATTGCCGTAGTTGTCTGTGATTATGTAGCCTGCACCATAGGGATCATTAATGTTGACGTTGAGCGTCCAGTACTGCTGGGGCGTTGGGCTTGGGGCTGGTGAACACGATAAAGCCAGTACAGCGGTTTGCCCAGCATTCACCGTTGCCGAAGCCGTTATTGGCGTACAGGACACTCCACTGGGGGCGCTTGTCGCTTGAATGGTTAAAGTTACTTGAGTACAATTACCGATATTAATCTGAATTCCACTCTGCGGACCAGTGCCAGATACAGGTGAACCGCATGATGATGGGCTAATGTTTATCTGCCAACCAACTTGACTAGCTACACTGCTCGGCACATTATTTGTGAAAATCTGGACGTTAGCGTAAACATACCCAACTGGAGAAGGCGATGGGAAGGTACAACAACACATACTGCCGCCATAAATTGGCGGATAGTAAATACACTGCCCACCACCTGAAGTACAACTCTCAGTAGGCATTAAGTCTGCTCCGTATGCACTACAAGGGTTAGTGTAAGACATATGCGGGGAAATAACCGTATTCGAGTTTAAAAATCTGAGGACCAATTAGCTTAAGTCTTTGAGCTTGCTTTCGACGTTCTTGTATATCTTCACGTTGCCTGCGTATATTAACTGGACTATGTACTTGCTTGCTTGATTTAACACTGCTAATAATTCCCTTACCTTGGCTTGGGGTAACTTCTTTATCTTCAGCATCTTAACTGCAACTCTCTCGACTTCCCTGATTTTGGTTCTGATTAGGTTCAACATAGCTGATTCCTTATCCGTTGGGGTGAACCACCCGAGTGAGTTAACCTCCATGTTGCAGGACTTGTTTATCAAGTCCTTAATTGGCTGTAGCCACTTTGAGTCCCCTGTTGCTAGGAATGTGTTCAGCGCCGTAGCCACCATGGCAATGTCCTTGAAGGCTTGCTTGTTTGTC
>Ga0081534_100435_pt1 | contig 13799 bp, 23 predicted proteins | sample MonGeyMetagenome_FD_71019 | JGI IMG/M metagenome (GOLD analysis project Ga0081534, IMG submission 71019) | Hypoxic/sulfidic aquatic microbial communities from Monarch Geyser, Yellowstone National Park, USA - MG (SPAdes) v1 (version 2) | ecosystem: Environmental > Aquatic > Thermal springs > Hot...
CGAGGTGCCGGGCGCGATGGGGAAGTGCTGGCCCGCGACGCCGCCGACGTAGACCACATACGGCGTGTCCGACGTGACGAACAGGAACGCCCTCTTGATCGGCGTAGAGGACGGCACAAGCGGTGTAGGCGTCGACGTGACCGGTAGCACGAAGGACGACACGGCCGACGGCGTGGCGTAGAGCTTGATCTGCGACACCGTGCCGGACAGGCTGATCAGCTGACTGTAGACCGACTTGATGTCGGCGTCCACCTGCTGCAGATAGACCGACACGAGCTGGTAGAGCTGCTGCTGCGCCTGCGTCAAAAACGCCGAGATGTAGATCGGATCCTGGTCGTGGAGGACCTTAAGGCCCTTTACATATATCTCGTCACCGAAGTAAGCGCCGTCAACATCGACGATGCCAGACACGTAGATGTTCGAGATACCGCCAAAGATGACGCTCACTTGGTAGAACGCTATGGCGTATACCGTGTCCACCGCTTGGACGAGCAGGTTCCAGTCGCTCGCCCGCAGAGGCTGTGCGGGCTGCTTATAAGGCACGCCGAGGAAGCTCATGACGGCGACGGCACACGTTCCAATTTCTCTATCGGCGTTGAGGTGCGGAACATCAATAATTATTAGATGTATACATCCCCCGAAAAATGCGGGTTTCCACTCCCGACGCTATGGGAGGGGAGAGTCCCTCCCGCCGGGCACCGCACAGACAGTCCTCAGCGTCGGGAGCATCTGCTGGAGCGTCGCCTGGTCGAGACCGAAGGACGTCCACTTCGACAGCCACAGCGACTCGAAGTTGGCGAGACCGATGCCAGCGTAGACGCGGTACCGCAGCCGGTCCCTACGGTGGTGGAAAGCCATGCAGTACTCGACGGCCGCGTTTGCGTATGCGTTCAGCATAGGCGCGGGGATCGGCTTGCTGCGCAACATCCTCCTGACCGCGCTTCTGACGTTGTACATGAGCGATATTTGAGAGCCCCACCGCTCAGCTGGCGCAGTCAGAGGCGCGAACGGAGCGTTCTCCGCGAGCTGCGGAAACGCCTCCTGGAACAGCTCAGCCAGGGTCGGCGGGATCGGTATCGAGGGCAGGGTCGGGTCGACGAAGGCCGACTTGGACGCGGTCTGCATCGGGCTGAAGTTCGACTTCACGGCCAGCCATATGGTCGACACGTACCGCCAGAAGTCTGGCATCATGATTGTCACGTCGACCGGCGTAAGCCTGCAGACGTCCAGTGGGCTGAAGTCCAGCACGCATCCCCACAGTGCATCGTCCAGCGTAGTCGTCTGTATGTCGAGCTGCTTGCCGTTGAGCTCCTCCAGTAGCGTGCGGTATATGTACAGCAGAATCGAGACGTCGGCCTGCTCCGACGCGAACTGCGACACGTCCAAGAGACATGCATCCAGGTAGCACGCGTTCTGCAGCGCTTGGAGCACGGCGTTGAGGAGCGAGTTGAACCACTGCGCCAGGTTCGGATTTACGTTGACCGACGCCAGAGTCGGCTGCGTCGCCACGTTGCGGCTCGACCTGTTGATGGCGCTCCTCAGCCACGACTTGACGTTGTCCAGCGTGAACACGGGGTCGTAGTAGCAGTAGTCGAAGAGCGACTGTCCGTAGACGCACTTAGAGATCAGCGTCTGGCTGAACGCGTTTGAATACTGCGGATTCACGATCTGCGTTATGGAGATCGTCTGCGTGTTGATCAGATTCTTCAGCAGATTCTGCAGCTGCTCCCAGGTCCAGCTGTCTATGTTGATGTTGACGCCGAACTGGACTGCGAATATGAAGTCGAGTAGGGCAGACGCGGTCATGACGAAGGAGTACGGCATGTTGGACGTGTCGAGCCTCAGCGCTATGACGGGCGCGAACTGCTTCTCGTTGAGCTTGGCCTTAGCGCTGGAGATGTCCAGGGGGGAGGAAAAGAGGTCGTACGTCGCCGACTGCGACATCTGCTAGGCCTTGAGGTGGGACAGGAGGCGCGGGTAGAGTTCGTATATAGTCATCTGCCTGACGGACTCGACGCACTTCGCCGCCATCTTGTCGTAGTCGGCCGTGCCGTAGATCCCGACGGCTTGGGTAATCGCGTCGGCCAAGTACTCCGGGTCGTAGACGTGCAGCTCGAACTCGACGCCGTTGTCCACGACCTCCTTGACGTCGTCGTAGGGGAACGTGATGTTGCACTCCTTGCTCGAAAACTCACTTAGTGGCTGGAACCACGAGTGGATCGCCGGCTTGCCCAGGGCGTTCGCCTCAAGGAGCGGCAAGCCGAAGCCCTCCCCCAGCGTCGGCACTATCACGTAGTCCGCCACGGCCATCGCCGCGAGGACGTTCCTCCGGATCATCTTGCCGAACTCCCCCACGACCTTCACCACGTCGGCCAGGCCGCGCTTCTGTATCTCCTCGACGACCTTCTGCGGCGCAACTGCGAGCACCGCTATCCTCTGCCTCACCTGGTCGCTCAGCTTGGCCAGCGCGTCGAACAGCTGGCTCCAGCCCTTCCTAACGTGGCCCCCAGCCACGACGGAGAATATGACGCGATCTTGGAAGTCCCTCTCGACCTTCCTCCTCAGCACCTCGACGTAGTCGAGCGCCTCCTTCATCTCGTCGGGGTCGTAGCCGTGGTGCACTATGTCGACCACCCTGTAGTCCACCTCTTGGAGCTTCGACGCGGTGTACATGGAGTTCGCCACGAACCGTACCGTCTTCCACATTGGGTACGACGCTGGCAGGCCCCATGGTGTCCCTTCAGCCGTCCCGTACCACAGCTGGCTCTCCTCCGGCATGTAGCTCGCCTGGGTGCTGTAGAACCCCGCGTAGCGGCTTGCCATGGGCGGGTTTACAGGGTATATGTAGAGCAGCCCCTCTGCCTTCAGCATCTTGAACTCCATCAAGTCCGGATACGTCCTCATGAACACCTCGTGCCCCGCCCTCCTCGCCACCTTGGCGACGTGGTTGGCCACGACGGAGAGGGACGGGGCGTCCGCATACGCTATGTAGAGCCTCATGGCTCCGTCGGATACGCCGAGAAAAATCTCTATCAAGGAGGGGGAGGGGAAAAAGGGGACGCGTTATACAGCGCCTCTATTCGGCTTAGTAGCTCAGCGCAGTGACGCCGAGGGCCTGGGCTATGGCGTTCAGTATGGTGGGATTGGCGCCGTAGGCTGTCTGCCAGTACTGCGTGAGGCCGTTGACCTCGGTGCTGAGCGCGGGGCCGGTCAGCCTCTGCGTGGCGTGCCAGACCTTCATGCCGAACGACAGGTAGACCGCCCTCGCGGGGCCAGCCACGCCGTACTGGTCGAGTATGGCGCCTATCTCTTGCTGGGCCTGCGCGGCCGCGATTATGCCAGCCTGCGCCCTGGCCTGCGCGACGGAGCTCACCTCGTTGAACCGGCTCTGCACTACGGTGGGGTCGTACTTGGCTTGCCACTTGGCGTACCTCGCTTGTGGCGACTTGGGCAATCCTCTAGACCTTGCCATCGAAACCGCGGACGTGCCCTATATCTATCGCTATCGTTCCCCCGAAAATTTGACCACCGCAATATTTACCAATACCCCGCAACATACTGTATAAATGCCTAGCATTCCGATATATGGTATGGTATTACCCGCCCACAGAAAAATTGCGAAACAACCCGCCGAGTCGGGCCCGCGGCGGCGTGATAGATAGATTACGTTCCGCTGTCCTCCGGGATATGCCTCGGAGGAAGGCCGAGGACGGCGATCAGCAACCCACGCTGACAAGGATACAGCTGGGCGTCGGGATGCCGATTCGATCAAACAGGATCGTTAAGTTCATAGCGTCGTGGCTCACGGCGGCATTAATTAATGTGAGCCACACGATGACCGTGATCTGGGACAAGGACGAGGTGCGGATAGTCGTCACGATACCCTACACAGTGCTCTACGCAACGCAAGAGGCGGTCAAGGGCGGCGCGAGGGATCTACAGGTCGCTCCCCAGCTCCCCGAAGACATGCTGGAGGGAGACGCCAGAGGGGCCCAAGAGACGGGGCAAGAGGGAGATCAAGGCGATAGAGAAAATATCGACGCCGTAGCTCCACAGCGATGAGCGAGCTCACCGCGCTCCAGAACCTGACAAAGGACTTCGTACATACATATCTCGCAAGCCAGATAGCGGCGGTGCTTAGGATGGCGAACGGCTACATCTATGTACGTCTCGACGGGATAGACGCCAAGTTGCTGGAGGACAAGCTGAAGGGTATCTTGGGGAAGGAGGGGGACTTGAAAACCGCCATCTCCAGGGGAGGGCTTGAGGTAGTCTTCGCGAAGAAGTAATTGAAAAAACGCCGTCCAAAAATTTGACTTGTGTTTTAGTCATGTTAAATTTTTCCCCGCCGAATAGGTAAGGAAACGAAAAAAGGAGGGGGATTAGGACTTGACCTTGGCGTCGAGGTCCTGCGGATTGAACTCCTTGGCGTCAATGGCTAGCTCAGCCAGGAGCTTAACCAGCTCTTGCATGATCGCCATCTTGACAGATTTTGTTCTTCTTACCGACGCCTGTATCAACAGAGTCTGCAACGTTTCTGTGTTAATTTTCAACCGGGTCTGTATCTTCTGGAGCTGTTTCAATGCGCTTTCCAAATATCTCTTGTCTCTAAACCTCAGATAATTCGCCACCGCCGCCACGGCGGTGGCGCCGTACCACATCCTGTTCTGCAGATCGTTGTGGACAACCCCCTTCCGCATCACAGTCTCATAAAATGCGCTGGACATCAGACAATAGTCGTACATATTCATGCCGCGCCGGGAGGCGCGGCGCTTCAGCTCCTTGATCTTCTCGCGCCGCGCCACATCAGCCACGATTTTCCTTTGGACGTTCTCGTCCATGTTGTAGATGTATTCATCTCGTATTTAAATGATGCCTCTGGGTCGATAGAGCGATAACGCGCCGACGGGCGGCGCAGTCATGTACCCAATTCACTATTACTACCCTAAGGGGAAGGACCTCTCCTTCGCCTACATCGCCGAGAGACATATAGAGCTCCTAGCGAGGCACTACGCAGTCAATCCCCTGCCCCTGGGGGCGTTCCCCGCGAGCGCAAACATGATCCGCCAGGTCGCAGTCCTCCACCCCTACTTCTACCCCTTGACGACGCTGGGAGAGGTCAAGGAGGCCGTGCTTAGGCGCGCCCGGTCCAACGTGCCGTTCCTGGTCGGCGTGGACGTCGCCGACAGCGACGCCATAAGTAGCTGGGCCGCGGAGCTGGCGAACTTGACGGACGCCTTCATCGTGAACTCCTTCTGGTCGTACGACGCGTATGTGAGGTCCGGCGTCAAGCCGCCGGTCTACATAGTGCCGCACGGCCTGGAGACCGAGTGGTTCCGCGCGCCGCGGCGGCCGGTCCACCCCGTCGTGCGGGCGCTCTACGATATAAAGCAGAGGAGGAGGCCCTTCACGATTCTGTACTTCCTCTGGCATTCGGGGTGGAGGAAGGGCGCGGACCTCGCCGCGCAGCTGATGGACTGCATCGAGAGGGCCAAGATAGACTACATGCTCGTCGTCAAGAGGATGGACATCACGGACCCCGCGTTCAAGCTCCTCACGAAGTACAAGATGTTCGTCGTGGAGGGCAGGCTGGCGAGGGACTGGCTGATCGACCTCTACGACCTGGCCGACCTGGTCCTCCTGCCGAGCCGCGGCGGATCGTTCGAGCTGTCCGGCTTGGAGGCGCTTGGGAGGGGCGTCCCCGTCCTCATGCCGAACGTGGGGCCGTGGATAGAGTACACGCCGCCCGGCCTGGAGAAGTACCTCCACGTCAAGACGGCGCGGATGGTGGAGCCGCTGCCGGGCAACCAGATCCACAGCGGCAAGGGGGCGGAGTGGGATCCCGAGGACGCATGTCTCAAGTTCGTCGAGATCTACACAAACTACGACGAGGTGAAGGCCAGGGCGCAGGCTGGCGTCGAGTGGATAAGGAGGAACTACTCTTGGGATGCGGTGGAGGAAAAAATCAGGTTTGCGTTTACCAAGATCTTGGGGTACTAGAGCGAGATGCGCTCGAAGTCGACCTCCGGCCGCGGGACTCTGCGCGGCAGCAGTCTCTCAATTTCTTTCGGGTCGGTTGTCCAGAGCGGCGATATGTCGGTGAGCCAATAGATTTTCGGCCGCGTCGGCTGGAGGCGGCAGAACATCAAGCCTTGCGAGCAGAGGTACTGGAGGAGCCAGGCGACCTTGGTGAAGTACCTGGCCGTTCTGTATTTCGGCGGATTTACGCCGTACCGCGTCCGGAGGTAGGTCTTAACCAGGCGCGTGACCGTGAAGTGTATCATGTGTCCCCTTGCGTTCTTGACGAGTTCGGAGAGGCCGTAGGCGACGACATCGTGCGGCTGCTCGTAGGCTATGCGCCACACGTCTGTGTTCTGCATACAGCTCTCCCATGATAGCGATATATAGTCAACGCTTAACGTGCTGCGCATGGATATAGTCGTCCTCGCCGCGGCCGTAATAGCGGCGGCCAGGGTTGCGGCGACCCTTGCGAGGAGGTACGCCGCATACGACGTCGTCAACCAGATATATGAGCTGATGACGCAGTACGGCGACGCGATCCACATAGCGCTCGGCATATTCACAGCGAGGCTGTTCGACTACGCCAAGGCCATGCCGCAGGCGGCGGCCGCCGCCGCAGTCGTCGCCGCGCTCTACGTGGCGTATCAGATAGTTCAGGACGTTGAGACGCCTCCGCAGTTGAGGGACGCGCCGAAGGACATCGCTACGTATACCGCGTCGCTGGTGGTGACGCTCGCCGCGCTGTGGGGCATACCGATACAGGTCGCGGCCTAGGCCGCGATAGAGATATTGCGGCACGCGCGGCGTGTCGGCATGAAGATCGGCATCCCGCTGGTGCTCGTCGGCATACTGATGATAGTGCTAGTCATGCCGATAGAGATCTTGCGGGTGATTTACAACTTCGGCGCAAACCTTCCCCCGATCGTCGGCACCGTGGAGTACATACTGTTCTTCGGCGGCATGTTCTTCTTCAGCCTAGGCGTAGCCTTCACCATATTCGAAGTGATATTATCGGCGATTGAGCGGCATGTAGAGCACAAGGCCAAGGTAGCGTCGCTGAAGACGCACTAACACATCCACTTTTTTCAATTCCCATCTCTTTCTCTCTCTAGAAGGAGAGAGAGAAGCGGGGGGGCCGGTTGGCGGGTGTGCGATGGCTTGGCATCTGGAACGGGAAGCGGCGCCGTATGGCGCCCGCCAGCCCCCGAGGAAAGAGAAGGAAGGGAAAAAATAAACTTATCGGGCAAGGAAAAATATTATTCGACTAAGGGAAGGTCTTGGCGCAAGAACTCAAGCGTCTCGTCGGCATTCGACACCTCGTCGAACGAGACGGAGAAAAAGAGAGTCAGCCCTGGGTTCAAGCCCATCGGCCTCATATCATTGGCCGTCTAGGCCCCAGCGGACACTTCATCACAAAGACTAAACCAAACGCTGTAGCGAGGTCTCCGGAAATAATGAGGAGCAGTACGGCGACGGCACCGGCAACTTGTGATGAAATATATAGCTCCACACCTCCGCTACTGTCCAATCGACGATTGGATTCACAACTACACCCCATCTATAAGTCTCAACAACCGCGTGGTCCGCTCGGTTCTCTCTACGTCTCAGTCCTGTGATAACTATATTATAGCCATACTCCCGAGCGACGATATTATATAACGCCGCATGGGCGGCATCCCACGGCTTATCGTGTATAACTACTCGCGCGCCTAGACTTCCCGCAATATCCGCCAGCTCATCCACCACGGCGTCCGGTAGCGGCCTCATGCCAGCGAACCTGCTGATAATGACATCTGGCGCGATACCGCTTTGCACTGTTAGATGCAAGCTCACTAGGCTGTCCTTGCCACTCAGCGCAACTGCAACCCTCCCTTTTGCATGCTCTTTGATTACCTTAATTGCTTGTTGCTCCTTGCGGGAGACCTTTACAAGATACACGCTTTCCAAATAGGCCGGGGGGTACCACGGTATCTCGCATGGTTTAGTGTTCTGCATAAGTTATAGAAATTCGGAGATATTTAAATGTTTCGCCCTTAAATCAAGGGCGAAGAAAAAAGAAGGGCAAGAAAAAGGGACTGGATAGCGTTACGGCGGCGTCGACGATCATACCACGTCCTCCGTGGACAATTTCGTCGGCGTTGGGTCGGTGGTGCGGTATTGAGATACGCGCCGCGGTGGGAACGTGGACTCCCACTCCTCGACTATCCACTCCTCGGGGCCGCGGTAGGGGGCGTCGTTCTTTGCGATTGCGACGCGACTACCATATCTGGCGACGACCATGGCAACGGCGGCGCTCTCAATTGCGCAACACGTGCTCCTTACGTCGCTCCAGACGACGTCGCCGCCGAGTATTTTAATCTTGGCGCAAGCGCTCCGCGACGACAGCCGATGTGTGAATATATGTAGCACATAGTCGATGCGCGACACGTCGTCGATAAGTTTAGCGTCGCCTTGCTCCGTGAACTCATAGACGAAGTATGTATCACCTTCGCTGTTGTCTAGGCGGCGTATGTGTACGAAATAGTCGTCCTCGGGGATCTCAACGACGGCGTGCTTGAACTGCCTCGTGTAGATGCCCACCACCTTTATCGGCTCGTTTATCCTGACGTCGATAATGTGTTGCACCTTGTTGCCGAACTCCCTTTTGAGGAGCTCCTTGGCTATTTCGACATCATCACGTCTCTGTTCTAGGTACACGCTTCTTTGTGGCACCTTCTCTACAACATACGTACCATACGGCGTCTGGAATTTAACCTCGAACGCCCAAGCTGGCACCTTAAATCTCGTCGCCCTGTTGACTCTGAACCCCCCTCTTATAAAGAACGGCGACACGACGCGTGCAATATGTCTTGCGCCACACTTGTCCTCAACGACTAACCGCGTCCTCTTAAGTATCGCAACGCCGTTCTCTACACGTAATACGGGCAACGCCAGTACGGCGATCCTCTCCCCTGGCTTGAAGGGGGATTCGAAGGGGGCCGATTCCGTTGCCGGGCTGGCCCCCGCCTGGCCCCTGGCCGCCTGCGCGGCCGCCGTGTTGTTGTTTTGGGCCATGGCAATAAGAAACGCCCCGGTTTTTAAAGATTTCGCCCCTAAAAAAGGGGGAGAAAAATAGGGGAAAAGGGCTAGGTTGGGCGGAGGTTCTGCCGCAGGAACTGGATCACCTCATCCGCAGTCGGTTCACTATACCCGTAAAGCGCCGCGCCGTCTTGTAGGACGCCCCAATCGTACCAGTGGATCACCGGCTCCCTATGTTGCCTGCACTCCTGCTCCTTTACCCAACCTTCCAATTCCTTTAACGTGTTGAAGCGGTGGAGTCCATGTAGACAATTCAATACTAAATATTCGCTATTGTAAACAGTGAAATATACAGGTTCAAGTAATGGGAATCCGTAGCCACACAGTCTCTTTGCTCTTATGACATAATCAGGCCGCCATTCATCGGGAAGATTTACCACGATGTAGTCGCCTTCTAGCTTTATCACATACGACTTGACGTCGTACTTTCCACCATCATCTTCATAGTAACCGTCCCACCCCATGAGCAACGTCTTGTCGTATATCACCCTTCTGTCCTCATAGCCATCTAGGTAATAGCCAATCTGCCACATTCTGGCCGATTCCAAATCGTAGAGCGACAGCTGCCACAGCCCACCCAACTCCGTCTCCTCCAGTACAAGGCGCACCCTCTCAGGTCTCCTCGCGATGAAATCATTTACAACTAATATGTTGCGCAGATCGCTCAGATTTTCGACCCTCATACCGTTCAAGCTTTGGGTTTGGGACATGAGAGTAAGAAACGTACCAATATTTAAAGATTTCGCCCCTTAAAAAGGGCAGAAAAATAAAGGGGAAAAGGGGACTATTCGTTTTTAGGTCTTGATAAGTATACAGTAAAGCGGCGGACTAAATACGGGACGACGTACTGCACGCGGCCGTCTTCATACTTGATGCGTAGCGTCTTTTCGGCTTTCACCTCAATAATGCGGCGGGGCCGCGTCCTCGGCCCGCCGTACAAATATGCATATTTGGCCAAGACATCCAAAGCCTCGGCGATCTTGGCAAGCCTCTCCCTCTCGTCGATTTGTTCCACCATTTGTTCCACCTTGTCGGTCTCCGACATGTCCGCGGTGGATACGTAGGCTTATATATATTGCGCATATTTTTTTAGGGCGCCCCTAAAAGGGCGTATGCATTTTACATATCACCGACCTCTGAAGAAGGCAATATAGAAGAAGTTGCGCCCCCTCGCAGGGGGGCGCCACGGCCCCCGCCCTGAGGCGGGGGCAATCATTAAGTAGTGAGCACTCACTCATTTATAAATCTATCTGAAGGTCGGGACGGGGAAAAATGAGGTCGGCTAAGTGCGTCGAGAAATATGTCAGAGCTGGAACAGCTTTTTGAACGCGGCTATGGCCCTGAGGCCCTTGTTCTTCACCTCCCACATCCAATATGCGGCGGCAAAGTCGTCCATCTCGCGTAGAGTCTTGACTAGCTTGTACTTCTCGTGGACGTGGGGGTACAGTCTGGCGAATAGATAGGCCTTAGCTACCTTTTCCAAGTTGGCGAAGGAGTCGTCTATCTGCACTACGTCGCCGAAAAGCTCACGCCACCAAGCCAGCCCCTCCACGGAGAACGAGGCTATGCGCCTGCCTCCCTGCATGAGGGTCGCCCTCCGTCCGCCTACACGGAGCGTGATCATAGGAGCTGGAGCTTCGCCAGCGCGTTTTCTACGCTCTCGACGCTATCTCTGCTACTGCCCCCTCTATAAGCTCCTTCGCGCTCTTTTTAAGCTGATGGACGAAGTCCGCCGCCGACATGACTTGTCCATGATATCTCACTTTGTCTGAAACCGCAACCAGCTCGCCGTTCCGTCTCAACAGCGCCGTATTGTATCTGTGGTCAATTATTAATTCATCGACGCCGTCTGACAGCGTGACGCCGTCGTATCCAATCTCCACCTCTTCACTCTCGATGCTTATTCTTACCCTCTGTCTCGTCTCTATTGTTATTTTATACGTCGGAACAACTCTTGCACCCTTCTCAATTATATGCCACACTATTCTGAAGTCAACGTTTATGGGGGGATTCCGTTGCCAGGCTCCCCCCTGAGCCCCGGCCGCCGTAGAGGCGGCCGCCTGGGAGTTGTTTTGAGCCATAAGAACAAGAAACGCACAAGTATTTAAAGATTTCGCCCATGAAAAAAGGGCGGAGGAAAAAAAGTGAGGGTTAAGGTGTGTGTTAAAGCCGCGAGAGGTCTACGACGAACTTGCGCAGATACTTCCCGCCCCTCGGCGTCGTCACCGAGGGGGCTGACATCCTTGAATCGCTGTACCAAACATAAAGTACCCCAGACTCGCTGATGCGAACTTCCTCCACCACCCTGTTGGGTGGCCGCCCTCCTAGCAAGACGCCGTGCTTCGCTAGGACGTTTAACGCATTGGCTATCTCGTCTATCTTATTTACATTCGTCTGTTTGCTTACCATGGCTATGAAAAAACAGGGGACTTAAAAATATTGCGGTTATGGGCACTCGCCGATCCTCAACTTACAACTGTCGCATACGACGTATTCGGTCGCTATGAACTCCAGTGCCTGAGACACCGAATCGAAGACATGTAGGTCTTCCTCCTCTACGTGATGTACAACATATCGAATCATGCCGTCGCACGGCACCTCATGGATCCTTATCACATCTATCCACTCTTGCTCCTTGAAAATGCAGTATTTCCTCAGTCTCATAGTCTGAATGGCGACATCTCTTGTGTGGAAATTATTAAGTCTATCTCATCCAAATCTCCATCTGATATAAACTTTTCATAATGCGCATATTCGTCTACTGATTTGAATATGCGAACTTCGTCGCCGATCATCACCACCACATCGCTGGCCTTGAATATACGGTAATTCTTGTTCGGCGTAATTATGAGATTATGCGTCTCGGGGTCCCTATCGAATGAAAAAACATTGATTTCATATCCCACCGACCCGAAGGGGTTTTTTTCTGCCATGGGTATGATGAAAACACCTATATTTAAATGTTTCGTCCATAAGAAAAAGGCGAGTAGAAAAAGGATTAATTAGACGAAAAATTAGACGAAAAAACGGACGGCAACGTGGCGGCGACGCCCTCCGGGCTGGGCGGCTGTTTCGCGCGCCAAAGGGCTTCTGCAACATGTTTGAGCCTGTCACAGAAGTTGCTATTGCCACAAACACATTGTATCCCGACTTCACGCCAGAAGTTCAGGTATTCGCGCAGGTAGATTATGGCATCGACGTCGGGCGGGAAGTAGACAACGCAATCGCGCATGGCGACAGACCAAGCGTGGCACTGGGTCCAGACGGGCTCAACGACCTCTATTGTGTTCCCATGCCGTCTCACCGCAATTGGGACGATGAGACGATATGGAGATGGATATTTGTGCGGCTGCCATGTCTCCATATAGATAGGCGCCTCTTTAAATACAGCCACCACCCAAGTTCTTTGTGTTTGGGCCATGTATGTGGAGAAAACGTGGGGATATTTAAATGTTTCGCCAATAAGAAAAAGGCGGGTGGAAAAAAAAGGATTGCGTTAGTTGGGGCTGTACCACCTGTAGGTGAAGCGCCACATGAGTTTTCTGGCGGCCTCTATGAAGTTTTTCACCGTCTCCAGGAACTCCTTCGGGGTGTAGCGGCGGTCGCCGCACTTCAGATATGTGGAGCGCATCTTCGTTGGGACGGGGTTTCCGTTGTGCCTCTCTACGATGAACTGGTCGTTGTTTATCACCATGGCGATTCTGTACGTCTCCTTGCCGTCGTCTATCCAGATCTCGGCCGTGTCGTCTGCATACATCGTTACGTCGACAGTAGATCCGTCGGCAGATTCCTTGATCTCCACGAGGTCGTTCGCCACGTAGAGCCCTACCCCCTCTCCCGGCCCCGTCGGCCTGGCGAGCTTGCCGCACAGTTCTCTGAATGCGGAGAATCTGGCGACGTCGAACTCGTCAGCATCTTGGCCCGCCATATCGGCCATGGAGACCGTACAGCATATATCTCTATTAATCGTTGAGAAAACGGAGGGAAAAAAGGCGGGTGGAAAAGTCATCTGCGTTTGTGTCCGTCAACGTCGCCGCCGCATTTGCGTCTCAGTTCATCCACCTCCATGTCCTTTATAAAGGCGCCGATGAATACGCCGACGATGGTGCCGACGATGAAGAAGAACAGCACGCCTAGTACGAATGCGAGCACCTTCGTCCACACGTCTAGGTTCGACGTCACGGTGCTGTACGTCACATAGCCGACGGCGACCGGTACTGCAATCACCACAAACATGATCGCGAACATCACCAAGCCATCGAGGATGTCCATACTACGTCTTCCGTAATTCGCAGATTATGTTCGTGCCTCCGTCGTCGCGGCATGTACCAGCTAGGCCGTACCTCTGCGCCAGCTCGATCACCGCGTCTGCCGTGAAGAACGTCATGTGGGTGTTTTCGGGGTAGTCCTGCCCGCCGCCGATCCAGTAGGAGAATGATTCGTATAGCATCTCGAACGACTCGCGCCGCCTGGGCCTTACGAGCCTCATGTATATCAGCTCTATGTCGGGGACGCGCATCTGGAGGACGCCGCCTGGCTTGAGCGCCTTCGCGATCTGGCTCCAGAGCTCCCTCTGCCTCCTCCAGGGGATGTGCTCTATGACGTCGTTCGCTATTATCCTCGACACGGAGCCGTCGGGGAGGGGCCACGGCTCTAACAGGTCCATAGCGACGTGGACGGCCTCAAGCGGCCTTACGTCT
>Ga0081534_100436_pt1 | contig 13733 bp, 15 predicted proteins | sample MonGeyMetagenome_FD_71019 | JGI IMG/M metagenome (GOLD analysis project Ga0081534, IMG submission 71019) | Hypoxic/sulfidic aquatic microbial communities from Monarch Geyser, Yellowstone National Park, USA - MG (SPAdes) v1 (version 2) | ecosystem: Environmental > Aquatic > Thermal springs > Hot...
ATATATACATATGTGGAAGATGCTTTAGAGAAATGGCAAAAGAATTAGGATTTAAAGTTCTAGGAGAATAATGGTAGATATAATTAATGATTTCTTTTCTCATGCTACAAATTGTATAAATATTGGGAGAAGAGATGTAGAATTTAATTATTATAATAAATTATTATTGAATATTTTAGAAAAATTAAAGGAATATAGATTTGTTGAAGAATATAAGACTGAAGGAAAAAAGATAATTGCCAGGTTTTCTGAATATTTTAATTTTGGAAAGGCAATTCATCCCAGGTTTCCTGTATCATATAGAGAATTAGGAAGGTACGAAAAAAGATATTTACCTGCAAGTGGATTTGGAATATTATTAGTATCTACTAATAAAGGAATTAAAACAAATGAAGAATGTAAAAGAGAAAAAATGGGAGGGGTTTTAGTTGCTGTAGTTTATTAAAGTTTTCTCAAATATTCTTCTAATTTTTCTCTTAATTCTTTATTATTTATTATAGATTCTATTTCAGATAATTTTCCTTCTATAGATAGTAATTTTCTATATAATATACCTAGTGCAATCCACATTTGTACTTTTGATGGATTATCAGAATTTTCATATATATCCTTATACTTTTTTGTTTCTTCTATTAATGATTTTATAAAATCTCTAAATACAGGATCTAAGCTATCTTTCCAATCAGATGCCATATTCTTTTAATATTTTATCTTTTACCTCTTCAAAATGCTCCACTATTTTTTCAGGTTCTAATCCATTTTTTAAATATCTTGAAAATTGCTTATTATATTTTTCAGGATCTTTTTCTTTTAACATTAATGCGTAATTTTTTATATGTTCGCCTTTTATTCTATCTTCAGAAGGTAAAATTTCCCCATTATATGGAATCTTTAATCCAGCATCAATTGCACCTTTTAGTGCAGCATATAATGAATTTCCTTTTGTAGATCTATATCTTCCGATATCTAATATTGCTTCTTCAATTCCTCTTTTCTTTGCTTCTAAACCTGCTAATAAGCCAACTAAATATGCTGTTGGTAAATTCCCTCTATGCCCTTTCCATCCGTATTTCTTTTCTAATATTTTTGAATGAATTGTAAATAATGTTCTATCTCCATTTTCATTATATAATGTTATTTGTGCTAATATATTATTTAAAAATCTTCTAACAACAAATCTAGGTTTCTTTGATTTTAATAACTTTAACCTCTTTCTATAATCTGTAATATTTTCCCTTCTTCTTCTAAATTTTACTACGTAAGTAGGACCTGTAGCCATTAAAGATATTTTATAAGTAATTTTTTAAATTTAATTTGATTTAAATTTTAACTATTTGTTTTTTGAAATTTAAAATTATAAAGATATTATATTATTTTATTTAATTCCTTTAAGCTCCTCTTATCCAAATCTTTTAATATTATTTGATATAGGTTATCGTTTTCATCAATAAATAAAATTTTATCTTCAAAAATAAAAAGATTTTCTGGAGAATCTATTTTTATTTCTAATTCTTTATTATTTATAAAACCATTTAATATTATTGTTTCTCCTTCAACATCTATTTTCTTTATTTTCTCTATTTTATATATTATAGAATTATATTTTATTGCATTTTCCAATATTTTTCTAGAATTTTCGTCTAAAATTGTATAATCTTCTAATAAAAACATTTCATTGAAATTATCATCATAAAATCCTACAAATTTTGGATTTGATATTGGGAATAATAATTTTGGCATAACATTTTTATATTTTTTACCATTATATATAATATTTACTCTACTAGGTCTATTAGTTGGTTCTATTATTATATTTTTATCTTTTATTACATTTAAATTAATTATTTCTAATTCTTTATTAACTTTCTCAATTTTTTCTAAATTTTCTATTTGATTCTTAAATAATTCATAGAACTTTCCCTTTTTCTTAATTAATTCATCAGGTTTTCCTTCTTCTGCAATTTTTCCGTCTTCTATAACAACAATTCTATTCATATTTAATACTTCTGATAAATTATGTGAAATATATATTAAAGTTTTATCTTTTGAAATATTTAATATAGCAGAAAATATTTGTTCTCTACTTTTGACATCAATATTTGATGTTAATTCATCAAATATAAATATATCAGGATTTTTTATTATATTTCTTGCAATTGCTATTTTTTGTTTTTGCCCATCAGATAATCTTGTTCCTTCTTCTCCTGCTGGAGTATCATATGCAAAAGGTAATTTAATTATATCATTATGTATATTTACAATCTTACAAACTTTAATTATTTCTATTTCATTTATATTTGGATTTCCATAAGATATATTATATCTAATAGTATCATCAAAAATCTCTGGTTCTTGAGATAAATATGAAATTTTTTCTCTAAGATATGTTAAATCTATGTCTTTTATATTTGTATTTCCAATTAATATTTCTCCATCATTTACGTCATAAAATCTTAATAATAATTTTGCAATTGTTGTCTTTCCAGCTCCATTTTTTCCAACAATTGCAATCTTTTCTTTTGGTTTTATTGTAAAAGAAATATTTTTTAATACAGGAAAACCTGGTTCATATCCAAATGTAACATTAACAAATTTTATTTCATCAATCATATTTGGTTTTAAAGCATTTTCTTTATTTAATATTTTTGGTTTATCTTCTAATAATTCTAATATTCTTTCGGCAGAAACTAAAGCTTCTGGAAGATTAGTGAAAAATCTTTCATATGTGTAGAGTGGACCATAAATATTTAATATATAAGTTACAAAAGCAACTAATATACCCAATTTGATTAAACTATTAATTACAAAAATTCCACCAATGTACCATATAAATACGGTAGTTAAATCTATTATAAGAAATAATAATTCACCTCTTGTTGAAATAAGTTTATCTACTTTAATATCTATTGTATACCAAGAGCTTATTATGCTTTTTATTTTTTCATATTCTTTTTTTTCTTTTGAGAATAGTTTAATAGTGTAAAAATTCTTTAAAATATTATTTACTTGTGTTTCAGCGTCTACTGACTTTATTTTTGCTTTTTTACTCATTGTTTCTATTCTCTTTTCATAAATTATAAAAAGGACAAAAATAACTGTTGCAGAAATTATTACAGGTATTGCTAAAAATGGCAACAATAGAAAAAGTATAATAATGGTTCCAATAAGTGTTAGAGTATCTATAGTTATAAAGGTCAAATCAGCTACAAGAAAACTGTTTATTTCTTCTATATCGGATTGATATCTGGCTATTAATCTAGAAGGAGAATATTTCTCTATAAAAGAAATATCATTAAAAATTATATGCCCAGCTAATAACTCTCTTATTTCTTTTGTAATTTTTGTTTCTGCAATGTTTAACAAAACACCCCCCATTGTATATAAAAGTCTATAGCTAATATAGGACATTAACATTAAGAAAATTATTGTAAGAAATACTTCTGGTGATGGTGTTTTTGATATAAGAACTCTGTTTATGAGTAAAGCTGTTAAATAAGGAGGAATTAGACTTATTATAGTACCTATAATAAAGATAATAATAGTTAAAGCAAATTCTTTCTTATATTTTTTAATAATTTGTATTAAAAATCCATATATTTCTTTCTTTGATCTTTTCTTTTCTTCCTTTTCAATTATTTCTGTTTTTACTTTTAAATTAAATTCATCTACAATTTTTTGTATGCTATCTGCCTTTTTCTTTGTAAAATATGCAACTTCAAAAACTTTTCCATTTTTATCCATTGCAATTAACTTACATATACTAATTCCATATTCTATATCTAATTTTTCTATATTATCAATTTCTAATATTTTATTTTTATTATTATTATATACAGAAATTTTATTATCTAAAATTTCAATAGTCTCTTCAGTAAAATTGAGATTTCTGTCAAGATCTGTTTTAAATACTGCTTTAAAATGATCTGTCATAAAATATATATAATCTATAAATTTACTTAAAAATAAAAATTATAGCAAAGTTTTTAATAAAACAATTTAAATATCTCAATGCAATATATATTATAAGCTTTTATAAAAGCTTTTATGAATATGAAAAGCATATCTATAATTTACGCTTAAAGGATGGAAAGCAACAAGATAAGAAATTAAAAGAAGAGAAAAAGGAGAAAAGAATGGCAGCAATAAAAAGATTAGGAGAATTATTGGAAAGAACAGGTGCTACTTCTGAAGAAAATATAAAAATAATAAGAGAAGTTAGAGAAGAAAATTAAAATGAAATATATGATTAATACATCTGCTTTAATAAATATTATTTTGAGATTTTATAAAAAAGATCTAAATTTTATAAATAGATTAATAGAAGAGAGATCTTTCCAGATTTAATACTTTATGAGATTGGGGTTATTTAAGGAAGTATAAGGAAATAAAGAAAGTTTCCAATAATGAAATAAAAGAAAAGATAGAATTATTTAATTATATAATTAGAAAAGCCAAAATAGAGGAGGTAAGATTAAATTATGAAGTTTTTGATTTATCAATAAAGGAAAATTTATCTTATTATGATGCTGTATATTTATATTTGTCAAAGAAAGATAATTTGATTTTAATTAGTGATTATAAAGATTTAATTAAAGAAGGAGCTATAGGTTCTGTTAATCTTTAAAAAATTAAAAATTTTATTTATCTGAAATACTGAAAAAATTATTTCTGATTTTTAAAATTCTTTTATGATATTTTAAGTAATCTAAAAAAAATTTATTACTTTAAGCAAAATTCTTGGTGTTCATAAAAGGATCGAAGAGCTTGGAGAATATAGGGATCTGTATTGGGATCTCGATCTATTGCTGCTAAATCTCTGCCTAGATAGTCTTTAATAATATGATATTGATTTCCACTTGGGAATATTAATGATTTTCTTCTTGATTGTATAATATTACTTAACTCATGAAGTAGATAGCCAGTTGTCTTTGGAGGTAGTTTCATTTTATGAATGAAGAATCTTGGGAAAAAGCTATTGTCATTAAGTTGCACATAATATATTAGAGGTAGATCAGCAACGTTATACTTAGATGGATCATAATAAAAAGCGGGATAACCTCTAACCATAATTTTTCCTATTGCTTCTTTTAATATTTCAATCAAAGTTTCTTTTTGTTCTTTTGGATTCCTATTTATACCAAAAACAATCTCTAAATAATCTGTACTGGGTTTTGCTGCATTAGGATCTTGAGGCAAAGAAGAGAAATATCCTTCTTTTATATGTCCTACTATTTCATCTAGATTATTTAATGCTTTAACGTATTCGAATACACTATGCTTATCTATATGATTCTGATTCTGTTGCTGTTGCTGTTGCTGTTGGGGTTGTTGAGATTGAAGTTGTCTATAAATTGAATATGTTTCAATATACTTTAGTAATTTGTAAATGTTATCCATGTTTTTCCTATCAATAGGACCAAGGTATGATTCTATTTTGTCTTTATTATCTGCTAGATATCTTGCTATTTCTCTTCTATCGTCATTTGAAAGATACTGTCCCCATCTATCGTCTATTGGTTTACGAAAGGGATTCCTAGCCTTTTGATATATATCTCTTAAAGGATTAGTAGCCTTTTGAAATATATCTCTTGTTGTTGTCATGACCATATAATAATAATAGTGGTAAATATTTATAAATTTTACTTTATTACCTTTAAGATAGTCGCTTATACTATATGGTTTTAACTAAAGATTTACGTAATTAATAATTTACTTGCAGATGAAAAATGGTTTAACAAAATCCGCCGCGGGTGGGATTTGAACCCACGCCCCCTTTCGGGGATATGGTCTCCAGCCATACCCCTTTGTCCACTCGGGCACCGCGGCATAAATGTCCCCCGCCCATCGTTACCAATATTCATCTTTTCATATTGGTTCGTCTAAGCGGGGATACATATTTAATATAATTTAATATAAAAATATTTTTATGTTAACAAAAAACTTATTAGAAAAAATAAATCAAAAAATAAATCAAATAAATAAAGAAGAAGAAAATAATAAAGAAGAAAAAATTAATATTGAAAAATTAGATTTAAATAATGTTGAAATAAAAGAAAAGAAAAAATATGGATTTATAGATTCTTCTCTTGTAAATGGAATTGTTGGACCTTATAGTTATGTATATTCAAGGGCAGTAATTGTTTCTGATGATATATATGAAAGTATAGAAGATATAGAATTTTTTGAAACATCTTTTATAAGATCAATGAATAATGAAAATTTTGATATACAGGATATTTCAGAATTATTATCAAAAAATTTAGAATATAGGTTGGCAAGAAAATATTCTGATAGATATATATTTATAGATGGATCAATAATATCTGATTCCATATTGTACTCAAAATTTCTATATAATTTTTATGATGAGAATGTTGAAAATAGGAGGAAAGAATTTTTGGATAATTTTGAATATTTAATAAATAATGGAAATTTATTGGCAGTTGCAAAAAGAATATTAAATTTAGATATAATAAGAGAAGGAAGATCAGATTTATTAACATTGATGAAGGTTTTTCCATCGGAAATATTTTATACAGATATTAAAGAAAAACAATTAAAAGAATTTTTAGGTTCAAAAATTCCAAACTGTCCTTTTTGTAATAAAAAAATATATATAACATACTTTAGAGCAAGATATAATGATCATATATATAGATTAGAAGGAATGGAAAAAGTCGGAAAAGAAAAATTTAAGGAAATAATAAAAGAAATTATTTATGATCAAAAATCTTATCCAAGAGGATTAAAAATGGCCCATAATTTATGTAAAATAACAAATAAAGAAAAAACTTTATTAGAAAGTTATATTAAGAAAATTTTAGGATTTGAAAAAACCGTTGGCTGGGAAACGCACTAGGGTCCGGGGCGGGATTCGAACCCGCGATCTTCGGGTCCACAGCCCGACGCCTTACCACTAGGCTACCCGGACCATAAAAAATTATTTATCGCTTATATTTTTAACCAATATAAATTGAAGGCATTACTCCATTTGGAGGATATGCTCTTGTTATTGTCCATTCTATATATAGATTTGATGATGCCAACGTACCGCTACATGCTCCAGATACTTCTAATGTAGGATATTGATAAGGATTATAATTTAGGCTTGCATAGGTATATCCATTATTATTTATGTTATATGTATCTAATATTGTTAAAGGAACCCATACCTGATTAGTATTATATATATAGTATCCGGTCTGTCCATATGTTGAATTAATTAATAAATATCCATAAACTGTATCAGATTGAAACGGAAAACTTGTAGAATTTAAAGTTTGGCCAGTTACTGCAGATTGTAAGGAAAGATATCCAGAAGTATAGTAGTTAAAATATGCATATGTAGATAAATTTGATACAGGTCCAGTTATTTGGTTGCTGGTATTTCCAAATAAAGATATTAAAGAACCTCCGGTGCCAGCATAAGTAACACCCTTTACTTTAGTTGTAGAAGAATAGAAATACCAAGCTTCTTCAACAATTAAAGGTATTTCTGGAATATTCCAATTATTTGGAGGCAAAATATATGTTCCTCCACACTGTTGATAATCTCCATTTGTCATTTCAATACCATTTGAAGTTGCTGTAGGAGACCAGGATCCTAAATAAATATATCCTGTCCATCCATCAAATGTATTATTAAAATATCCATATGCTATAAATGTATAATTTCCATTATCATATCCTGAAATTACTTGAGGAGATGCACCAACATATGGATAATATTGAGAATAAAAATTATCACTACTATTTCCTATATACATATATATTGTTATATTTGAATTAGCAGGAATTCCATTAGATATATTTATCCACCATATATCACAATATGTATTACCATTAATTAATTGACCTTCATACCACGAATATATATTTGGAGTACTATTACATGTTGTTGTAAAGTATATATTAGATCCATTGCTATTTATTTCATTAAATAATGTTGCATTATTTACATATGAAAAGCCGGAACCAATATTTATACTTTCATTACATATTGCTATATCTTGTTGAAATGGAGAAGGAGTTGAAATAGATTGAGTATTATATAATATTAAAGGTAAATAAGGTGATTGGCATGTAGGAGTACTTGAAGTAGAATTTGATATATTAAAAATAATTGGAGGTTGGAAATAATTAATTAATGAATTTGAAATATATTTTATAGTAAATATTCCAATTATATCATTTTCTAGTCCAACTTCTAATTCATAATTTCCATTTTGATCCGGAGGAATTTGTGACAAATTTGCAACAACAATTAATAAACCATTGTTATATGGATTTACAATAGATCCATTTGAATTATAAGGATAAACATAGACTAACCTATTATTTAAAATTGCAAATACTTGAGAATAATTAACAGGTTCTGAAGGTTTTACATATACATATAATGTATTATTTGATATATAATAATCTAATAATTGGAAATTTAATTTTAAAGATCTTGAAATTTCTTGTCCAGATGGGTTTATTATATTTAAATTGGGATAAATTATATTATATATTATAATAGTAGCAAGAGCACCTGCTATTAATAATATTAATGCTATAATTGTTTCAGATTGTAATCTCATATTATATTAATTAATTAGCATATATTAAAGTTTGAAACTTAACCCCATAACAAGATACCAATATTATATAATTCCATGAATTATTTACTAAATAATTATTATTAAAATATATTGTTGCATTTTCTCCAGGCAATAATAGATTTGATGGATATAAATAATTTATAGAATAATTAAATGAAGAAAAATATCCATTAACATATAATTGAAAACATGACAAATCTAATGCCTTATTTCCATTATTATAAATAAATAAATAAGGATTTGAATAATTTGTTTGATTATTTAAAAATTCTATATTTTCTCCAACAATATTTTTTATTTGATTATCTATCGAATTTGCTGTATAATAAAAATTTTTATAATAATTATTTAAGATTAAATATAAAACTGATGAAGAAACAATAAAAATAACAAATCCAATAATTGCCCCAATAATTGATCCCAAATCAGATCTCATTCTATTGTGCATGTACTTGCAGTTGTATTAACATATATTGTATTCTGTGTATATGCTCCAGTAGATGCTACAATTCTTACCTGATAAAAGTTTGTTGTTACAGATATATTTGCAACAATTGCAATTGTATCATATGGACCCCAGGCAGAGGTACCAGTATAACTATTTGCAATATATATTTGTGTATTATTTATTAGTTCTCCATTAATAAATAATAATGTTAGATTCTGATTTAGTACAACACTTCCTCTATTTGTTACATAAAAATATAATAAATTTGTTGTACTATTATATGCACAAGAATCTAATGTAATATAAGTATTTAATTGATTTTGTAATGATTGGGAATTTGCAACTGCAGCATTACTTATCCCATTTAAATTATTATATGCAGTAGAAACAAATATATAAGCAGCAATACCAGCAACTATAAATAATATAATTTCTACTAGAATTGTTCCAAATTGGGTTTTCATTAAGAATTATGATTTATTAAAAAATATAAATCTATTCTATTAATTCATATCCTTCGATACCTCTTTCATTCATAATTTTTTTCCATTCTATCATTCTTTCTTGTCTTTTTACTTCAAGTTCACAAACCTTATCTATTATTTTTAGATTCTGTACACCTTTTATTTCAACTTTTTCTCCTCCTTCTATTGATACATTTACATCCTGTCTAATAGTTCCCAATCCTCTTTTTACTTTTCCAGTTAATCTTAATATTAGTCCAATATATTCAGCTACTTCTTTTACTTCTTTTGGATCTTTTAAATCGGGACCAGTAGATATTTCTATTAATGGTATTCCTAATCTATCTAATCTATAAATTATATAATCTTCACCTTCTTCAATTTTTCTTGCAGCATCTTCTTCAATACATATTGTTCCAATACCTATTTTTTTATCTTTATATTTTAATTCTCCATTTAATGATAATAATAATGTTCTTTGAAAACCAGATGTATTTGATCCATCTACAACGATTTTTCTCATAACCTGTAAAACCTTTGGAATATACATATTAAAAAATGTTGAAATTAATATTCCAAATTTTAATGCTTCAATATTAATTAAATGTGGTGGTTCTTCATCAAGTTCAACTAAACAAGAATAATCTTTAGAATATTCATATATATATTTTTTATCCTTCATAGTCTCATATTCAGCAGCAATATCTTTTCTTCCAATTTCGCTTAATGTTGCTCTCAATTTTCTTTCAATTCTATAATCATATTTATCACTTAAATTTGTAGGACAATTACAAAATAGTTTTTCTTTTGTATCTATTTGTTGATGTATCTCTAATCCAGCAATCATAACAATAAAAATATTAAAAAAATTAATAAATTATAATTTCAAAATAAAATTATGCAATTTATGAAAGCAAAGGGGTTCTATTCATTTGATTCTTCTGATTTACTCTCTCAAATCGAACAATACTTTATAGATAAAAGATATGGACCTGGGTATATTCCAAAAAATATAAAAAAAGAAAAAAACATAATTTCTGGAATTGTTCCTCATGCAAGTTATGAATACTTTTTGCCAGTTTCTATAAAATTATATAAAGAATTATATGAGAATTTCGATTTTGATACAATAATAATTATTGGTCCAAACCATTATAATATTGGTCAAAAAATAAATTTGATAATTGATGATTGGTATACTCCTTTTGGTTTAATTAGAACAGATGTAGAATTTGCTAGAAAAATATTAAATAATTATGATTCATATGAAAATCCAATATTATCTAGATATGAATATTCAATTGAAGTTCAATTACCAATATTAAGATACTTATTTAAAGATAAAGTAAAGATTGTTCCAATAATTGTAAAGGATATTGAATTAGAAATGATAAAAGATTTTGTTAAATTATTAAAAGAAATATCTAAAGAATTAAATAGAAAAATAGTATTAATATCTACTGGAAATTTATATCATCACGGAGAATTTTATGGAAATATTATATATAAAGAAAATATATCTAAAAATGTAAAAAAAGAATCTGAAAAAATAATAGAATATATATTAAATTTAGATTCTGAGAATTTATATAAATTGGAAATAGATAATAAAATATTTTGTGGAAAATATCCATTTTTATTCTTTATAGAATATACAAAATTATATAAGGGGAAAATAGAACTAATAAATCATATTTTATCTTCTGAAATAAATAATGATGAAAAGAATGTTGTTGATTATGCATCTTTATTATCTTATAAACCATTAAATAAATAATAATATTATGGACACAGATGACTTTAATGACATATATGAAGAAATTAGGAGAGAATTTGCTAGGCAGATGAAATTATGGAGAAAAATATTCAATAGAGCAAGAAAAAGATTAGGATTTAACTTTGAATATGAAGTACCTGCAGCAGATGTAGTAGATAAAGGTGATAAATATTTGGTAGAAATAGATCTACCAGGGGTTGATAAGAAAGATATAAATGTTACCTTAGTAGATCATCATCTAAAAATTGTAGCATCAAGAAAAGTTGAAAAAGAAGAAAAGGATGAGAATTATATATTATCTGAAAGAGTATTTTCAGGATATAAAAGGGTAATTCCATTACCAGAAGATGCAGATGAGAATTCTATAAAGGCAAAATATGAAAATGGAGTATTAAGGATTGAAATAGGAAAAAAGCCAGGCTATGAGGGAAAGAAAATTAATTTAGAATAATTTTTTAATTTTTTATAATATAAATTTTTATGAAATATAAATTTGTGGAAGAATTGTTATCATCTGCATTTAAAAGGGCTAAGAATAATGGTAATCAATTTTATGATATAAAGGAAAGAAATATTGTAAAATTGCAGACAATATATCAATATATTGATGATAAATTAGAAAAAATATATAATGATATAATTTTACCTGAAAACAAATTCTATAAAGAACTATATAAATTATTATTTACAGATATAAATATAAAAAAATTGAGAGAAAGGATAAAATATATAAGAAAAATAATAAAGCAAGTTTATTTAAAGTATAAGAATGATATAAAGTTAACAAAAGATAAAAAATTAATAGAAAGATATAGAAGAGAATTTTATGGAAGAATATCTAGTATATTAAGAAGAAATTGGATAATATTCAAATATTATAATATTTATTTAAATAGAAGAAGAAAAATACCAAATATTAAAAATTTACCTACAGTAGTTATTTCAGGTTTACCAAATGTTGGAAAAAGTACATTATTAAAAAATTTAACAGGATCAAATGTTAAGATTGAACCATATCCATTTACAACAAAGGATTTAATGATAGGATATATTAAAACACCATATTTTGATATACAAGTAATTGATACACCTGGAATTTTAGATAGACCTATAGAGGAAATGAATGAAATTGAGAAAAAATCAATATTGGCATTAAATTATCTTGCAAATTTGATTATATATATTTTTGATTTAACTGAAACATGTGGATATAGTATTAAAGAACAGATAAATTTATTAAATACTATAAAAAAGATATTTAATAAAGAAATAATTTTGTATTTCTCAAAAAAAGATCTTTTTACAGAAAAAGAGGAAAAAATTATTAATGAATTTATTAAAAAATATAATAATATGAATATTTTTTACGATTATAATGAACTAAAAGAATTTTTAATATCATATATAAAAAATAAAAAAGAATGGTATATATAAATATATTATGAAGCTAATAGTTTCATCTGATATACATAATGATTTTGGAATGATATATAAAATAATAGAATTATATAAAAAGGAAAGACCAGATTATATAGTAATTTTGGGTGATATAGCAGAACTGGGAGAAATAGAAAGAGGATTAATAAAAAAATTAACAGAACATATAGATCCAAACAAAATTTTAATAATACCAGGAAATCATGAAACATCTGAAGATATAAAATTATTGGAAAAAATATATAAAATAAGAAATTTGGATAAAAAATATATAGTAAAGGATAATTTTGTATTGGTTGGATTTGGAGGAGCGGATATATTATTAAATATAATTGATGAAAAAGAATTTGAAGAATTTTTAAATGAATTAAAGAAAAAAATTAATGATAAATATATTATTCTATTTACACACATTCCACCAAAGGATTCTATATCTTCTTTAGATATTTCTGGTAGTTATGTATTGAGAAAATTTATTCAAAATAATGATAAAGTTATTTTAAATATACATGGGCATATACATGAAGCTGGTGGTTTGGAGGATATAATAAATAAAGCAAAAATCTTAAATGTTGCGGGGGAGGTAAAATTGGTTGAAATATATGATAAAAAGACAAAAATAAAGTAAAAATAAGTATTTAGCTAGTTAGAGGAGAAAATAAGAGAAAATAATTATAAATAACTAAATTTAAGAATATTTTGTGGATGATAATCAATTCTTATAGAAAAGTATATAAAAATTTTCTATAAAAAGTTTAAATGAGTGATATGGAGTTTATAAATGATTTTTCTCATGAAAAAAAAGAAAAAGAAATTGTTTTAGGACAAAAAAATTATAAAATAAAAAAAGTTATTAAAAGAGATGGAAGAATTGTTGACTTTGATCCAGAAAGAATAAAATATGCTGTAGAAAGAGCAATGAAAGCTGTCGGTCAATATGATAAAGAAAAATTGGAGAAAGTTGTTGATTATATAATAAGAGTATTAGAGGAAAAATATGATGA
>Ga0081534_100437_pt1 | contig 13719 bp, 18 predicted proteins | sample MonGeyMetagenome_FD_71019 | JGI IMG/M metagenome (GOLD analysis project Ga0081534, IMG submission 71019) | Hypoxic/sulfidic aquatic microbial communities from Monarch Geyser, Yellowstone National Park, USA - MG (SPAdes) v1 (version 2) | ecosystem: Environmental > Aquatic > Thermal springs > Hot...
GTGTCTGTATTGAAGGCGAGCAAGCCCGTCATTGGTCAAGGGGCAATAACGTGTGGTTACAGGGACAACCCCTATAGGCCCCTCAAGGTTGGTTGCTCAACATCGGCAGTGGCGGACAATGGACAGCCGGTGCTGGGCGTGCCATACACATGCTCCCTTGGCCCAATCTTCCAAGCGACGGATGGGGAATACTACGCAGTCTCAGCTAACCACTGCTGGGCTGGAACCGTCTGTAACATCTCTCCAACAGGGAAGTACGCAATACAGCCATCGGGCGCCTGCGGGGGCTCCTACCCAAATGACTACATTGGGGATGTGGTGAGGTACACAACGCCAACAGGGATGGTTGCTGGGTACACGAGCTATGACGCCGACGCGGCGCTGGTGAGGTTGAGCAACCCGCTGTTCTTCGACATGGACGTCCTCTGGGACCAGGACGTGTACAAGCCCTACACCCCAAGGGTTATTGAGCCTGTCATCGGCATGAACATAGTCAAGCTCGGCGTCGGGGAGACAACGTATTCACTGAGACAAGGCACGATAACCGCCTATCCAGCTTCCGCTGTCGTGATGTGCCCAAGCGGCGTTGAGTTCGCCCTCGAAGACCAGTTCATAATCAGCGCCCCCACATCCGAGGGGGACTCAGGCTCAGCAGTCCTGGCTTCAGACCTAAGTGGGATAATTGGCGTGACAGCCGCAGTCACGCCGGAGGGCTACGGAATTGCTGGGAGGTTCTCAAACATCCTCAAGGACTTCGGGTTACAGCTGCCAACCCTGCCCGCCCTACAAACGGCTACGCCTTCAACCATCCCTTCAACCATCCCGACAGCTGCACCCTCAACAACAGCCTTGGCCGCAGTGGCGGCGGTACTGGGCGCCGGCGCACTAATTGGTGGCCTTGTTTGGGCTAGAAGGAAAAAGAAAGGGATTTAAGACGGGGTATGATTGAGGCCAGAGGCCATGGTCTCCCAATCGATTGACCCAAAGAAGGATGTCGTTGCATCGTTTAGCCTACACCCAGAGAAGCACTTGGGCTACTTTGTGAGGTACGGCAACACATACATCGAGAGGCAGTCCCCAAAGTTGCTTGAATACACCGAGGTCACCAGGATGCTCATGCCGGAGTTCGCTAGGTTGCCCTTGGAGGAGAGGATAAAGGTTGCCCTTGGAAGGGGCATGGAGATTGAGGAGGTTACAATAAAGCTGAAGGAGTGCCCCAACACTAACTGCCAGGAAAAGGAGGTGTTCACGATGAGGGACCCAATCGCGGCGGCGAGGCTTGTCGATGCCTTGAGGGAGAGCGGGAAGTTCGACAAGGTGAGCGTCCTCTTCAAGGTCAAGTGGAAGGGGGAGGAGAGGGTATTCACGGAGGGCATGTTCGACATGGCGGCCCTGCTCACCGGGAGCAAGGTGTCGGAGGTGGTCAGGCCGAGCCAGTACAGCGGCAAGCCGACCAACTACATACCCAAGCTCCTCATAATGGCGTCAAACCAGCTGAGCGATGAGGAGATAAACGAGCTCTGGAGGTCGCTGTACAAGGGGCAGAGCCCGCTCTCCAAGGAGGTCATTGAGTACATGAGGAGGATAGCGCCAGCCTACAAGTTCCTGGACGAGGTTAAGGCGACAGCGGCGAAGGATGTGATTAAAGGGAAGGACCTAACCGACATTGCTAGGGAGGTCATTTCCTCAGTTGAGGAGGCGGCTAAGCGGGCTGGGAGGACCTTGCCGACCATCGCCTCAAGCAGAGGTTCGCCAAGGTAATCAGCAGAAATCCCACATGCCAGTGGTGGAACCTGTCGAACCTTCCAATGTCCTTTGCATCGTCGGCTAAGGCTGTTAAACCAAACAGCAAGGCTTCGAAGCATAGCCTTGGGTCGTTCATGACGTCCCTCACGAACTCAAGGGACTTCTCGGCAAACTCGTCATCCTTCCCCTCCAAGTAGAGGTCCAACAGCTCCCTTATCCGGTCGGTTATTTGCATTGCAAATCTCTCCCCATAAACCCTTTTAAATGATTATTCCTTTAGTATCCTGTATGGTCACGTTCAGGTGCCACGGATATGAAATCACGGTGGACCCAAGGAACAGGACTGTGACATATAGGGTAGTTGACATCAACGACTTGAAGCTGACCAGGGACTGCATACAGAAGATAGAGCAAATATTGAAGCAAGGAGGGTGATCGAGATGGCAACGCAGGCGCCACCGATTGAGATAACGCTCACGAGCAGGGAGATATTCACGACGCTCTCCTTCTTCAAGCTTGGAACCTTCGGCTCAATAACCTTCCCCATACTTGTGCCGCCCAACGGCATGGCTGTCTTCTCCTTCCCAGTGCCAAGGGAGAACTCGCTGATACTTGACTTGCTCGCCTTGTACGCCACGGTGGATAACGTCCTTGACGTAACGGTGTATGTGGACAACAAGGTCCTCCTCTGGGACGGGCAGTTTAACAACAACACCTACCCGCCAGGGGGGATATTATTTTACGAGAGGGGCATACTCCCAACAGTGCTGAATGAGCTATCCGTGATAATATACAACAGCTCGAACCAAACCGTGTACTTCTACATGAGGATAGAGTTCGGGCTGATAAGCTCCCACATCTACGGAAACCTCCTCAAGAACTACTTCTCAGTCATCGAGCAAGTCATTGGAAGTTAAGTATTTTTAAGGCTCAAAATAATGATGCCTTGATGAGTCAGCAAGCGCCAATGATTATTGCTGAGGAGTTCAGGGAGATATTGACGACGCTTGAGAAATATGGAAAGGTGGAGTATAAAACTATAGCAGATACCTTCTATATTCCATCAGAAGGGAGCATAGCTATTATAATCGATGTGGAACTATATAGGCCAGGCGAGATCTATCTCTTGCTTGAGGTAGGTTTTCAATCAACAGTTACATGTCTTGAAATGACAGTGTTAGTAGATGGTAACATGTACGGATATGAACCTTGTTATCAACCAAGGCTATATCAGTGGGGCATAAACTTCTTCAAGGATGGCATGATAGTGACGGCGAAAAACTACATTTGGTTTACAATAAAGAATCCAACTAGTAACCCGGCATATACTACAATAAGAGTAGGCTTTATACCAATAAGCAAGGATTTATTTGCAAAAATAGAGCAGAAGTTCTTCTCAGTCATCAAGCAAGTAATCGGTAGCTAATCTTTTTTAAGGCTCAAAAATGCTGGCGGCTCCTCGCCCTTTAGGGCGGGAGTTCTGTACCCTCTGGGGCTTTCCATCACTGGTCTGGAGCCCCTCACGGGTACGACATCATGTCTTCGGGCCCCGCCGCCAGCTCCAGGGAGGCGTGGGCTCACAGCCTGCTAGGCTCGCCCGCGCCCAACTCCTAATATTTATTGGGTAAAAACTTTTTTAAATTTTTGTTTATAACAATCAAGATGACAACACAAGCGCCAATGATTAGTAGCGAGGAGTTCAGGGAGATATTGACGACGCTTGAGAAGTATGGAAAGGTGGAGTACAAGACTGTAGCGGATACCCTCTATGTTCCACCGCAGGGCACAGCAATCCTTGCAATAGAGGTCGACGTCCTAAAGCCGGGCATGATTTTCCTCGTGTTCGAGACTGGGATTTCATCAACGGTTACATGTCTTGAGATACAAGTCGTAATAGACGGCAACGTATATGCCTACGAGCCGTGCTACCAACCAAGGCTTTACTCGTGGGGCGTGAACTACTTTAAGGACGGCATAATAATAACGATGAAGAACTACGTGTGGGTCATGGTCTATAACCCAACGAGCAACCCAGCATATGTCCAAGAGAGGGTCGGATACGCAACGATAGACAGCGACATGTTCACAAAAATAGAGCAGAAGTTCTTCTCCGTCATCCGCCAGGCAATACAAGTCTAGGCTTGCTCCTCCTTTTTTGGTATCGGGGAGGTGACCAGGTTGTACAGCGCGGGGTTCAGCTTGTACAGCTTCTCCTTGTAGCAGTCTATGAGCTCCATTATGACTTGGTCGTATGTCTTCTTCTCCCCACTCTGTATCTCCATTGAGCTCTTCACCCTGATGAAGAACATGAACGTCTCCTCATCCACGCTTATGGTCCTCTTCCTCCCCTTTCTCTTCAGCTGGCTCACAAAAGCGGGAAGGTTAGTAAGCTTAAAAGGGATTAGGTTTTGGGCTACTTAATAAAGCCTAAAAACTTCATAAACTCTCCATTTAGAACTACTTGCAGTTTTCTCACTTTCACTAGGTATCCCCAGGCACGAGGAAGCTCTTGAGGGCTAAACCCTTTTTATAAATTGTGGGTATCGTCTCATGACCAACTATGTCCCTTCAACCTGTATCAGTACCCGTAGCTGGAGTGCCAACTCCACCGCCTGCTGTCTATGCCCAGCCGTACGCAACGTTCCAGTACTTTGAGGAGACCAGGGGCGTAGCACAACTGGTCGCTGCGGCTATCGTCAAGGCAGTCACCAAGTTTGCCCAGTCAAACCCATCACAGGTAGGCAAGGGTGTCGTCGCCAGGGAGATGCTACCACAAGTGGACATATTCCTCTCAGGCACGCCAGGCATAACGAGCCAGCTATCAGACATAGTCTGGCACTGGAGCATCTCCACAGCCGCTACAAGCTTCACAGCGCCGCAGACCTTGTACTCCGCCATTGTCCCACAGAACAAGGCCTACGCAATCTTCGGCTACAGGTGGTTACAACCAAGCCCAGTAGTCAGTGCCTTAATGCTGATGATTGGTACGCAGACGGCGCCTTGGGCGCAGGTGCTGGTTGACTACTACAACGGCTTCCTACTGTTCCCAGACCCAATATCGCTGGCTCCCAACACCAACTTCACCATCTACTATGTTGCGCCAAGCACGGGCACAGACCAGTTCGCAATACTCGGGATAGTGGCTGAGGCTGTCGGTACGACAGTGAGCTACACGCCAACATCATAAGAGGTGATAGCGCATGACCGTCTTGAGCATAAATTACCTGAAGAGGGAGAAGAACCCGAATGAGCCCGACATATACTTCGTACAGGTGCAAGGCCCAGCCAGCTACACAAGCGGCGGCTTCACAGTATCAATACCGGGCGTCAGGACAATAATTGCCGCATCCGTGGTCGCCAGCGGAACTTCAGCGTATGGGCTACCGACGGTAGCCAGCTTCACCGGCAACACCGTCACAATAAAGGTCTTCAGCACAACCGGCACACCAATGAGCGAGATAGCAAGCGGAACACCGCTCACAGCATACGTGTTCACGCTACTCGTCCTTGGAGCATAAGGCCGAAGCACTTGAAATTTAAAATTCAAAATTTTTCTTTCATTTTTTAATCCCCCCAAAATCCTCCTCTCATCAGCTCCTCATATAGCTCTACGTATTTTCTACCCATTACTGATACGTCAAACCTCTCCTCAGCATATGCCCTGACATCCTCATACCTCCACCTCCTATCGAGCCCTTCCTCAACTCCTTGTCTCACCTCCTCAATGTCTATTGCATCTAAGATGTGCTCCCTCCACTCCTCCGCTTGCTCCTTCAAGGACAGCTTGTTCCTCACCAGCAAGCCAACTGCCTTGTCCCTTATTATCTCTGGACCAGAGCCGGCGGTGGAGAGGAGAACCGGCGTGCCGGTAGCCATCGCCTCAATTGCGGTCAAGCCAAATGCCTCCAAGTACACCGTGGGTTGCATGAACAGCCTAGCCCTACACATCAACTGTCTCTTCACTTGTTCCCCTCTCCAGCTACTGGGCAAGTTTATTATCACCACGTTCCTCAACCCCTTGGCCTTCAAGCTGTACTCCATGTGGTACTCCATGTGGTCGTAGAAGGTGGGGTTCCAAGCAAGTATGAACCTCGTGTTCGGCATCCTCCTCGCCACCTCAATTATCAAGTCCACTCCCTTGCTTGGGTGCGGCCTCCCCACATAGAGCAGGTAGTCCTTCCTATCAGCCTTGTCACAGAATGGGTACTCGCTAATTGGTATGCCGTTCGGCACAACCTTCGTCTTGATGCCGAGGTACTGGGCATACCTCTGGACAGCCCTGCTCAATACCACAATGTTCCTCTTGTGGCTCCTCGGGTAGTTCAAGTCAAAGCCGTTCCTAGTCACCAAGGTGGGCCTGCCGAACTTGTAGGAGAACTCAGCAACGATGGCTAGGGCGGACATGTCGTGAACTACATCCGCCTTAGCAAGCACGTGGGAGAAGAACTTGACTGCCTCATGCTCGCAAGAAAGGCAGGTGCTCAAGTAGCTCGCCCTAATTGGGGCAAGCGGTATGTCGGGGGGCAAGGATGACGAGTAGGGGGCGACAACGAAGACCTCATGCCCCTGGCCCCTAAGCCACCTAGCCAGGTAGTACGTGATTACCTCGCCCCCATACCCAGTGAACCTCCACGTCGGGATTGGGAAGATGCTACTGGATACAAGCGCAACCCTCATTGTTTAACTTGAGGAATAGGTATTTAAATTTTTAATCTTCGCCTTACTTATGCCGAAGAAGCCAAAGGAACTCAAATTGATTTTCGAGGAGGGCGTACTGAAGACGCCAGATGGCGTGCCATACGACGAGCTTGCGAGGACCTATGACTTGCCCGACCCAGACATGTACAACCTGCTGGACTTCCTGGACGAACTTAAAGACAAGGGAATTGAAAAGATAGAGATAGTTATATCGGAGCTGTAACTATGGTTGACATAACACCGCTGTTCAATGAGTACAACTGGATGAAGTGGAGGGCGGGGAGCAGGTGGAGCAGGGTAGTCACGATGTGGAGGCCCGCTATCCCGAACCTCAAGTACAGGGACGCCGTGAAGGCGATGTCCATTGGGGCGATATGCCCAATATGCAGGAGGGAGGTGGTGAAGTACAAGAAGATAGTTTGGCAGAGCAGGGACGAGATACACGTGAAGCTGGTGGTGATGCACAAGACGGGCAGTTGCACCCTGGGCGAGCTCGTGTACAAGGCAACGGTTGGCACAGCAAGGCTCAAGTGAAAAATCCCTGACCTCCTCCCTCTGGGGGAGGTTTCCTCGCCCAGCCTTCATTGGCCCCTCCGGCTGGGTTCATGGGAGTGCCCCGGGCCAGCACCGCGGGGCTTTTCTCTAGGCTGGCCCCTGCATTCCTCATGAGGAATAGTAGGATGTGGGTAGTGACCCACGGTATTAGTGGATTTGACTTTCCTTCGTACTCACTCCAATTTATTTCCCTCTTTAAATCCCACCACACGCCTTTGGTCCAGGACTCTGGCATGATTTTCCACATCATATTCGCCACGGATGCGTAGTCCCTATGCACGTAATGCCCAAATGGGCAGTAAAGAACGTGCCAATCATTGGTACTCTCAAGCCTTGTGAAGTGTATTGGACATACTCTACTGTTCCTATAGGATGATACGTGGAATAGTTTGGATCCACGCTCCAAAGCCTTATCCTCAACCGTGCTTTCCAGCTTCCTGAATGGGATTTGCTTAATCCTATGTCTCAACTCACCCCTCCCAACATCCTCAATCATCGACTCCTGCGGGTTACTGCCCAGCTCCTCGGTTATGATTATCGCCGGTGTCCTTGTTAGTTCATTGGCGATTTGCCTGACACGACCAACCTTCCTACCCCTCTCCCTTAGGTGCTTAGCACGCTTCCTAAACTCCCTTGTGTTTGTCACATTCACGTACTTACCGTTTGGTAATGCGAATCCAGGCTTGAGTTTCTCGATAATCGCGTTCCTAACCTTCTCATACCGTCTAGCTAATCTGCCGAAGTCTGTCCTTATCATGTAGAGCTCAGGAGTTACATACTGCCTATTCCAATCTGCCACCTTATCCACAGTGGTTGGTAGGTCTATCTTACTAACGGCTACCGTGTTCTCGTTAATATCGAATGCGATGATTGATCTTGGCTCTTCCTTCTTGGGCTTCAGCTTGAAGACGAATATGGCGTACCACCTATTCGATCTACGCTTAATAATCAGCGTTGATGCTAATTCTGCTTCACCAGTTAATACCCTCCACCAGTATTGCCAAAAACGCTTATGAAGTCTCAACCAGACTTCGAACCTCTTGCCGCCCCTACCCCTCTTACCGGTGCTGATGGGTGATATAGCAATCCTAACCGGGGCTACTGACTTAGCGAACTTCTCATAATTCCAGGTTGTTTCAACGAATCTAATGGATGCGTTTCTAACCTCAGGGTAGGGCTTGTCCACCAAGTCTTTCCTCCTCCTCTCAACGAATGATTTTGCGATCTCAGACGCTTGCTTGATTGCTTCAATGACCAATTGTGAATTAAGGTTTGGGTACTCTTGTCTATACTTGTGATAAAACAGCCTACGAAGTTGATTCGCACTCGTAACATTATTCGCAACGGCATACTCGACGACCTCTCGAACGATGTTGAGATACACGGACTCAACGGAGTAAAGCAACTTATTGAGTTCTTTGGTGACCTCCAGCTCGACAGCAACAGCCCTATGTAGCATCTACAAGAAAGAGTAACAACCAGCCTTAAAAGGCTAATATATAAATAACTTGTGATACTGGGGCAAACCTCGCCCTTCAGGGCGGGGAGGGGGTCATTGCGAAAATATAACTTGCTTCCAAATCCCTTAAAAAGGGATTTTCGCTTCTCTAGTTGATAATTATGTCGAGCAACGTCTGCCAATCAGGCAATTGCGGATACATGACGTGCTACCAGACGACCATAGGGAACCAGACCACATATGCTTGCGAGGGGAGCGGGATATACGGGCCGGACCCATTTATGTGGGGCAGGCAGAGGTGGTACATACCAGCCCAGTACGTGGTGTCAAAGGGCGGTTACATAGAGCTCTCGGTTACAAGCGGTACGAGCTGGAACCTCATTGGTGCCTTCATAATAGAGCTACCAACGGTCGGCGTCAAATGGTCGTCAGCAACTGTTCAGTTTGCACAAGGGTGCAATTGGTATCAAGCAACGACCGGCTATGGACCAATCTTCTGGACAAGCTGTGGAACAAAGGCATGCTTTACACCCAATTCTGTACCTCCGTCGTTTGCCTTCCAGCCAGGCGTTGACAACGAAATAGCTGTGGGGTTCGAAAACGCAACTGGAAACATACACTACACGCTGAAGGTCGTCTTCTGCCCCCAGGGATATAACTCATCCATGCAGAAGTCCAGCAACTGCATTGACATGACCAACGACCAAAACGCGAACCTTGGGTGCTACTGCTGTGTTCCGTCCACAACCTCAACCGTTACGCCAGGGAGCACGTGCCCGAACGCATCCCCACCGAGTAACATCTGTATCACAGATGTTAGCACAGGGAAACAAGTCTGTGGTCAGCAGAACGCCTTGACGATAAACACCACGGTTAACTCCACCGTAGAGGTTCACGTCTCAATACAAGGCTCCCCACCAAGTGGTTGTTGCTGGGCTGAGGTCTTCCACTTCCCACCGGGGTTCACCGGCTATGACAATAGAGCAAACGTTAGCATACCGCCTAATGGAGGCTATGCTGTAGCGATGCTTGGGTCTGGCATAACCACTGACACGTGGTTCATATCACCAACAGCCACTGGCACATATTGGATACAGACACGTGTATGCGCTGGGGACTGCCAGCAGACGTACAACCCCAACATATGCACTGACGGACCAACAATAGTGCTCAACGTCTCAACAACTACAACAACTACAACCTCTTCATCACCACCGCCTGGGGCCTGCTCGGTCGCTGTCAATGTTGCAAGCAATCCATCCGGTATACCCGTCTCAGCGAGTCCAACTTCAACAACCATACCTCAGTCGGGGAGTGCAACTATTCAGTTCTCAGCGCCATCATACTGGACTTCACAAGGCACCACGTATCAGTTCCAGTACTGGCTCATCAATGGGCAGACTTACAATACGCCTAATCCAACGTACACTGTAACATGCCAGCAGGCTGGGCAGACGATAACTGTGAACGCAACGGCTGTGTATCAAGCAGTGAGCGGAGCTGGTGCGCCATCTTCTCCTGCGCCAGGGACATGCACGGTAATTGTCAGCGCGACGAGCAACCCAGCTGGCATACCGGTCTCAGCATCCCCATCAACTCTTACTCTGAGCCAAGGACAGCAAGCGAGCATACAGCTCAGCGCGCCGCAGACGTACCAGCTCGGCAACATAACGTACGTCTTCAACTACTGGTGGGTGAACGGGCAGACGTTTAACACGCCGACAGCAACATACCCAGTCTCATGCACGACGCCGGGCACAATCACCGTGGAGGCGATAGCCAACTACTACGCCCAGGCAAGCCCGCCAAGCTCTCCATCAGTCCCAACAGCCATTTCACAAATACCCTGGAACTACGTAATAATAGGGGCGATAGCAATAGCGGGCATAGCAGTGCTCGGGTGGGCAATAGGTCAAGCGAGGAAGAAGAGTGAGTAGCTTTTAATTAAAACAAACCATCATTAAACATTTCCCATCCTATATTTCCCCTCAGCCGTCAAGTAGAACCTTGAGTCCAGTATGTGCCTGGCGGTGACGTTGGGCAGGACAATTGGCCTAAGCCCAAGCACTTCCCTCACCTTGAGGAAGAAGTAGAAGTCCTCACCCATGCCGTACTGCATAGAGAACCAAGGCTTTGGCAACCTCCTGAATACGTCGGCATCAATCATGGCGAGGCCCAGCCCACATACGTCCACTGGGAAGAAGAAGCTCCTCTTAGCAAGCCTATCAACGTCCTTCGGCTTCAGGTTTATGAACTTATCCCCCCTCTTCAAGTATAGGCTCAACCCCCTCAAGGTCTTCTCGTAGTATATCCCGCACGCCATGGGCGCCCTGGCGAAGACGAACGCCGTTATTGGATTGACCTCAGGCACAATGTCGTCATCCCAGAACAGCACCTTGGTCGCGTCCAGGTTCAGCGCGTCTTCAACGCCCCTCTCCCTGGCTTCCGCAACGCCGTAGTGCTTGGTGTGGACCCAGACCACGCTTATCCCCCTGTCCCTAGCCTCCACCGTGTAGGTGTGCATAGCCATCCCAACGGCATACGTCAGCGGGGACCTGGACACTGGGGTGACTATTGCCACGACCTCGCTCATAACCCCTTCCCATCCTAGTGGGTGGGCCCTAGAGAGTTCACCAAGGGAGGGCACAAACATCCAGAAAAGCAAGGATTAATAAGCTTAGCTCACGTAGTGAGACAATCTTACTCATCGTTTAAAACCAGGAATAGATTTTCCGCCCCGTTTCCCCCACATTTGGCTTCGGAATTCCTCGTCACCGATTGGCTCCCTACGCCGTCGGGCAAATGCCCCCACCTTCGGGGCATCACTACTCAGTGCCCCGGGGCTGGGCGCCCGCACCTTCACAGCGTTCCGCTCCGAGCGCGGGCTTAATAATGCTTATTTTATCTGAAATATAAATCTTTTGTTAGCAAAAGGCTTATTAATAGTTTGGTAATTAGCTTCTCAATGGAGGTACTAACCTTCAGGGGTAGAATACAAGCCGAGAGGAGGAAAGGAAAAACCTACGTCAGGATTTACGTGTATATGGCATATGGAGGGGATAAGCTGGTTAATTACATTGGTAAGGAGGTCGAGGGCATGTTGGTGGTGAGGAATGAAAGCCTACAGAGCACTACTCATTAGTCTATCTAAGGATGAATGCAATATCGATTATATTAAACGGTTAATATCTCTCACAAATCTTGCCTACAGAGATTATGAAGCTTGGATCCCGGATCTGCCTAAAACCATGCAACATCAACTCCAAAATTTCAAGAGTTATACAAAGAGCTTGGTCTTTGGGCATACGCCAAAGAGGTGGTTCACGAGGACATGGGTTCCGTTGACAACGCTGAGGATTTACACCGACGACTCCATGAAGGGTGATAATCGTGCACCTGTGGTTTTAGACTTTAGGAACGATGTCATTAGGTTGCGTCAGGTCTGTAAAAACGAGCCTAGGTATGTTGACGAACTTCCAATGCCTAGGTGGGTCGTTGAGCGGGTAAGGGAGGGTGGGGACATTAAATTCGCAATGATCGGTTTAAAGGATGATGAACTATACTTGGCTTTAATTGCTGAACGTGAGGTTGCTCAATATACTCCCAGTGAGTATGTCCTGGCAGTTGATGTTAACTCCTGGAAGTATGGGATATCTTGGGGTTTGGTTAGGGATGGAAGGATTGTGTCGTATAAGCAAGAGGGACTAAACCTAGGCAGGTACTATGGGTTGTATGATGAGGTGGTTAGGCTTGGGAGGGAGTACGGTGAGCTGATGAGGTCGGGGCTTCAGAGAACCACTGAGGGGCGTAGGTTATGGAGGAGGATTAAGGCAATGCACGCTAGATTATACGCCATAACTAGGGATAAGGCTTATTTCCTAGCGAGTAAGCTCGTTAGAAAGGCGTTGAAGTATAGGGCTTTGTTGGTTATTGATGACATGTCCGAGGAATCAAGGAAAGAACTACTCGAAGAAAAGCTACCGCCAGGCGTGATTAAGTTACTAATGAGTAGCCTAAGGAGGTTTATTCACCAACTGGAAACACTAGCGCAGTGGTACGGCGTTCCGTACGAGTTCAAAAGACTACCAAGCAAGGTATGTCCAATATGCTATCACGAACTAACCCAATTGCCAGGCAGAATCATGGCTTGCGAAAACTGTGGGTTCAAGGCGCCCAGGGATATGGTACCAATGTATTGGGCAATGAAGAAAGAGAGTACATGAACATAAGGTTTATTTCTGTGAGCTATGATCCCTTTGTGACGGACTTCATCGGGGTCTTGGAGGTTACCTCGCTTTGTCGGGGCTACTGAGATATCTAAAAAGCGGGCTAAAAATCTTTTGCCGTGGAACTTCACGTAGTGGGGCGGCCCCGCCATGAATGGCGAGGTTTGCTCACTTTTTTCAAAACGTTAGGTTTTTAAGCTCATTCTCAACTTTCTTGGTGAGGAGTCGGGAATGAACCCTGGGCGACCAGTGGATACTGCTCCCTCAACTGGGGATAACTCATGGAGAAGCCGTCGGGAAAGAGATGGTGGGAAATCACTGTTTTCGAAGAGACAGTACTATAGATCCTTGGACGGCGATGAGGAGCTGAGCTCGTACGAGCTCACCCTCATGCTCAAGGCCCTCTATTACTTCCTCAGGTCCTTCAAGTCCACGGAGACCTGGCTCTCCATACAGAAGCTCTACAGGGGCGCGCAGAGGTACGGGAAGCTCACAATAAAGGGTAGGGTCAAGGTCGTGAGGGTCGTTGGGGACATACTCGCGTACTTCGCCGACGGCGTGGAGATAGAGGGCGACGTGAGGAGGGGCACGTCCCTCAAGAAGTACATCTTCTCAAGGTTTAACCCACTCGTGGAGCTCGCCAATCAAGTCGATGAAGCATCCTTTATAAGCCAAGTCATTGAGATGTACAAGCGTGCAAGGAGTACCCCGTAAGCCACCGTTCCTGCTCCTAATCGTGGACGAAGGAGTACCAAACCAGGAGGAGGAGTCGGCGCTGGCTGAGTACGGGGATGTGGTCATATTCAAGAAGGTGAGGTCCTATGACGACGTAGTCAATATCAGGATAAGGCACCCAGCCCTCGCATGCATTTACGTCGGCGATACTCTCACCGAGAGCCAAGCAACCGGCTTCAACTGCGACCACTTCCCAAGCAAGGACTGGTGGATAGTCTACCAAACAGTCATACAGGTAGCCAGCAGGTACCTATACGGAAGCGGGGTCCAGTCGCTCCTTGGGGTCTACTACTTCAACCC
>Ga0081534_100439_pt1 | contig 13696 bp, 14 predicted proteins | sample MonGeyMetagenome_FD_71019 | JGI IMG/M metagenome (GOLD analysis project Ga0081534, IMG submission 71019) | Hypoxic/sulfidic aquatic microbial communities from Monarch Geyser, Yellowstone National Park, USA - MG (SPAdes) v1 (version 2) | ecosystem: Environmental > Aquatic > Thermal springs > Hot...
ATGCTCCTCGGCGGACCAGGCAGCGGCAAGACGCTCATTTTGGATGCCATTTATGAGGCGTCAAGTAACCCACTCTACGTGAATATGGCAGATGCCTCCGCGGCTGGCATTGAGGACCTAATAATCGAGGCTGGCTGCTTCGATGTTGTCCTGCTTGACGAGGTTGATAAGGCCAGGAACGTGGCGCTTAGCCCATTACTGCAGTTGCTAGACCACGGTGGTAGGTTGAGGGTTACGAAGAGTGGTAAGACCACGGTAATTGAGGCACCCTGGGTTAGGGCTGTTGCAGCCGCCAACCCATTTAATCCGAGGCTTAGGGCAAGTAATTGGTGGATGCCTCTGATGGATAGGTTTGTGCCTATTGAGGTTCCTCAGCCAAGCGTTGATGAAATCCTAATCTTCATGGGCAGGGTAGCCAACGCGGAAATGCCGAACTGGGTTAGGGAGTTGGTCGAGAAGTACGTGGACGCAATAACGCTACGAAAGGCTGAACAGGCTGCAAAATACATAGCAACCTCACTAAGGAGAGGCAGGAGTGAGGACGTGGTAAAGGCTAGGGTCGAGAAGATTTTACGGTCAATTAAACTAATTGAAAATTACGGTTATGAACGTGTACAAAAACTTACTCATTGATCCTAATCGTTGTGGAGTCGTCATGAATCATTTATTGAGAGATGGGACAAGGAATTAAAATAGTTCAAGACCTGGGTTTATAAAATTAATATGATAAAGGTACGGTGGCGCGGAAATTCCTGGAGTTAATGGAGACGTTGGATAGGTTTGTGGTTCATAGGGCGTGGGAGGTAGAGGGCTTGGTCTACGGTTTATTAACTGGTTACCCAACGATGTGGATTGGCCCTATCGGTATTGCTAAAACATACGCTATTGATATCCTCACATCATTAATAAAGGATGCTGTATTGTTTAGGTACATGTTGACGAAGTTCACCGAGCCCGAGGAATTATTCGGTGCATACAATATTAGGATGCTTAGGAGGGGGCGTATTGTCAGAGTAACAAAGGGTAAACTACCTGAGGCAGATATAGTGTACTTAGATGAGCCGTTTAAGGCATCGTCAGCCATAAGGAATGCGTTGCTTGATGTAATACTGTACCGTAGATTCTATAACGGTGAGCAGTATATAGAAACCAAGACGAAGGCTATGTACATGTCGGCGAACGAGGTACCAATACTTACTGAGGACTTGGCGTTCATAGACAGGAGCGCAGTTAGGATGTTCAGTACGCACCTCACGTGGGATGAAATGGAGGACGTGATCGCCACACCCACGATACGCGGGAAAATAAGTGGTGGTTATGTATTGTCAGTTACCGATATAGAGGAGGCGCAACGTGAGGTTAATGAAATAGAGCGAACGGTCGGGAGTTCCCCCGAACTTAGGAAATTGATTGTTTCCCTAGCCAAAACCTCAAGCGAGAACGCCGACAAATCGGGTGAGAGGATGGAGGTCAGCGAGAGGAGGTTAAACATGGTCAGGAGAGTTGTGGCGGTTGTGTCGTACGTCTATGACGAGGAGCCGAATGCTGATCATGTTGCTATCGCCACAGCCTATGCATTACCGTCGTCGTGGAACACCTACGTAGCTACATTGACGGCGATAAACCAACTGCTCCCCGATTCATCGATAGCGTATATAAACAAAATACAGACGGTCAAGACGGAAATAAAAAATGCGACTTCCGAGGCGGACAAAGCATCACTAAGCAACAAATTAGCAGAGTTAATAAAGAACGCACCGAAGAGACATTTTCTCAAAAAGGAGATTGAAAAAACAAAGTTTTAAATATGTATTGCTTATTGAAACTGTGATGGCGTGGCAGATGACACTTAACGCAAAGGTTGTGGCAACCATGGTTGCATACGTAGTCGTTATTCTAGTTTTCATACTATCTCACAGAATGCTGGCTTTGGGGTTAGCAACAATAGGTGCGGTTGCGTACATAGCACTTACTATGCACACGATTAGGTCATTTACAAGCGAGTACTCGCCATCGGATTGGAACTACGTGGTCGCAATGGCGTTGATAATAATCGGAGGTGTGCTCGTCGCCTTGGGCAAGATATCGTTTTCCGACTACCTATCGCTAATAATGGTGGCGCTCGGCATAATATCGGGCAAATACGTAACAGCGTCAATACTTAGGACGGCAAATAGAAAGAAGTATTAAGCGTTTGGTAATAAAAACAGAACCGTAAAATTCAAGTTTTAGTTTTTATTCAAATTTTCGCTGTGAACAACCCACCCGCAACACAACTGATGTGGAGAAGCCTTTACCTAGCATTATCAATAACAATGTGGGGTTTCGGCATCGGCTACTGGGCGTACGTCTACTTCAAGTGGCCCCTGTGGGTTGTCCCATTGCTTGCTGGTGGAGTTGGGGCTATCACCTACTTCCTGCCGACATGGGGGTTGGGGATTGCTGACGCTATTGCTTCCGTGTTCGTGTTCATTTACTACCCAGTATTGCCAGCCATATACATACCGGCAATAGCGCAGGAAATCTCTAATTACTCTGGGCCATTTTTACTCAATGTAACAGCCGCAGTGGTGATTCTAATCGATACAGTGGCGCTTTTATTCATCTATGCGGACAAGTACAACTGGAGACTTGGCCTTGTGGCGAGCACAGCATCCCTATCCGCATTCGTAAACCCAATGCTCTCCGCATTGATGCTCCTCTACGCATCAAGTGTTGCATCGCCCGCAGTCGTTGCTTTCCTAGTCGTAATAATAGTGATAGCGTTCTTGGGCACCTACCCATTTGGGTACCTAACGCCCTACCAGCCCGGTTGGACGCCGGCGCCAGTCCTTTACGCCAATGCCTGGGTCTACGTGTTGTTATTGCTCATAGCTGTCGTACTCATCCTCCACGCATTCCAGATGGCAGAGGAGAAGAGGGACATCAAGAAGGCGAAGTACATGTACTACGCATCGGTGGTTCTAGCAATAGTTGCCGGCGCAGTCCTCGTGGACAGGTATGAGTGGCTGGCGCTGGTCAGCGCCCCAATGCTGGTGCTTTTGCTTGACAACGCCTCACAAATAGAGGTTACATACAAACAAACAGCGCTGGAGACCTACAAGGAAGTGAAATTACCAATCGGCTCCTTCGTTGATTGGGACATCTTGAGAAACGAGGGCGAGATGATACTGGGCTATGACGACATTAAGAAGAACTTAAGGAGGACTGCCGAGGACTTCGTTAGAGCCATCTCCAAGGGAAGGACCTGGGGGCATGCAATAATGTTTTCAGGCCCGCCCGGTACTGGAAAGACGGCGTTAGGGCATTACTTCGCTTATCTTGTACGTGAAGCAACCGAAAGAGTAAAGGAGGAGTATAGGAAGAAGTTGGCTGAGTACTCAGAGGAGCTTAAACGCAAAGAAGCTGAACTAGAGAGCAAGGAGGCCGAGGTTAAGGACAAGTGCAAAACAACTAACAAGCCAGACCAAGTCTTTCCTGTTACTGAGGAATGTAGAAAAACCCTGGAGGAGTACTTTAAGATCAAGGCGGAGTATGAAGAAATCAAAAAGAAGTATAAGGAAACTGAGGAAGCGTATAACAGGGTCAATGTTGATCTCAAAGCAGTCAGGGTGGAGGCGAAGGACTTGCTGACTGCGTATTGGGGAGAAACCGAGAAAATGATTAATAATTTAATCAATTGGGCTGCGGTGAATGGCGGTATAATCATCATAGACGAGATAGAGAGGTTCTTATGGAAGAGGGGACAGTATGTGAGCGATGATTATACACCCAAGGTCACTGCCACATTCTTAGACGCCATGGACAACCCGCTTGTCAGGGACAAGCTGTTCATTGTGATAATGACCACGAACATGCCCCAGCTTGTTGATGACGCAACGAAGAGACCTGGTAGGGTGTTCAAGGTGGTCAATATAGACGTAATGAGCGACGCTAGGAAGAACGCCATCATAGCGGCGTTTGAGCAAAAGTACGGAATAACGCTCACACAGGAGGAGAGGGAGGAGCTTAAGAGGTTGGTCATAGTCGGTGATGACGTCAGGTTCTACTTTGAGTGCAGGCGCAACGAAGGATCTCACGAGTGGTGCATGGATTACGTAAAGTCAATAGCCGAAATCAGAAAACAGACACAACAAACACCGATGGTGTTTTAAGACTTGGTTAAACAAAGTCCAATGTATATGTGAGGAACTGAGTCTTGGGCTGTGAGCGTTAATGAGGCCAAGTTATCAGCATGATTCGGCTTCATCAGTATCATCAGTCGATATGAATCATCATAGGAGACAAGGCTTGGTTTGAGAATATTGTGATTTTTAAATTAAAAGTATAACAGCGATAAGTCATCAAACCATCTTCTTGAGCTGTCTCTTTATCTTTCCTCTCTCCAAGCCCTCGATGTATATCATGACCTCCTTCTCCCTCGTATATCTATAGCTCGGATATACGTGAACCACATTGACATGCTTCAACACTGGGTAGTACACGTACTCGTTGACTGTTTGGTTGTTATCGAGAATGTTTTTCCTCACTTCTTTATCAATCCATTTGGTTAATTTGGAAAGTGCACCCTCAACCCTCTGCGCAACCACATCAACATCGCCAAAGGAATGCAGTATTGTCCCTATGTACGGGTTGTTTATCCTATCTAGGATTCCTGTTATGAGCGCTGCAAGCAGAAAGCCAATTATGTACCCGAGCCAAAAGTCCCATGTTGTGAATATTGACCACCACGGCATACTTAATCGCCCTCCTCTTCTTCTGTGTCTTTACCGCTCATTGTTGGACTTGTTGTGTTCTTTATCGCAATTATAGCCCATATTATTACTATGATTGCCATTAGCAGTGAAAGGGCTATTGCTGACGTGAGGGCATCCACATATGTCATTGGCGTTGCTCTAGCCGTCATCATCAGAAATGTAGCGTATGCCCCGTAACCCCTCATGTCTGCGACCCTAATCACCTTTCATCTCTGTCGGGCTTACGCCCCCCATCCTCGGGGCATCACGAGTCAGACCCCCACGGGGCAGGGGACCCGCATGCTCACAGTTGCCTCGCATGCGGGGCAAGGTAGATTTATTTTGTCCAAAATATAAACCTTTTGCAGACAAAAGGCTTATATATAGGTTGTCCATGTAATAAGTTCGTGAAGGTGCTCTTGTTCAGGGGTAGGGTTCAAGCAACGAGCAGTCATGGGAAGACATACGTCAAAATCTACGTGTATAGGGACTTCGGAGGAGAAGAGTTGGTAAAACACATCGGCAAGGAAGTCGAAGGGCTACTAGTGATCAAGGATGAAAGCCCATAGAGCAATACTCATTAAATTACAAGAGGAAAAATGCGATGTTGAGTACATCAAGCAACTAATGGCACTAACGAACCTAGCCTACCGAGACTATGGAGTTTGGGTACCAGACATACTTAAGAACATTCAGCACCAACTCTATAGTTTCAAAAACTTTAAGAACAGCTTGATCTTTGGGACTGCGCCGAAGAGGTGGTTCGCAAAGACGTGGGTTCCGTTGAAGGTGTTGAGGGTTTACCAAGATGGCTCCAGGAAGGGTGATAAACATGCGCCTGTGGTTCTTGAGTTCAGGAGTGATGTCGATTTCAAGAGAAACGTCATTAGGTTGCGCCAGGTCTGTAAAAATGAGCCTAGGTATGTTGTCGAACTCCCAATGCCCAAATGGGTTGTTGAGAGGATGAAAGAGGGCGGAGACATCAAGTACGCGATGATTGGTCTAAAGGATAATGAACCATACTTAGCTTTAATTGCCGAACGTGTGGTCGAGCCTTATCTGCCGAGTAATTACATGCTCGTGATTGACGTCAATGCTTGGAACCACGGTATTGTATGGGGGCTGATTAAGGATGGAAACATCATTAGATGGAAGCCTGAGAGACCAAGGCTTAGCGAGATTGAGGCTCTTTACAACCTCTCCGTAAGGCTAGGTAGGAAGTATGGTAGGTTGAAAAGACTTGGTCTCCACAAGACAGTTGAGGGTGAGAGACTTTGGCGGGAAATAAAGAGGGTTAGGAGAAAGCTCTATGCTAAGTTTAGGGATTATGCCCAAAAGCTCGTGTATAGATTAGTAAGGAAAGCCCTTAGGCATAGGGCAATTGTTATTATTGACGATATGATTGAGGAGTCGAGGAGGGAACTGCTTGAGATGAAACTACCTAGTGGCTTAAGGAAGGTTTACTTGGCCGAGACGAGGAGGTTCGTTAAGCTACTCACAACCCAACTACAGTGGTACGGCGTGCCATACAGGTTCGAGAGACTCTATAGCAAGGTATGCCCAGTGTGTCAACACGAACTAACCCAGGAGAGAGACAGGGCAATGGTTTGTACGAACTGCGGGTTCAAGGCGCCAAGGGACTTAGTGCCCATGTACTGGGCAATAAAGCTCTTATTAACTGGATGGCACAGTCTTGACAGAGGGTGAGAGATGGTTAGGGTCGTTGGGATGAGGGGCGAGTCCAAAATAAAGAGGGTATTTACAATGGACGAGGTTATAGACGAGGTACTAAAGAGGGTACTTGACAAGCACCATTTGGCTAACGTCAGGAGTAAGGAGGAGGTCTATGTAGTATCATCAAGGGAGCTGAGAGAGCTAATCAGGGAGATAGCGAGGGTGGACGTAAAAATCAACCGCAATGTATTGAAGCCCTTCGAGGATGGGTTGAGGAAGAGGAGGTATAAAATTATTATGAAAAAGAGAAACAATAGGTACGTTAAGTACTACATCGCTAGGGATGATAACCGAACATTAAAAACGATGCTGTACGGTTAATATTGGTCATTTTTAATTACGCGGTAATTTGTTTTGTTCAATGAATATTGTGTGCGGTGTTGGTGGTTGGCAGGCAGATGTATGTATCATAGACGGTGCAATACCTGAAGGCTGGGCGGTGCATTATGGTGGTGCGTTTAAGTACATAACCGACGCACCACGTATGTCCTTTAGCGTAGTATATAGTCCACCGAAGTGCGAATACCAAGGTCTAGGTACTGACGTAGTGAATTCAATAAATATAATACCAGTAGCGTTGCCGATGATTACCGTATTTACTCATAAACAGTGTAGGGAGGAGCTTGTTAGAAAGAGGAGCGCGGTGCACGTGTCTTACGAAACCGACGCATTAAAAGGAGAACTGACATTTAAATCGCGCATAAAGGTTGGGCCGTATGTTGTGGAACCATTCCTTTCTGCATCATACTCCATCACTTACGAGTTAATGTTCAAAACAGACGTCACGGTTTCGTATATTAGTAATGCATATACTTACGAGGATAGTAAGCAAATCTCGCTAATGCGCCAGCCAAAGCTACAGTTGCTCTCTATGGTTCTTTAAATGAAACGAAAAATTTATAATAAAGTAATTTACCTAGGTTAGACGTGGAAGCGCGTGTTAGAGTTAGGCTGTGGAAAATTTCGGGCGAGTCATACATAGGCGCTGTAGTTGATGATTACGGCATAAATAGCAAAACCAGAGAGGTGCTGGAGTCGCTTGTGAATAAGGACGCGTTTTTGTATATAGACAATAAAACAATCTTTGGTAAATTAAGGCATATTAAGGTTGGCGGTAAATTAAGGTACGTGTTCGTACCGAACAGCGATGCGCAGAAGCAGTTATTGTACAGCCTAAAGAAGAAATCGACCACTTTCAACGCAGTCATATCTTCACCTAAGGCACAGCAACCAAAACAACCAAGTAAAGGACAGCAGGCTCAGCCAGTACCTGAGGAACCGTTTGAAATGGTGAGCATGGACTACGGAGTTAGCGACACAGCGCAATTGTTCAAGGACTTAATGGAAGTACTGACGGAGACGTCAATAATACAGTATGATTTGGCGATGATAAATGGATGGTTCGACGACATAGTAAAGAAGCTCCACCTGAGCAATGAAGACCTGCGCTACAAACTGCACGAGCTAGCGTCTATAAAGACATTATTGGAGTTACGGCAAAAGAGGTTGGACGACGTAATGTACAAACTCACCGATATATGCAAGAGCGTACAACCACAGTGCAACTCGGAGCTTGTGAAGATGCTGTGCGAAGCCCTGGATAAGCTCCTGGCGCAAGAAAATAGTCCATACAAACTGGTGAACACCCTCATCGGTAGGTTGCAAGGCATGAAAACAATGGCAGATATAATATCGAAGAGTCTGCCGTAGTGTTTGCGTTTAGAAAAGCTTAAAAGCAAAACTAAACCGTAGATATTGTATGGTTGTTGTTATTGTTGAGAACTGCGCTAAGGAAATCGAAATACCAGCTAGGGGGGATGTCTTTAATGACGTAATTGCACTACTTAAGAAGTACGGAGGTAGGTTTGACCCGAGCGCCAAGGTTTGGCGGTTTGGCGCACTACCAAGTGCTTTAGTCAATGAGCTGGCTAGGTTTATTGATATCAAGGATGTTGGTGACTGCATAGCAGACGCGGTGCTGGTCGGCAACTACTACTTAGTACCATCCCAACTGGCTGGGAGGGTGAACTACGATGCGTTGAAGTACACCGTTAGGAAGTACGATCCAGACGAGAAGGAGTTCTACGAGGAGGAGGTGAAGCTGTGGGTTACGAAGGAGGACGGAAGCGTCCTAGTTCCAAGGGGGTTGGCAAAATCTGCACTACCGAGCATGCGCTTCCAGTTGTTTGCGCCGTGGCTTGACCCCAAAAAGGTCGTTGAGAAGGCTGTGGAAACCGGCGGCTTTAGGGACTATCAAGCCGAGGTCATAGGTAGCATGGCTGACGACTTCAAGGTTGTCGGTGCATCCACGGTATGGATGGCTACCGGCGGTGGCAAGAGCTACATGTCCGCCGGGCTCATAAAGGTTCTACAGAGTCTCTATCCCAATAAAATAAGGAAGGTTTATTACCTAAGCATGAGCATAGACCTCGCGCTCCAGTTCAGGGAGTTCGCTGAAAAGTGGGGTTTGAAGGTCGGGGTTGTGACCGGCGAGGAGAAGGACTGGAGCAAGTCCATCGTTGCAGCAACCGCTCAGACGCTTTATAGGGCGATAACGACTGTGTTGAATGAGAAGAATGGGAATGACGAAGACGTTGATGCGGAGATAAAGCCGTACCTGGACGTTGTTGAGTTAGACAAGAAAGAGATGCTTGACTTGGCTGGGGATTATGAGAAAGCTGACTTGGTAATCATTGATGAGGTACAGCACCTGCCCGCCAGGACTGTGAAGACGGTTGCGAAATTCAACAAACGGGCAATTAGGCTCGCAATGAGCGCCACCCCTTGGAGGAATGATGGTAAGGACCTGGAGATTTACGCATGGGCTGGGGAAATCACGAGGAGGAAGGTGACGTCAAGCGAGCTAATTAAGCGTGGCTACCTGGTGCCAGCCTACATCTTCATGTGGAAGCGCTATATGAGGGATGAGTGCGTAGAAACGTACTACAGCATGAAGGGTACTGACGCAACGGGCGCCCAGAGGTTCTCGGCAGTGAAGAGGTGCGTGTTTGACGACCCGGACAGGGACGCTGACATCATAGAGGTGGCTGAGGCACTCCCAAAGCCCTTGCTTCTCCTGACCAAGGAGGTTGAGCCAGCCAAGAGACTCCACAAACAACTGCTCAAGAACGGATTAAAGGCTGAGCTCGTGATAGGCGCAGTGAAAGGTGAAAAGAGGAGGGCGATATTTGACAGGGTTGAAAAGCTAGACGTATTGGTGGTAGACACAGTGGCAGACGAGGGGCTAGACCTGCCACCAATCATGAGCTTACTCATAACAGGCGGGGGAATGAGCAAGACAAGGACGCTACAGAGGGTTGGAAGAGTTGTGAGGCCGTGGAAGGATAAGAAGTACGCAATAGTTGTAGACCTATGGGACTTAGGCCCGTACTTTGAAGACCACGGAGAGGAAAGGCTAAACCTATACAGGACAGAACCACTGTGGAGGGTGTTCATAACGAACACAGAAGAGCTGTTCCAGAGACTGAACGGTTTGCTACGTTCGTAGTTTAAACAAAAGGTTTATAAACCCCCGCATTGCAACGCATTTTGACTAGTTTATGTCTAACAAGAGGCCTACAAGTGGGACGAGCGATGCAGGAAACCCAGATGCCAGGAAGGTTCTATCGGACATGTTGAGTTCTACGACGAAGTACACGATAGAGGTAGTCAAGGATAAGTACGATATCATAGTAAACGCTACAACCGACATAATCAATACATATCACTCCTACATAGTTGATTTCAATACTGGCGAGCTACCGCCCAGCGTGCATTTAAATAAAGAAATATCCGCCTCGCCAATAGTTAGGTTGCGCGACGATTTGGAGGTGTATGAGAACAGTCTCTTAAACACGGGATTGTGGTCCATAGGCTTAAGTGACGGGCAACACTTTGTGTTGCTAGCAAGGGCGTCGTTGGGGCGAGTTCCAACACTCGTTAGGAAGTACAAAATACCCAATGAAGTCATTAATGAGTTGCTGAGCGGTAAAAGGCTTGAGTATCCATGCCCTGTATGCGGAAGGCCGGCAAAGCTTGAGATAAGGCCTGGAAACCCGATTGCGCTCGCGCTTGGGCTTGTACTACGTAGAATCAGGGAGGACGTAATTGATGCGAAGTACCTACCGAGCATAGCTACAAACACTCCAATCTACCCGTGGGCTAAGCACGTCATGTACCTAGGGCCAGCAAGCATAGTTAAGCTGGCGTCGCTGATAGAGGCGCATTTGGCTAGGAACGTAATGCCGAAGATAACAGGTTTATGGAAGTACGCAGGCTTGCACGCACTTAATGTGTGCTTTAACGTGACTGCGCATGAAAGCAAGGAGCCGATAATTGTCGAGGCGATAGCAGATACAGGCAATAAATGCCCAGCGTGCGGGCAAGTGCTTGAAGGATTCGCTGCAGGTAAGTTCAGCTTTGCCGAGCTCAAGAGGAGGGTAATTGAGGCGAATAGAAAAACGGGAAAGGGGAGCAAAGTGACGATATATACCAAGGACGGTCAGTGGAGACCTGACGTGGATATAGACCTGTACTTCATAGGGGCTATGGGTAACCCGACGTTTAGGAAGCACGTGTGGGTGATAGCGCAGCAGTACAGGCCAATGCCGAACAAGCGTCCTAGCGTCTACACATTATTGGCAGTGCAGTTCATGCTTGATTTAATATATTCAGCGAAGTATAAGGAGCCCAAGAAGTTCGATGAAATGATTAACGAGATTGTCGGCGAGGAAATATACAACAAGTTGGTCGAGAAGGCGACGGAGGAGGTGGAGGAGAAGTACAAGGATGCGTGGAGCATAATACAAGAGAGGAAGTGGCAGGAAATAGTGAGCGCCGTCAAGGGAGCCAGCGAAAAGGGAGGAATCGGCATAGCCTCGATATACAATAGGTGGGTTTGGAGGAAGGTTGCCAAGGTGCTCGTTGCCAATGCGGCTGAGGTCACGGCAATAATGGAAGGCATGTGGCAGGGACCGCCGAAGTTCTTAAAGGAGGGGCACGTGTACATACCGCCGCTTGTGGATGATGACGTCGATAAGGCAGCAAAAGACCTGGAGCCGCTCGTTGAGTGGTACGATAAGCACATGGGCGGCGTAAAGCTAGTGCAGGTGTGGTCTAAGTACAGGCGTGCCGCCAAGGAAGATTACGAGAAACTGTACAAACAACTAACAAGCGAAATCAACGACATAGCGAAGCAAGCGAAGAAGTAATCAAAAGGGGGCGCAAAAGCTCCGTCAAAACCACCCTTCTTTTTCCATTCCTCATATAATGATGCTCGGCACTTCATACATAACGGGGTATATGTTGTCTCCCGTGTGCACATCTGTGCGCATATCCGTTGAATAAAGTGGTGGTGTAAAAACTATACGCATGTAGGTGCACTTCAAAATGAAAGTTCTGGCTTCACGTTTGCAACTACTCATGCTTAACTCACTCTCTTGCATAGATATGAATCCTTCCATTGCTGTACCGCTTATCGTGGCATGATAGGTGTATAGTGCGGGGCCTACGTATGTAGGTAGTATCGTTACAGTTGGGAACAACGGTTGATACATATCTGCCTCCACGCCAGCATCGTTGGTGCGTTTAACACCGTACGCGCTGTATACAAGTTCACCGTCGCACTCAGACTCTGTTTGTGGGACATAGACTAAGTTTATCACATTGCGTATGTTCCTCAAGGAGCGCAACCTCCACGACGCCATACCAAGCCACTTGGCGGGGTACTTCCTCCCCCATGCTTCGAAGTTTGTGACGGTTATCATAAAGTTAGTCTCCAATCATGTTCACCAGCTTTTAAATAAAAATAGATGGGTTTGTCCCGTTTCTCCTCATGTCTGCGTTCTAATTTAAAATTCGCCTCCAGTGAGATTGATTTAAAATTCACTTTCAGTAAGATTGCGGGATGCGTATGGAACAAAGGATACAAACCCCAATCCAGTACGTGCCACAGCAGGCGCAACAGCAACAGAGGGTCGCTGGTGGCCTAATAGGTAAGTACAGGAGGATAAAGCTAATTGAGGAGGTCGATGTCGCCTGGAGTTGGTATGACGAGAAGGCAGGCATTGTTGAGTGGACCTTCAAGAACAACAGCGACAAGACGGTGACGGTTGCCTTGTTCAGGAACGGCTACTACTTTGGCGGGGCCTTCTGGCCTGTGTACCTCAACTACCCAGACTTCGACACCCAATGGCTAGACCACGACCCAACCCCGTTACAAAACCAAGGCGTGGAGTACAACTCGCCGCCCCTTGCGCTGATCACGAACGGAAGTCAGTACTTGGTTGCCTTTGCCTTCACGCTTGCGCCGGGGCAACAGTGGTCAATGCTTGAGGGCGGTTTCATACCAGGACTGCTTGTGCCGACCGGCTACATGGCTGTCCCGCTCACTTTCAAGGGAGTTGGTGATTACTGCATAGGCTACAATCCGCAGGCGGTGGCGCAGTGGAACCTACAGAACGGAACCAACATGCAGGGGTACCAGCCCAACCCGAAGACCTTCAAGGTGGCGCTCTTCGAGGTACCGCCCAATGCACCATTTACCGATGTTTTTCCACCAACGGTCTCCACCGGCGCATGTGTTAAGATGTGCAGAGACCTCTTGGATATGGCAATAAAGCAGGCGAGCCAAGGCTTGCTACAAGACGCCCTACAGTACTTCGCGCAGTACCTCGAATGCATGAGCAGGACAGTTGACGAGTGGGCTAAGAAGCAAGGCGAAGCTGTAGGGAAAGACCTAGAGGGCATACTGAAAGATATAGAAGGATTATTACACCGCATAGGCGGAGAAAAAGCAGCGGAAGCCCTTGGGAGACTAAAGGATAAACTGAAGGAGCCATCATAACCTTGCTATGTATTAAATATTATTTAAAAACAACCTCAGCTTTTCAATTTGTTCTTTATCATCGCATACATACCGCTCGTCCTTCTCAGGTGCTACTCCCAGGAAGCTTTTGACGTTGGGCAGGTAATTGGGTGCGGTTAAGAAAAGCTTAAAAATACCCAAATTACGGCTTATCTGGGGGTACTCATGGTTGAGGATAGGTTTGGTAGAATAATGAAGGTCTTGTCCTTAGTATGGGCAAGAGGAGGCATTGATGAGGGCGAGTTCAATTCATTAATTCACTACAAGGTGAGGGCGGGGGAGCTGGACGTAACGGATGCGCTTAGGATAATGGAGTATGTAGACATTAAGGGAGACAAGGTAGTGCTGAAGGAAGATGCAA
>Ga0081534_100441_pt1 | contig 13682 bp, 15 predicted proteins | sample MonGeyMetagenome_FD_71019 | JGI IMG/M metagenome (GOLD analysis project Ga0081534, IMG submission 71019) | Hypoxic/sulfidic aquatic microbial communities from Monarch Geyser, Yellowstone National Park, USA - MG (SPAdes) v1 (version 2) | ecosystem: Environmental > Aquatic > Thermal springs > Hot...
CTATAGCATGAAATATACAATCCGGGCCGGATCAGGCCGCCCACATCATCACACCTCAGCATGATGAGAACTCATCATCCCGGCCCACCGATCGCCACGGGCGCCTCGCATGGGTCCACGATCACGTAGATCCTGTAGTACCTCTCACGTATGGCTAGGTCGATCCTTCCGCTGCTCATCCCTTATCACCCTGATGTGCTCGTCCTCCACCGTCATCCTGACGCCCTCAACCGCCCAGACGCTCCCATCCTCCCACACCACCCTGACGCTCCCGTCACTCATCGTCACAATCACGCCCGGGAGCTGCCCCCTCCTCCTAGCCTCCTCCACGACGCGCTCGGAGAGCCGCGAGAGCCATTGAAGCCACTCCTCAAAGTCGGGCCCGTGCGCCCTCGGCAGGTACCATAGGTCCGGGATCCGATCGCCGTTCTCCTCGATCAGCCTCCTGAGCCAGGCGGGGACCATGTTCTTCAGTTCCATCATCCTCACCTCCAGCGGCCCGACGTAATTCAGGTGGACGGTGACCCATTCGCCCTCCTTCAGCCCCCAGTTCCGGATGAACTCGTCCGCCACCACCACCGCGAGGCGATCGCCGCACCTGATCGCCCTGGCGGTGTAGGAGACCCCGTACTCACGCAGATTGATGAAGCCGACGTAGTCCGGGACCTCGCCCATCCTCCCACCTCGGTAGCCGTACATCTGGATGCGGCGCTCGGCCGCGTAGACCATCAGGTGGGCGAGGCCCTCGAACGTCACCTTGGGCTCCCACCCCAGCTCCCGCCTTATCCTGGAGGCGTCGACCTGGTAGTTGTCCGACTCCAGCGGGCGGATGAGCTTCGGGTCGATGCGTATGAGCGCGACCCTCGTCTCGCCGTCCCACGCGCTCCCGCCCTCGTCGCCCCACCTGGCGCGGAACCCCGCCGCGGCGAGCGCCGCCTCGACGAAGTCGCGCACCGTGTGCTGGACGCCCGTGCCTATGGCGTACTCGCGCGGGCGCTCGGCCATCAGCATGCGGTGGAACGCGTCGACGAAGTCGCCGGCCCACCCCCAGTCCTTCCTCGCGTCCAGGTTGCCGAGCCTGATGTCCTCGTAGCGCCCCAGCTTCAGCTTCGCCGCCCACGTGGCTATCTTCTGGGTGACGAACTCGTGGCCGCGGAACTCGCCCTCGTGGTTCGACGTTATGCCGGAGGCGACGAACATCCCGTGCGCCTCGCGGAAGTAGCGCGCGGTGTAGAAGCCCGCCACCTTCGAGACGGCGTAGGGGCTCCTGGGGTTGAACGGGGTGTCCTCGTTCTGGGGGGTCGTCGCCGGCCTGCCCCACATCTCGCTGCTCCCGGCGAAGTAGACGCGCGCCGCCGGGTGGGCGTCCGCGACCGCGCTCAGGACGCTGAGCGTGCCCATTATGTTGTTCTCATACGTCGCGCTGGGGTTCTCGAAGCTGTAGGCGACGAACGACTGGGCGGCGAAGTGGTAGACGTGGTCCGGGCGGTAGCGCCTGATGATATCGAGCATCGCGTGGTAGTCCGTGACGTCCGCGCGGACGATCTCGTCCACGTACCTCTCCAGGGCGGCGGCTATGTGCGGCAGGTACTCCCGCGCGTGGCGGCGGTCGACCCCTATTATCCTCACGTTCGGGTTCAGGGTCTTCAGGAAGCGCGACATCTCTATCCCGTCCTGCCCCGCTATCCCCGTGATGAGGACTACGTCCGCCGCCCCGCGGCGGGGCGGCGGCGACGTGTACGCGACCACCGATGTCGTTGGGGCCTGCACCACCGTCGGCGCAGTGCCGGTGACCTGGGCGGGCGAGGCGTCGATCCGCAGGGTGGACTGCATGTCGCCACCCATTGGCCCATCGCGCTAAAAAACCTTTTCGCCATGAATGATATGTCAGGGCCGGTCCGGCGACTCCACCCCCACGTACACGTCTATGCGACCACTGGACGGCCCCTTCAGCGGCCCGGGGTACATCTCGCCCAGGCGCTCGTTCAACTTCATCGCCAGGTCGGCCTCCTCCTCGACGCTGAGGCCGGGGATGACGACGGTCACGGGCATCCGGCGCCACGCGTGGGCCGTGCAGTCGCGGCCGACCCCGTCCCTGTAGCTCTTACAATCTATCGTGGCCTGGTCCCAGTCCTCCTCGTAGTCGACGCGGACGTCCACGGCGCCCATGCGGTTGGCCTCCTCTATCAGGGACATGATCGCCCTGAGGAGCGCGCGGCGCCGCCGGAGGACCCGCCGGGCCTCCCTCGATATCGTGGCGCACAGCATGCGGCCGTCGGTCGTCGCCACAACGTCGCCGATGCAGAATCTCTGCGCCGTGGTACCATAGTAGGCCTGGCTCATGCCTTCCTCACCCCTTAGTGATGCATGTGGTACATGCAGCACTCCGCATACTGTTGCTTCAGACGCTCCTTCATGCCCTCCAGCACCCCGGCCTCCCTCAACGCCTTAAGCGAAGTGCCATCGACATATATATAGCATACCACACTGCCGTCGCTGGTCTTCACCGCTACATCGTCTATATTACCGACACCTTTTAATTTATCCGATAGTTTACCCAGGAAAGATGAATCATTAGTGGGGATACAATAGATTCCGTTTACACTTATCCATGGGCAGGCATATATCACATTTGATGATATGCATTCACGTAAGACCTGGTCGACATTACTCATGCTTTCGCCCCCTCCTTTCACCTTCTCCTTCGGGCCCCTGATCTCCCTCTCCAGCGCCGCTACGCGACCCTCCAGCTCCTTCACGCGGCCCTCGAGGCCGTTGATGCGATCGACCATCCAATCGACCACCGCCCCATATGGATATGGTATGTTGACCTCCAGGAGCTCCGGCGGATTCCCACCATCCACGCCGCCATGCCATACGGCCATCACGGGGCGCCTCTTTGAGGGTTCCGGATCCCCGCCGCCCATGCCACCATATGGTATGGCGAAAAGGTATTTTAACCTTGTCCTCACGGGACGTAGAGGGTCAGCGACGCCGTGCCCGACGCGGGCGCGTCGCCCGCCTGGGCCGTGTAGTTGACGTCCACCTCATAGGTGCCGGGCGCCACGCCGCTGATGACGGCCGTGTTGCTCGAGGACGACACCGTCGCGGAGTAGACCGTGGCATGGGGGCCGGCGCCGCTCACGAGCTGCACGGTGACGGCCAGCGACGACAGGCCGCCGTAGCCGCTGAGCGATACCCCTATGTCCGTCTGGTGGACCACGGTCAGCGTCGCGACGCCCCGGAACCCGCCGGTGGCCGCGCTCCCGATGTAGATGACGCCCATGTTCAGGCTCACCGTGGCGGGGCTCATGGTCGCTGGCGATTCGACCTGCCACTGCATGTTCACCTGGCCTATCTGATACAGCGCGGCCGCCGCCCCCGCCGACGCGGCCGCCAGCGCGATCAGGAGGAGCGCGAGGCGCCTGCGGTCCATGCGCGGGGACCGCGGGCGGGCGCTCATAAGACTTCCTCTGGCGAAAACGTTTTACCTGCGGGGGAGTGATGGTGATCGCGATGCTGGGCGAGGTCAGGGAGAGGGCCGCCGCGCTGCGGGGCATCTACGCCGCGCTCGGGCGGGAGATGCGCACGGAGACATTTGAGGACCGCCTGAGGATTCAGAAGGAGGTCTACATGATGAGGCTCCACCCGGACCTCGCGCCGCTCCTGCCCTTCGAATATGACATGTTCATTCGGGGCCCCTACAGCCCGGAGCTCGCGGACGCGTACTACGAGGAGGCGCCGCCGGCCAGCGTCGAGCTGGCGGACCGCGCTGCCTCGTACGCCCGCGAGGTTTTGGGGATGGACCCGTGGATCCTCGAGCTCGCCGCGACGCTGGCGGCGATCTGCGATTACAACGAGGGATTCCCGGGATTCACGGCCGAGGAGGGGCTGGAGATACTGAGGGAGAGGAGGCCCCGGGCCACCGAGGAGGGCGCGCGCCGGGCGCTCGAGGTCCTGAGGGGCCTCGCCTCCAGGTACCCCGAGCTGAGGCTGCCCAGGCCCTGCGCGCCGCGGCGATCGGCACTCAAATGGGCACTTAAAGGTTTATTAAATGGTGCTTCCATGGGCTGCGGCGGCCTTGATCCCCTGGCTGACCATACTCTACGCGCTGGCGTGGACCGTGGTCGCGCTGATCCTGGCGATCGCCGCGCTGCTCGCCCTCGACGCGGCGACGCTGAACACGAGGTGGTGCTGCCTCGGGGGCGATACCATGGATTGCATCAAGGCCATACTGGCGATCGCGGATGCCGCGATCGCCTTCGTCGCGCTCGTGATCGCCTACGCGATCGGTGGTGTGGCATGAGGAGGCCCGTCCGCCTGATGGCATTCCGCAGCCGCGACCGCGCGAGCGGAAGGGAGCACGTCTCCTACGGCGTGATCCTCCCGAAGGACTTCGTGCGGGAGCTGGGATGGCGGGAGGGGGACGCCCTGGTCGCGGAGTGGCACGAGGGGGACCTGCGCATCACCCTGTGGAGGGAGGAGGGAAACAATAAATTGGAGGAGGAGCGCCGAGATGGCCATGGATGCGCCCGTCCCGCGCCCGCTCAGGCCCCCGCGCGCTCCTGTGGCCGAGCGCGCAATACCAACTAATAAATCTTTCCATACGTAGCGCGGCGCCCGGGAGGTGGGGGCATGGCAGGGCACGGCATCGCTGGGGGGCGCCCGATCTCGGTGAGCGGGGGGGATGGCGATGAGCGACCTGGGCCCGGACGCCGGCCCGCCGGACCTGCGGTCGATGGCCCTGCGCCTCTACGACGCGGGCTTCAACGTGGTGCCGGTCGACCGCAGCAAGCGCCCCCTGAGCTCGTGGAGCGCCACCAGGCGCATCGAGCGCGGGGCGCTCGAGAGGCTTGTGCAGTCCGCGACCGGGATAGCGATAGTCGGGGGGCCGGCCAACCCCGGGGGCGATGAGGGGCAGTTCCTGATAATATTCGACGTCGACAACCCCGCGCGGGCCACCGCGCGCTCGCCGACCCTCAGGTCGCTGTTCGACAGGACGCTCGCGTGGATGACCGGGCCGAGGTGCCCCAGGTGCGGCGACAAGCACCTCGTGGTCCTGGAGGAGGGGCGCAGGTGGCGCTGCCGCATGTGCGGGCACGAGTTCACGATCGATGATAACCCGCCGCGCGGCATGGCGGCCATGGCCGTCATCGACGCCGCGGACTTCGCGGCCTACCTGAGCGGCACGGTCAGGTCGGACGACGTCGAGATAATAGCGACGAACTACGAGCTGATCCCGCCGTCGCTGCACCCCTCCGGGCTGAGGTACGAGTGGATCCGGAACGGCGCGAGGGCGATAATCCACCTGAGCGGGGTCGAGATCAGGAGATTGCTGGACGAGCTGGGGCTGAGGCGCCCGGCCGACTCGGTCCCTGGCCGCGCGCCGGCCGGGGAGCTGAGGCGCCTGCCCGAGGGGGCGGCCGACCGCATGGTCGAGCTCCTCAGGCAGATATACCGCCCCGGGCACCACCAGTTCACCTGGCTCTACGTCAGCGGGTGGCTCGCAAAGGAGAGGGTGGACCCGAGGGACGCGGCCCGGATCCTGGTGCAGCTCTACAACGAGCACCGCGACGAGGAGGGCGACCCCCTCCGCAACCGCGCCACCGCGCTCGTCCACTCCTACAGGAAGGCCGGCATCGACCTGGGGCCGTACGCGGCCGACCTGGAGGACATCCTCGGCACCAGCGTGGGCGGCCTGGAGCGCGAGCCGTTCGACGCGACCGAGTCGCTGAAGGGGATCAGCGGGCTGGAGGAGATCGCGCTCAGCGTGCTCGGCGACCCGGAGAGCGCCCGGATCTTCAGGGCCGAGCTGATGGCGCTCCTGCACCCGGAGGGGCGCGAGGGCGGCGCGGCCAGGACGCTGGTGGACGACGTTGAGAGGGGGCTCGTGGGGGGCGCGATCGACCTGAAGCGCGGCCTCTACATCGTGGCCAACACGAACGTCTGGAAGGTCTACCTGGCCGAGGCGGCGCGCGACGAGGGCGACCCGGACAGGCAGGAGCTCAGGCTGACTCGCGAGATCCTGGTGGGGGCGCCCGAGCGCGTGACGATACGCGCGAACCCCCTGAGCAACGAGATATCGTATGAGATCGCGTGGCGCAGCTACCTCGGCCCGATCCAGCTGTCGGGCAGCGCCACCGACATAGTCAACCGCATGACCGCCCTGGGGCTCGTGGTGGACCGCAACCTGGCGCCCAGCGCGATCGCGAAGCTCGTGGAGGCCTACCACGCCTCGGGGCGGGCCCGCCTGGTCAGCGAGGTCGACGCCCCCGGCTTCTACGTGATAGGGGACAGGCTCAACGCGTACCGCGTCGACACGTCGCTCCCGACGCCCGCGGAGATGAGGGAGGCCCTCGAGTTCCTGAACGAGATACAGTCGTGGTACTCCCACCTGGACGGGGTGTTCACCGAGATACTCAGGTGGACCCTGCGCTCCCCCTTCCTCTACGCGTACAAGCAGAGGGGGATAATCGAGTTCAGGGCGTCCTGGGGGCGCGAGCACGCCGACTACCTCTACCTGTTCGGCAAGCGCGACACGGGCAAGACCACGCTCGCCAGGATAATGGTGTACATATGGGACATAGCGCCCGACCTGCCCGCGCGGTCCCGCATCAAGAGCGGGGGCGAGATAAACACCGAGGCGCGCCTCGGCAAGGTGCTCGAGGCATGCACGCTGCCGGTCGCGGTCAACGAGCTGGACGTCCTCAGGGACCGCGACTACCTGGTGGGGCTCTTCAAGAACGCGGCCGAGGGGCTCGTGGCGCGCAGCACGGCCTTCCACACGTTCGCCGCGACCGCGCCCCTCATAATGACGGCGAACTTCATGCTGTGGAACGATGATGAGAACTGGAGGAAGAGGCTGACCACGTTCTACTTCGGGCGCGAGTACATGATATCGCGCGACGCCATGATGTCGTTCCAGGAGCGCGTCCTGCCCCGGCTGGAGACCGGCGTGCTCGCCAGGATCGGGCGCTTCGTGGCGCACCGCGTGCTCGAGCTGGGGGACCTGCCGGCCGACGGCGACTTCATGCCCCTGCTGAGGGAGGCCTATAAGTACGCGGGGATGGAGCCGCCCGCCTGGCTCGACCTCACGGCGCAGCCGCTCGAGCCCGAGGCCGAGGTCGTGGACGATGACATGAGGGAGCGCGTCCTATCGGCCATGCGCAGCTCCATCATCGACGCCTACGTCAGGATAGTGGGGAGGATGGACGCGGTGGGGGCGCGCGAGGCCGCCGTCCGCCTGCTCAGGGACGGGAAGCTTGGGTGGGCGCGCCTCGATGGTAAGAAGAACGTGGTCTACATAATGTCGTCAGTGCTCGACGAGCTCAGGAGGCGCGACGTCGCCCTGGGGCTGTCGAACCCTGGGAAGGAGATGGAGGAGCTCGCGGCGCTCATGGGGCAGGGGTGGCGCTTCCTGCCGCGCCGCTCGGTGCGCGTGGGGAACACCGTCGTGAAGGCCAACATGATAGCGGTCGCCCTCGATGAGTTCCTGGCCGACGTCGTCGGGCCCGAGGGCGAGTTCACCGTGGAGGAGCCCCTCGACCGATAACCCGGTTCTCAGTTCTTAGAACCCGGTTCTGGGTTGGGGACATTGTGTGGCCTCAGGCGCGGGCCGCCGCCGGCCCACGTAATAACCCGGTTATAGGCCAAAATGACGAATTCCGGATCATCCAATCGATATTCCGTCACCGACGGCTTCCGCGACGGGTGAACTTTTCTGTTAATTTCTCCGAATATAGTGGTATGATATAATAGTTGTGCCTACATCCCCCATTCCTTGTGGCGCATGTGTGTCTACATCGCCTTTTTCGGCGAGAATTTGGCCATTTTCCCTGGATCATATAAATTTTGACCCGTAACCGGGTTTGTAGGCAGTGTAGTCGCTGTAGGCAGCCTATAGAAGGGGGGTGGGGGGAACGAGGACCCCCCGAAAAATGGTGTCTACATGCCTACAACTGCCTACAAAATCGGCTGTCTACATGCCTACATTGCCTACATTCAATATTCTATTATATTGATAGATAAGGAAAGGAAAAGAAAGGTCAGGGGCGCTAACCGGGCCTTGCGCCGGGCATCTGTGACGCCCATCCGCGCGGCGAAGCCCTGAAAAATCACCACAGATACATAAAATGGGTTATAGGCACGGGTGAAGAAGGTTATGGTTGACTAGCCGTTGATCGAGAGCGGCCACATGTTGACGCTCGTTATGGCCCAGCCGTTCCCGGGCGCCACGACGGGGTCTATCTCGAGGTAGCCGTTGAGGAGCGTCGGGTACCTGAAGTTCACTATGACCCTATACCCAACATTGGCCCGCAGCGTGACGGGCTTCGTCTCAGACACGGTCTGCTTGTTCCCGTTCCAGAGCCTGAAGACGAACTGGCTCTCGCCGGGCCCGGCGGTCTTCATCTTCACCTGGAATATCTTGAGGATCGAGGGCCTGGAGGTGTAGCTGAAGATTATGGAGGGGCCGAGCGGCCCGGCGGCCGACGCGTACACGGGTACCCCTATGAGGGTGAGGGACGGTATCTTCGGGGCCTGCACCCACTTGAACAACATGGCGAGCCACTGATACCCCCAGTCGAACAGGTGGAGGCCCTGGACGCCCTTGTCGCTGGTCCACGCCTTCTGCCCCGGCATTATACCGCTCGCCACCACGGCGTTGTCGCTGGCCCTGATGATGGTCATGCCCTCAGTCGCGGCCTGCCACCCGGGTATGAGCTTGACGTAATATGTTCCATCGCCCATATACACATGTGGTATCGTCGGATCACCACTCACATAACTGAAGCTGGCCCCCCTGCCGGCGCGCCGGACGGACTGCGCGAACTCAAACGATAGATCCTCCACCGCGGCGGCATAATGCATCCAATCGACGATCTCGACGCCATCACTTGGATATTCCCTTACATACTTCTGGTGCAATTCCTCAAATATCTTTGGGAAGCCATCCTTCACCGATGAATCCTCCTCGACCGTCACCGTCGGCGGCTCACCCACAATGCTCATCCCGGCTCATACTCGGGTTCAATATACAAAAACTTTTCGCGCCGGTGCGTCCCACATGGCACAACACCAGGCGCCATAGATGCCTATTAGATGTTTATAGTAAGATTAATATACCCCGGGATACCATGGGTATTCCCTGAATGTCCCTGGAAAACTGGGATAAGATGGAGGATGAGGCGGCCAATGAGGGGCAGGCCGCCCGCTACATCGCCTCGACAGAGGAGGTGACCCCGGCCAGCGTGGCCGCGGCGTACGGCATAAGGGAGGAGAGCATCAGGCGCGCGCCGTCGGCCCACCTGCCCCCGCTGTTCATCCCACCGGTGAACAAGCGCATCTGCGGCACCATAATAGGCACGCATTACATGGAGAGGAGGTCCGGGAAGTCCGGCGACAGGAAGGCGAGGGACAAGGTGCTGGTGATAGAGGTGGACCTGGACGAGCCCATACCGGAGCTCGGCATAGAGAAGGGGCCCGCCGCGATGGCGGGGTACCACGTGGTCCTGGTGGACGAGCTGATCAGGAGCGCCCGCCTCCTCTTCATGAAGTCGATCAAGGACGAGATAGCCGGCGTCGAGCGGGAGCTCAGCGAGGCCAACTCGAGGGGCGATGGGGCGAGGGCCGCGGAGCTGAGGAGGAGGCTGGAGGAGCTGAACGCGAGGCTGGCGAACGCGGACGTGGAGTTCATGCGCGCCAAGCTCAACTCCATACTGGTCAACAGGCGCATATGCGTGAGGCGCCTGCCGCGCGTCGGCCAGGCCTATCCCTACGAGGTCGAGATAACCTGAGCTCGTCCCGACCGCCACCCTCCCCTGATATATTTCTTCTCCTGGCTGAAACATAAGATTGATATACCGGGCGATCCGCCCACACAACGATGAACTCCCTGAGGGTCCTCGGGGCGATCATGATGGCCATCTGGCTGCTGCTCACGGCCGTCACCGTATGGGCCGCGGTCATCGCCTGGCCCATATCGATCCCACTGATCCTGATGGGCCTCCCACTGGTGGTCCTGCTGGCGCTCATATGGGCGGCGTGGTTCGCGGTGGCCCTGGCCCTGCTGATCCTCTAGGGATCCGCCCCCCCCCCGGGCGGGATCCCCTTCCCCTAGAGCTCCGGGTGCTCGTCCAGGAACCTGGATATCTCCTTTATCTGCTCGCCCGTCAGCACCGCCCTCGCCGAGCGGGCGACCTCCCTGAACCTATCCGGGTCATAATAGGCCAGGATCGGGTTCCTCCACCTGGGATCGGCCTCACGCCCCTTCGCCACCCTGTAGTAATGGCGCATCATGCCGCTGGACTTCGCCGCCGGCGCCGTCCCGGCGTCCTCCACCAGCCCGAGCCTGCGCAGGTATATGAACATGTGCCTGATGCTCTGGTAGGTCGGCGGCACGTACCGCTTCCCGGTCGCGGCGCCCCTGGCCTCCAGCCAGGCCACTATGAACTTATACGCGCCGTACTGCGTCCCCCTGCCGCGCTTCAACAGGTACACGCGCACCAGGTCGGCGGTGCCCGGCGCGGCCCAGCCCCTCGGCATAAGATAACGTCGTTGGGCCGCCCCCTTAATATCTTTGCGCCGTCATGTGGGGCCAGCACTAGTCCCCCTGATCATGCTCACTGTACCAGAGCAGGGGGTCGTCGCCCTCCGGCCCGAACTGCTCCAGGTACCACCTGAACTTCCTGTCGTACTCCTCATATGCGAGGTCCCAGCGCATGATGTATCATGCGCCCCGCCGCGATATAAACATTGCCCAAAGCCGAATTGCATATCGTCTGATGACGAAACAAACCTTAATAGGCGGGAGCGCGCCTCGATGACCGATGGCGCACACGATCAACGAGATGGGGTTCCTGCCGCCGGAGATCGCCGGCAGGAGGTTCGGGATCCACGTCGCCTCACAGTACGAGCTGCCGGTCAGGGCGGAGAACGCGCCGGACCTGGGACAGGGCGTCGTCAAGTACACCGTGACCAACCCATATGACGGGCCGGTCGCGTTCGTGCTCTACCGCGGCGTCAGGGGCCTCGCGCCGCCGTACTACTTCGGCAACGCGTTCTACTCTGTGTACCTCGCCAGCATAAACTGGGGGCCGCCGGTCGCGTCCTGGTACACCGCATCGGAACTGAGGGCGCCCACTCCATCATCGCCCGATGGCCAGTACTCGCTGGGGGTGATCGAGGCGGGCGGCGGCGGGGGCATCGTGGCGTTCATATTCGTGGCGCCGCCCAAGTCGCCCCTGTCCTTCTACGAGGGCGGGATACCGGACGCCTCGCAGCTCGTCGACATGCACGCCTACATCGTGGACATCAAGCCGTCCCAGTTCTGCGTCCACTACTCCAAGCTGGCGGTCCTCCAGTACGCGGCGCAGACCGGGTATCACGTGTCTGACCTGCCGCCCAATCCGTTCACCGCCTCCTCGGTCCTCATGACCCCCCGCGAGCCCGACTACCCGACCAACGAGATCATGCCGGGCCAGTACGCCACGGTGGGCGAGTGCCCACCGGCGCAGGCCACCTCGTGCCACGCCCTGCTGGAGGACGCGAAGGCTGAGATGGAGAGGGGCGACGCGAGGGCGCTCATCGACCTGGCGGAGGCCCTGAAGTGCTACCTGGCCCACAGGCTCCGAGCGGCCCGATGGCGCATGCCCCACCTGATAGAGGCGGCGCGCCGCCGCCGGAAACGGTGCGACATGCTCGGGTTCCTCCTGTCCGGGAGGGCCCACGCCTACTATGGGCTGATGGGCATATTCGCGGCGGCGCTCCTGCTCTACGCCCTGCCGCCCCTGAGGGACCACCCGATCGCCTACGTCGCGATAATGGTGCTGTCCGCCGGCGCCTTCGTGGACATGTGGGCGCACTGTTACCGTCATCGATCACATACATCGTGAAGGTTATCCATGGAAAGCTTTATATCACGAGCGGTGCATGGCAGCGATGGCGTTGATGAGCGTCGGGGAGCTCTGGAAATCACGTGATTACGCGCTGTCCAGGGCGATACTGGCGCGCGCCCTCATGGAGATCGGCAGGTACAGGGCGGACATCGGGAGGGACAGGCGCGGCAGGAGCCTGCTGAGGTGCGTGGAGCGCGGCTACTACAGGGTCAGGGGGTACCTCCCGGTCGATCGCTCCAGCTACGATCTCGGCGCCGGACGGTGGAGGCTCACCAGCATACGCGTGAGGCGCTCCCCCCACAGCGCCCACCCCACGATCAGGCTGCGGTTCATCGACGACTACGGCAACCGCATCACGGTGTCGGTGATGGGGCTCGAGCCCTGCTGGAGGGAGGCTGATGAGCGCGAGCGATGAGGCCGACAGGTGGGAGGCGCTTGAGAGGCTGGGGGCGGAGCTCAACGCGCGCTTCCATCGCATATGGGATCGCTACGTCGAGGCCAGGGAGGAGCGGCACCCGATCAAATGGGCGCTCCTCGAGCTCATGGCCACCGCCGGGCGCGAGTGGCTGTACGGGATCGAGCCCGACCACCTCCTGAGCGCGTGCATGGCGTTCAGGGACGCGGAGTGGATCGCCAGGAAGCTCAGGCTCAGGGACGTGGCGTCCCTGGCGGGGGAGATCCGCGCCAGGATGGAGGAGGTCATCCGCCTCTACGGGGAGTCCTGCGGGGAGGGCGGGGCATGAGCGACGCGGCGAAGGAGCTGGCGGATGAGGCCGCGCGCCTGGTCAGGGAGGCCGGCGGGTGCGTCGTCGACGTGAAGGTCGAGCCCACCGAGCCGGCATTCGACCTCCTCGGGCCGATGGTGACCGTGACGGTGGACGCGGACGCGAAGAGGGCCCTGGAGATCTGGGCCGAGGCCGCGAGGGGAGCCCGCGGGAGGGGATTCATACTGGACATCGCGTGGACTGGGGAGAGGAACGTGAGCCCCGAGGAGTACATCAAATACGCAGCGCGCGCGCACGCCAGGATGGACATCCCGATCCTGGTGGACGATGCGTTTGATGTGGCGAGTGTTGCGAGGAGGGCCAGGGGGGACTATGATGAGGAGGAGATCAAGAGGAAGCTGAGGGACGCCGAGCGCGAGCTGGAGGGACGCATCGTGGAGCTCCAGGTGCTCTACGGGAAGCATTTCCATGAGCACGGGACGCGGCCGGATCCGCGGTTCGCGCTGTTCAAGGTAGTATCGGTCGCGACGTGGGCGTGGAGGAAGCAGGGGAACGGGCACTACGCGTTCAGCTTGTTCAGGGCCGTGGATGTGCTGGCGCGGGCACTCGGACATGAGGATATAGCGAGGCCGGCAGGCGAGGCGGCCGAGCTCATCGGGGAGATAATGAGCCTGAGAGGGGACCTCGGTGAGGACGAGGAGGATCCTGGACATGAGCGACAGCATCAGGGATATCATGGTGGAGGCCGCGCGCATGGTGAGGGCGGCCGGCGGGAAAGTCGTCAGCGTGGAGGTCAGGCCCACGAAGCCGCCCCTGGACGGCTTCGGGCCGAGGGTGATGGTGGTGGTCGACGCTGGCGCCAGGGAGGCCCTCGAGATCTGGGTGAGGGCCGCGCGGGAGGCGCGCGGGAGGGGGTTCATACTGGAGGTGAGGGGGACCGGGAAGATGGACGTGAGCGCGGATGAGCTCATCGAGTACGCCGTGCGCGCCCTGGTCGAGATGGAGATACCCCTGTTCGTGGACCCGGACTTCGACTCGGTGGAGGCCGTCAGGGAGGCGAGGG
>Ga0081534_100444_pt1 | contig 13602 bp, 21 predicted proteins | sample MonGeyMetagenome_FD_71019 | JGI IMG/M metagenome (GOLD analysis project Ga0081534, IMG submission 71019) | Hypoxic/sulfidic aquatic microbial communities from Monarch Geyser, Yellowstone National Park, USA - MG (SPAdes) v1 (version 2) | ecosystem: Environmental > Aquatic > Thermal springs > Hot...
CTAAGGCATTATAAATCTCAGAACCAAGGATAGGCTTATACAGGGAAACATCAACCCTAGTAAAAATTGAGTTAGGCAAAACAAAAGACCTTGGATTACCAATACTTAAAACTAGGTTAATGAACTTAGTGTAACGCTCAGCATCACCAACATTGCTTTGACCATGAATAAGGCTATATAGTGGGGAACAAATCGATAAATACGGGTAACTAAAACCATTCTTATCAGCATCATCACTCAAAGTTATGCATGGCATAACATAATGATTAGTAAATGTTTTTAAGCATTACTCGGGATAAGAATGAGTAGTGGAAAGGAAAAAAAGAAAAAAAGATTAATTTAAAGATGATTAAGGATTATTGCTTAAGCGATTATGCTGTTGGCGCTCCACCAGCCTCAGTGCACCAACCCTGATCCTTAGCGTATCCACGCAACTCATCAATTATTGGAGCCATTTCAGTAGCCATTCCAGCCTTAGTCGCTATAGCGGTTAAGTGATTCGTAACATCAGTGCATGGCACTACCCCACCACGTTCCCTAGGCAGGAACTTAAGTAGTGAACCAGCCATTACCCTAAGAAGCGCAGCCTTAGTTCCATATATGCCATACTTCTTAGCTAAGTTACTCCATAACTCACTTATTGGACTAATCTTACCAGCATATTTCTGAGATGCAGTATTCGCTATCATCATTGCATTAAGCTCAATTAACGGATTGCCTTGCATTGCAGGTGGAAGCCTACCAGCTAGGTTAGCCATTACTGCCAAAGCTACCTTAGCTGGGGTTTCATTTGGGTTATATTCTCTTCTCTTCGCCATGAATAGGATTACTGGAAACACCTATAAATAGTTATTTCTTTGACAAATATAAAAAAACATATGTATAAATATAAAAAAATTAATCCCCAAAATCACTCGCCAAATCAACCAACCTCCAAATACACTCCCTCCTAATCACGTACTTCCTATTATTCCTACCACCAATCCTAGACACAATGCACGGCTCTAAAAGGCGCATAGCAATAATGAACGCCTTAATATACTTCTTCCTATCCACATCCCTAATCCCTAACTCATCCATCACGCTCCTCATCCTAATAGTCACGTATTCCCCCAACCCCCTCATGCTTAGGTCTACTATGCCCTTCATTATTATTGCCGTCTTTAACCCAATCGGCTTAATCCTATTGCTTCTGCTCTCCATTACCCTCATCACCGAAGAGTAATTTCTCTAACTCCTCATTCCTCTCAATCTTAACCTTAACATTCTGCTGATTAGAATTACTGCTTTGCGTAATCATTGATTGCCTATTCTTCTCCTCCATAAGTAAGCGGAACATTTGAGTCATTATATCACCACCACCTGAACTAGGTGGCGCAAACCTACCAATAATGCTCTGTAACCTATAATACTTCTCAAACATTTTATTAATCCAATTCACAATAAACTCAAACTGCTTATCCTCTGGTAATGCATTAGTAATGGATGTGAAAATAGCGGTACCAACATCACTAGGTAGGTATTTCATGAGTAATACTAGGGTAGTTAATAGGTCAGAGATGTAATCTAGGATTTTGGGGTCAGCCTCTAATCGAGTGGCTAGGGATAGCCTAATCATTGACTTATAGTTTCGCCTCTCAATGCTTTCCTCATTATCACTGTTCTTTACGTTACTCATTACCCAATCACCTTACTCCTTTCCCTGCCGAATTTTATGACTATATATGACCCTGCGAATGACTCGGCATTAATTGATTTAATCATCATGGATACAGGTATCTTATTATCAACCTTACTGAGTGCAGTCCTAATAATGTAATTACCATAATCATTCATTGATATTAGTAGTGCCACTTTATTCACTTCCTTATCATCATTTGGTATTATGGATGCTGAGATGCCCTCATTAGCGTAGTCCTGTAAGAGTTTAACGGCATTATTAACCGCAGTCTCAACATCACTCTTAGTGGCGTTCCTTAAATCAAGGATTAGGCTTAAATACGTAATGCCATTACTCGATATTACTTTACCGTTTACCCCTATCTTATTCTTAATATCTTCACTTACCCTATTAATCACGAATTTAGCAATGTCATCAATCCGTATAGATAAGTATAATACACTAGTATTACTAGCATCATTCACGCCAACATAAGTGAATATACCCATTTTAGCGAATTTATTCCTCAACTCATCAATTGCATGGGCTAATTTCTCCATTTTCTCTTCATTATTTATATATGACATACCCGTGTTAAGATGCATGAATAACTATTTATAAAGCTTTCCCAACCATTTACTTGACCCGAAATGTCAAGCACACTATCCAGCACGATATCAACCACTGTGCAATCAGTGATAAACTATATATTCAGTGGACTGCAGTATATAGCTCAAGGACTCGTTGATTTCATAAGCAATAACTATGACCTCGTTGGTTTACTGGTGGGATTCGGGATACTCCTAATCCCACTGATTAAGCGTTTACTCGGCGGTAGCGGAATAGGTAACGTATTCAGCTTCTTCAGTGGATTGTTCTAAGGCATTAAGGCATTAGTGAGTTAGTGCTTAAATAAATAAATGGATTCCCCGACTGGTGCGAATCATTGGTCGGGGAATCCACCTTATTCTTACCCTAATTCCCCTATTTCATTATTCTCACTGTAAGCTTATACTCTTTACCTAGAGGTCAGTGAAACTTTCAGTGAACTCTCGCCTAGGAATTGAATTTCCCTGACTCGGGACATTCAGTTTCTGGGTTTATGGTAGTCACCAGCACCAGAACTAGGGGCAGGAATTGAATTTCCCGAACTCGGGACATTCAGTTCCAGAGTGGGTTACAGACCCTATACACTATCACTATAACTATAACATTAGCCAGTAATTGAATGTCCCGAACTCGGGAAATTCAATTCCACATTCTGTAAGGCATTTTCAATATAGTAATACAATATATTAAGCGAACACCACTTCACTCTAATATACTAATATACTAATATACTATATTAGAGTGAGAGCCACTTCACTCTAATATACTAATATATTAGTGAACACTGCACCACTCTAATATACTAATATACTAATATACAGTGAACCAGTGAACCCAGTAATTAGTAATACTCCAAATATAATACTGAAGCTAAGAATAGAATGTCCCGAACTCGGGAAATTCAATTCCAAAATCAATTATTAAGTAAGTAGGGAAACCTTTATAAACTTATCGGTAGTAGTTAAAACATGACTAAATACATAATCAAATACCAGAATGGAAGTATGATAATACTCAGTGGGGAAGAGGCAGAGAAAGAATATGATAAGGAATTCAAGGGTAATTGGGAAACAAATGTGGAAATAAAGCATGAAAACGAAAAAAGCCAGAATAATAATGAGAGTAATGATTCATTGACTAGGGTATTAACTATGCCCATCCTCAACATGATTAAGACAATGTTCATACCATTCCTAAGCGTTGAGTATAATAGTGAGGAAAAGAATGAGGAATAAAAGGAAAAGCTTTTAAACACAGGCACAAAAGCATAAAACATGCCAACATACACCTTCAAAATAAGGGTACCCGTACCCATACCTGAGGATGTATTAAAGGTAGAGATAACTAAATTCATGCAACAATTACTGGAGAAATATGGAGCAATAGAGATTGATGTAGACGTTAAGCAAAAAGGCGCAAGCGTAGAGAGCAGTGAAGAGGAGGAGGGCAGTAAGGAAATAACGTTTTAATGAATGAATCATTTAAGCGAAACCTTTTTAAATAACCCCATTTACCCTAATAACTATGACGGATATAATCACATACATAGCATACGGAGTTGGATTAGGCATTTTCTTTATTCTTTTATGGGTAATCATAAGTAGCTTAATGGCGCAGACCCATAGGGAAAGAATAGATAACACTGAATTATCCCTAGACAGAATGGAAGTAGTTCACGACATGAACATGGGGGACAAGTATTTCGAATTCATGCAGGAAAGAGCAATATCAGAGGACATGAAGCAAAGTAGAGAGACTAGCTTCCTACATAACACGATGCTCATTAATCAAGACTTTGAACACAATATGGAGAATAAATGGTTCAACCTATATAGGATGCAGGTAATGAACCAAATACAGAATGATAATAAGATGACTGACGCCTTTGTTAGGGCAATGCAGGTTTTCGGCATATCCATAATCGCTAACCTAATAAGTGCTGGATTGAGTCAAGCAGATGTCCTAAGCCTAATTAATCAAGGCGCAACCGTGGATAATTTAAAGGAATTAATTCAATTAGCTGAGGACAATAGCGGTGGCAATACTGACTTAGTGAAATTCGCACTGGAGTCCTTAAAGGAGGCTAATAAACCGTTCACAGTTAATGACTTAATTGAAGCAGTTAAGGCACTTAAACAAGCTGGAGTAAGCGTTGAGGGCACTCAAGCACAGGCTAAATAAGTAGATAAGCGAAATACTTATAAGCCTTAAATAATTAATCCTTTATGCCTAACTTAATTCAATACGCCACGCCAAAGAGAGGCAATAGCTTACTTGACTTATTCATGGCTAACTTTAGAAGGAATAAGCCTAATGTTAAGTATAAGCTTAGTGCTGAGTATTACGTGAATGGTAAAAAGAGGACAGTGGATTGTGGTCAAATAACGAGTGGTGACCCAGTAATACTTGCTCTCTATTTACTATTATCTAACTCTATTTATAGTTCAGGCAAAGGCGTAACTAATCCATCGGTCACAGTAATGACTAGTGCGACTGGTAGCACTAATGTGAATGCATCAACATCATGGATAAGCACCACATATAATTTAGGTGGTGCCACTAGTGGTAGCTTCAGCATAAAGTTCAGCACCACAATTGGTAGTGCTGTTTCTGGAACTGCCACAATTAGTAGTTTAGTGATTGCTTTTAATTATGGTCAAAACAGTAGTGGAACACCATATAATTATAATCTCAGTATTAATACTCAAGGTGGAACTGCCTGTAATATATCGGTTAGTGCTGGTAGCGTAGTTACTTGGACTTTATCGGGTAGTGTTAGTGAGAGTAATAGTAATGCCACTGCATCATGGTATGTCATGTTGTGGAATGAGATTTGGGCTGAATTCATTGCCAGCACTGGAGTAACGGGTGCGCCAACTGGTTTATGGAATTACCCAACTGCTGGAACCGCATTATTCAGTAAATATAGCATCTTATTATCAGACCCTAATGGTAATACTATTGGTGCTTATAATGTTCCTAATGTCAGTAATACTGCAATAACATCCCCAACCCTTAATGCGGGTAGTGAAGCCTCATTAACCACTACTCCATCCATAACTTTCACATTTACCCCAACATCTAGCGATACATTAAATATTGCCACAGTTACTATTTACGTTAATGGAACTGCCAGTTCAACTAGTGGCACTGATTTTAATGCTACTGGTGGTATTCAATTATCTATTGGTAGCATTAATCAAAGTGTTACTGCGAATACTCCATACCAAATAACTATGGCTGATTCAGTAACAGTAGGTGGTAATACGTGAGTAATCCAGACCTTAATCAGGAATTAAAGGAATTAGTGAATAATGAGGTAACGTTTAGTGTTAGTGGTGATAGTGTAGTGATGTTTATGAATATGCATGTATTGATTAGAGTGGCGTTAATGGCTTTCGAGAGGGCTGGATTAATTTATACGTATGAGATTGACCCAGTCAAGGGATTAATTAAGGTTAAGATACCGTCGGAATCATTGAGGGGATTCATTGATAAGGTGACCACTGATAAGGAGAAGGCATTAATGCTGCAGAAAATATTTAGTTTAAGGGATGTGAATAGGGTATAGGGTTAAGCACTGATTTGCGTAAAGTATTTATTAAACTAATTTAATTCTTTAATATGGCTCAATTCATTGGGCTTAGCAATATTTTCGGTGAGCTAATAAGTAAGATACCTGAGTACTTAGAGAGATTCAGCTCATTTGCCCTTGACCTATTCAGGAAGGTAGTGAGTAATCCAATTGGGTTCATGGGCGTATTCGTGGCTGTCTTCATAGCGAATTACAGCATTGATTCCCTATTCAACACCATAGTGAATGATTTAGATAATGCAGTTAATTACGTGTCAAGTAGCGTTAGTAACTTTATTTCAACTATAACATTACAGTCATGTGGTGCTGGTGACATAGCGTGTTATGTGTATAATGCATTCGCTGAGTTCAGTAAGTATTTATTGCAGGGTATTTACATTGCATTTGTTTACCCCATTACGTATGTTATTGGTGCTTTCCTACAATTCATTAGTTACGTTATTAAGATGAATATGTATTTAATCCAAAGCACTTTATGTTATGTGGCTAATACGTGGTTCCCACCAATAACTGGGACTTATGTGGCGTTTAAGAGTTTTCAACATATTAGTTCATGGATATTTCACTCAGCGCTAAGCGCTATTCATAGTGGTAAGGCAGGTAGAGGAATATTAGGCATCATTACTGGATTAATTACTCCAATTCTCTCATTTATCTCCGTTGATGCCTTAGCTGAGGGCTTATTAGTGATGGTTGAGAATGTTTTTGGGATTAATTGCGCTAATATTAAGCCACCATCCCTAAACATAACTGTTCAGGTGCCTAGAGTTGGTACCATTAGTCAAAACACTGTTGAATCAATCACTTACTCATTAATGTATAAGACTATTCAGAGTGCATTGAATGAAAGCATTATTTTAACTGGGTATGGGTTAAGTGGTTCACTCGCCACGTATGACTTATTCATAAGTGGTGAATCCACTATATACTCATTATCTTACTCGCTTGCCACTCAATTCCTATATCAGTCAGGAATTAATTCATCATATGCATTGCAATACGCTAAGGCGCCATTGATTCAGTTAAGTGATTCAGTGGTTGGTAGGTATGGATTAACCCCATCCATCTCACCACCAATTCAATTAAGCAGTAAGGAATCAACACTATACGGCTTATCATTTGGAGGCGCAATTAAGCTTAAATTATCGATTAATGAATTCATAACATATTCACTTCAAATAGCTAGGGCAATTAATTTAGGCAGTAATGCACCAACATCATACACATTATCAGTAAGTATTACTGGTCACGGATTCCCACCACAGGAATCAGTAGTGAATGCATCATACTCATTAAGTGGTTCAGTCACTGCTGTAGGTGGTTCAGGAGTAAGCGTTAGCTCAAATACAATAACACTAACATACAACCTAACACTAGAGGTAGGTGAAACTAATGGATACACCATTACATTAAGTTATAGTAATGTGACTGATAGTTATCAGACATGAGTCTCTTAATAACGTAATCCTTATAAATAATTACTATGTATGCCTTTATATGCATGTACTCTTTGAGGGTAAGCACTATAAAATAATTGATGCGAATAGTAGGGAAGTAAGTGAATTAATGAGTCAAGGAATTGTTAAGCAGGAGAATGGGATACTAATGGATAAAGAGGGCAGAGTAATAATAATAACCCAAAAAGGAATATATGCTCACTCTCAAGATAACCCTTTCCCTTATCTATTGGGGAAGGCATTTAGAAACGACTATAAGGTATATATTGAGGGCAGTGTGGCGCGTGCAGATAATATAGTTTACACTAATTACCACGTAATGAGGAAAGCTAGGACACTAATATATGATGGTGAGGAGACTAAGGTTACACCAATTAAGGCTTATGCACCAACATTAATGGGTAAATTAACATTCTCATTACTGAATGCATTCAATAAATTGTTTCACATTAATGTTATTCCAGTTTCTAAGTATGATTTCGCAATTGGTTTACCTAAGAAGCAGATAAGTAATTATAATCCTGATGCTGACTTAATTTACTTTGCTGGGACATGCACTAACTTAATTGAGGAGGGTTGCTTCGGATTCGCATTACCCATACCAACTCATGATAAGTATCCTAACCCTGAATCCATGATTGGTTCAAGCTTCATTATGAATTGCACGGCTCACGGCATGACCACTAACGGCACTATAGTGGATTACGGTAAGGTAGTGGTTAATTACGATGGGAAACTAGCGCTCTTCGATGATGCCTTCATGCTTAAATTCGTTAATTATAATGGTGTCGCTGGATGCAGTGGTAGTGCCGTCACTGTTAAGCCTGTGAGGATTCATGAGGCTAATTTAGATGCTATTGATTGTCGTGGTAATGGGTATAATACGGTCGTGAATTCAACCATAACCATTAAACCATTAAGGTGATTAATCATGATTAGGAACATATGCATAATCACTACTGTGGCTACATCCGTTACTACTCAGGCTAGGTTGTTTCAATCCGCTTTAGCGGATAAGTTACCGCCATTCACTAATGTTGATTTCATTGTGTTGGCGCCTGTTTACCCATCACCGCTAGAGTTTAATAAGAGGCTTAAGTCATGTGACTTAGCCGTCTTCTTTCTAGACCCATTTTATCAATTAAACCCATTATCAATGCCACAATACGCATTCCTTAAATTCACCGCAGATGGCGTTCAACTCAATAACGCAATCAATGCATCCATGAGGTTAATATGTGAGAGGCATGAGTGTTACGCTAATACGGAATACTCTAAGCATAACCTAGAGGTGAATAATATTAAGGTGAGGGGTTTAGTGCATGATGGTATTAGGAATATTCCTGTTCCCCCAATTAATCCAGCCTCTCAATTCACTATGCTGGGTTTCCTTAATCATGGTGGTAATCCCATGATGGATAGGAAGGGGCAGAATATTGCTACTGCCTTACTGGTTAAGTTAATGCAGATATATGATTTCACGACTATAGTTGGTAGTAATGTGGATTACCTGCATTATGTGGCGTCTAAGTATGTTGAGGTAATTGAGCAAAAAACGGTTAGGAAGAGGATTGGGGATAGCGCTAAGATTGAGGAAATTAGTTACGGCTTCGGTGAGCCAAAGTTTAATTATGATGGTGAATTATTTAGTTACGCATCACCATCATCCCTACTTAATGGATTTATTAGGAAGGGCTCAATTAATTACGTGTTGATAGGTGGGTTAAGTGAAATGGATTTAAGGACTCTATACGCCTTAAGTGATTACTTCCTATTCCCATCCCTAACCGAGGGATTTGGGGTTCCACCAATTGAAGCCCTAAACACAGGTAGATTCGTTATAGCTAATTCTTATCAGACAGCTAAGGAATTATTACCCACTAATTGCACCAGATTCATTAAGCCTAGCCGTGTTCTTACTTATGATTGGGGTAATCCAATTGCGCCCATGAGAATGCAATATGTTTACCCTGACATGGGTGATTTCACTGACGCAATTACTCAAGCAATAACGAGTGGGTTCACGTATGATAAGTATCAATGCGTTAAGGAGAGTTTAAAGTATGAGTATAGGAAGAGTTATGAACCCCTAGTTAAGAAGGTAATGGAAGTAATAAAATGAAAGGGGAATTAGTTTAAGGCGTCGCTAATAAACTCATAAACCTTTTGTGAATCACCTAATTCAAATTCAAGTTTCTCAAGTAATTCAGGGCATCTACACCTCATGAACTTAACCACATCATTAACGCTTTTTTTCATGGGTATCCTACTATTAATTACGCCAACACTATTAAAGAAAATATCTAAATACGCATTGTGATTTATTCGCCATTGGATTAGGCATGACCTAATAATGTCGCTTCCCAACATTGCCTCAAGGAACGGAATTAAGTCAATGCTAATGGGTTGCTTTAAGTGAATAAAGACATGCATGCCTAATGATTTACTGGGCTTAACCTGAATCCCATCAATCTCATAACCATATTTCCTTAGTAATTCCTTAACTTTTTCCTCACTATACTTACCCACATTATCAATATCCAGTTTAATCACATCAGTGATTTCCTCATAGGGTATCATTTATTAATCACCACTGCTTTTTCAGTTATCACTACCCTCTCAATATCATTACACACAGGATTAAAGCAATTATGACAGTATTGCCCGTATAGTCTATGTTCCTCATATAGTGGGTTCCCCGTTACCCAGTTACCTATCTCCGTTCCATAGTCCAATAATTGTGAGTTAAAGAAATTGGCAATAATATTATCCATTTCAGCATAATTAAACTTAATCATTTCATTAATCCTATCCTCTAGCTTCCCTCTCAACTCTGTGAGAATATCCTTAACTAACTTATAATATTCCTCATAATCCCCTGTAGTTCTAGCGTAGGCGTAAGCATTATACACCTCACTGGGAATAGGCACTAATGTCTTTAGGATACCAATATGGATATCCCTGCATTTCATTATGTCTATAAGCATATTCCTTTCACTGTAGGCGCTTTCACAATAGGAGACACTGAAAATACTGCATACCTTAATTGAGTCCAGTTTCTTAATGAATCTACCGTGAATATCCTGCCAAAAGATTTCATATGACCTAGTCATGGGGGAAATAAAGATTAGTATCCTCAAGCCTAATTGATTATCCAATATCCTTAATGACCTTTCCCTTAACTCTACACTCATACACTCACCTCTCTACCCGTAACTTCAGCTCTCCGTAAGTTCCAGTAATTAATGCATTCCTCATCCCCATGGCATTCCTTTTTGGCTTGAGTAAAGGTTAATAACAATAATTCACTGGCGCCATCATATGTTCCATAAATGCCTCTATCAATTTGCTTATGTATTTCGCTTTGAATAGTGTCGTAGTATTTTGTGCTATTCATTCTCACCATTATAATCACCTAATATTTTGTTCAGGAATTCAATGCATTCCTTAGGCATTTTATCAGCATGCTTATTTAGTGCTGAGTAAATGCTTAAGGCATTCTTAATGTCCTCCGCCTTAGCGCCTGTCCTCTTAATCTCATTCTGAACTTCCTTAACTGTTTCAATCTCTGTTGGGCTAGTCAGACTAAGCCTACCTGTTAAGCATTCAGTTAATTGCTCTGGGCTGTTAGACTTATTTACGCAATACATTACTTTACTGGCGCTGAAGCATTCTTTCTCAACGAATTCAATGAATTTAGCGTAATCCGTATTATTGAATTGTGGATAAATATCGCTATAAAACTTATTCATTGTGGCTAACCAGTTCTTAATTGTCTTTACTTTTTTCATGAGTGATTTCGCTATATCGCTAATGTCTATACCCCTTTCATTAACTAACATGTATATGCCATTCAATAACTCAAATCCACATGGTCTAAAGTGAATATTGTTTATTGCGAAGGTGCTGGCTAAGCCTAATTCACTAATCTTTCCACAAGCTAATACGGGTATTGGGCTAATGTTATTCTCAATTGCGCAAAATATTCTTTTCAATCCATCAATTAATTCATAACTGTTTTTACTCACTATATGCACAATAATGGGGCTTAGTATTCCCTGTTTCTTTATGGCATCGCACAAATAATTAACCTTAAAATTACTGCGATTAGTTGGGTAAGTATCTAAATTATCGATTTTACTGACTAATTCCTTAGTGTCTAGGAATAAAAAACGGCAATCCCCTAATCCATCGGGAATTGCCGTTTTAATTTGATTCTGCTTTGCATTCATTTTGCTCCCTTAATTGCCCTTAAATTTGCCCTTTAGTGCCTTTATTTTAGGGTTCACTTCCTGTTCCTCTTCCTGTTCCTCTTCCTCTTCCTCTGGCTCTTCAGCGCTCTCATTTAATTCATTCACATCAGTCTTTACTATGCTTATCGGCACATGCCTTTGATTATAGTTTACTTTCCTCTTTAGTTTAGCGGTGGTGGGCATTCTCTTAAACTTAAAGGTCTTTCCCTTAACATCATCTAAATACATTATACCCATCTTTTTAAGTTGTTCCCCAATAAAGCCTAGGTATATGCGGGTGTAGCTTACCACTACTAGCTTATCATTGTAGTTTATGTAGAACTTTAGCTTATTTATTCCATTCTCATCCCTCTCTATTCTGTAATTCTCTACTGTTCCAATGAATTCATCAGGCACATCGGTTATACTCATTACTTCGTGTGATGAGAATCCTAGGTCATCCACTGATATCTTATTATCATTACTCACTTATACTCACCTCTGCTTCCCTTACTCTTATTAGTTTAAAGGTCAGTATCCATACGTCATTGCCTGCATTGCTTAGCCTTAGTGGTATTATATAGTCTCCTGCCTTCGCTATGGGGGATAGATACTTATAGCTCCCCCACATGCTTTCATTTAGTCTTATTGCTTTCGCCTCTATTTGTGTTTCTTCCGTATTTGTATTTGTGTTCGTGTTTTGCTCATTCATATGGGTCGAAATACTATACTACTCACGGGTTTATAAATTTTGTGTCTCTAATCATTTTTAAATATGAAACTGAATTAAAAATAAAAAAGTGAAGGAAAAAAACATAGGTGTTTTTTATGGGGAAATAGTGAGTAGTGTCAGTATTATCCTAAAGATACTTAGCATAATTCTAAACAGTGAGTTAAAGTTTTCCGTATCCTTTAGGTAAATTTGTCTTTCTGATTTAGGTAATGATTTAGAGATATAATTTATTAATTCATCATTATTCCATTCCAATGCTTTATCCATGCATTTAATTCTATCATTTAATTCACCGTTTACGCATAAGCCTAATACTAATTTCTTTATCCGTTCCCTGATTTTTCTCTCATATTTTTCCTTTCCCTGATTTCTTTCACTCATGTCAATCAAGCACTATATTTTTTTCACTGTATTGCCTTTACTAAGTAAACATCTAAGTCATTAACGGTAACCTGCATGTCCACGACGTTCCTTAATGGCTTATTGAGTGTCACTATTATTATGGTATCGCCTTCCCTATAACTATATAATGCTTTGTTTGGGTTTAGCCCTAATGCTTTTGCCGTGCTTTCATGACTGATAAAGTTAATTACGTTATTGTTATTTATTACGGTTTTTATTGTGTCATAAATGTCTTTGAGTGCACCGCAATGCATTACTCTTAATACTGCATTCTTTCCCATGAATGCGGAAATGGGGAAGGCGTTTAGGAATATTATTTGGTTCTTAAATGCTATTTCATTTCCTCTGACTGGAGAGGCTGTGTATTCCCACGTCACAGGATTATACCATACCATGCTTAGTTTATTTAATTCATTCATGCACTCATTTTTTACGTCTTTACCCGTGGTTTCTTGATTTGTTTCCTGACTCATGTGGGTCAGGAAATCTATACGCTTACGGGTTTTTAAGTTTTGCGCCTTTAATCAATTTTAAAAATATTAATACGGGCTTAAGTGAAATAGGAAATATGGGCATTATTTATAAGAAAAAATTGATTGGTTTTAATTCTGTTTTTAGTCTTTGTCTTTACCATCCCCTTATATAATTATCCTCATCCCTCAAGGCAGTTCTAAACATTGCATTGTATAGCTGTGTATTCCTTAAATAATATTTTTTGTCTGAATCAGGTAAGGCATTTAGTATATACTCGGCTATTTTATCATTATCCCATAATAATGCGTCGCTTATGCATTTTAGTCTTTCCTCTATTTCACCGCCTAAGCATAGTTCTATTGCTAATTCCCTAACCTCATCTAATAATATTTTTTCCATTTTTATGTCTTCCATTGTGTTTTTTGCCGTATGTTTTATGT
>Ga0081534_100445_pt1 | contig 13601 bp, 13 predicted proteins | sample MonGeyMetagenome_FD_71019 | JGI IMG/M metagenome (GOLD analysis project Ga0081534, IMG submission 71019) | Hypoxic/sulfidic aquatic microbial communities from Monarch Geyser, Yellowstone National Park, USA - MG (SPAdes) v1 (version 2) | ecosystem: Environmental > Aquatic > Thermal springs > Hot...
TCGATGAACTAGGGTGGGACCTAGCGGTAATCCCTGTCTTCCACGGTGGTAGGGTCCTCTCGGAGAGCCTTAGGGCTAGGGTTTACTTGGGCAGGGATAGGGAGAATAATGAGTTGTGGATTGACTTTGATTCGCTGCCCTCCGGCTTTGGCGCAATCATTGCCTCAACTGGTATGGGTAAGACTAAGACTATGAAGATGATATTGCTCGAGCTGGTGGGGAGTGGCATTAGTGTGGTTGTTTTTGATCCGCACGGTGAGTACAAGATACCGGGCCTTGAGCCCGTGGACATCACGCAGAGGTTCTTCAACTTTTTTGAGCTAAATGGTGTGACTGAGGCGGAGCGGATTCATCGATTATTGCTCGGTTTCGAGATGTTGGGCATACCGCAGGAGGCCATTTTGCCGGACTTGAGGGCGGTCTACAGGACCGGCATCTACAAGGACTTCCATAGAGCTATGGGGTTTATCAGGGCGAGGTTTGATGATGACTCCCCCGTTGGTTTGGTCTTCGATAGGTTGATTTCGTATTTGGGCGACGCGGAGATTGTGCCGATTTCGGAGTTAATGAACAACAAGGCACTGCAGCTCTCGAGCGTCAGGAGCCCAGACCTGAGGGCATTCCTAATGGGCGTTACGGTCGACCACATGTATTCGTTTACAATGTCCCAACCAATCAGAGAGTTTCTGCAACGATTGATAGTTGTTGATGAAGCCTACGACGTCCTCAAAACCCAATTGATAGAGTACATTGTGCGTGAAGCAAGAAAGCGTGGGGTAGCGACCATCTTCATCACGCAGACAATAAGGGACATTAGGGAGGAGATCCTAAAGAACATGCCGTTCATGATTATTTTGGGAGGCAACGCCGCATACGTCGAGGATGTGGCCAGCGTCCTAAACCTAACCGATGAGGACAAGAGATGGCTATCAACGGCTTTGCCACCACACATGGCAGGCCTAACAGCGAAGGCCATAGTCATAACAGAACCAATAAGGAGGCAAGCAATAATCGAGCTCGAGCCGGTGATTAAGGGCCTAGCCTAACGCATTAGCTTGTGCGTTGAGTATTAACACTTATTAACCCCATTAGCGGGTAGTGTACGTGTCTCAAATGAGTAAAAAACAGGTACAGCAACAGGAGCAGGCCCGGGTGAGGCAGAGATTGAAGGTTAGGAACACGGTGAGTATAGAAGAGATGCATATCGGGGATATCGAGGACGTCGAGGACGATATCGGGGATATCGGGGACATGAGGAGTGATTAGGATATGGGGGTGGCTGGAACCCCCTCAAAACCAACCTACATCTCGATCACCGACCTCCTAAGCGAGTTAGCGCCCAATAGGGCTAAGAGGTCACGTACTAAATCAACGCCCCATGAAGTAGTTGCCGAAAGACTTGCCGAACTGGCGAACCAAGGCGCAGAGTTGAGTAATGATTTTCGCGTGAGGGGGGAGTTCCTCGACGTACTGAAGGCGCTGATTAGTGGTGAACTGCGGGGCGCGGAGGAGTTATTCGTTGATGACCTGCATAGGAAGTACTTCATAAGGTACCTCTATGAATTCGTCCATAAATACGGGATGGAGGTCGATGAGGTGGTAATTAGCCCGCACTACATGGGCATTGTCCTTGGGGACAGGAACTTCGCAATAATTAATGACTTCAGGGAGGGCTTGAGGAACTTCGTAATAGGCATTAACGACTTCAAGGAGGGCTTGTTCATAAACGAGGTAGAAAAAATGCCCAATCACCGCTACGTCGTGATTAAAAAGGGCGAGTCCAACTACCCCTTCGACATCAGCATCACCATGGATCACTACTTCATGAGGGAGGTGTTTGGTTACGATGAGGAACTACCGGAATCAGGCGTTTTAGGGCTGAGGGATGGGGCGGCGGTGAAATCATTCAGGGTCTCAGGCGAGATCACACTCACCATAACGCGATTCAACGAACCGACATGGGATATTAGGTATGAGGCGATGCGGTACGTCAGTTACTTGATAATTGATAAGGTATGCGGGTTATTGCTCGACCACGGCTTCAGCCCAACAGGCGTGAGCCCCACGTCGATCAGGGTCAGAGGCTTGCCTGATGGTATTGATCGTGACCAGTTAGCCAAGGCGTTGGTACAAATACTTAGGGAGTACTTCGAAGTGGAGGGTGCAGACGGTGAACACGTGGATATTAGGGCTATGGGTGCTACCGTGAGATTACGCATAAATCCGCGCGGTTCATCACTGGAAATTTCAGTGGATGATAGAACGTTAGAGAATTTAGAAAATACGGAATTATTCAATGAAATTGTGAACGATATTGTTGGGGAGGTAAGGCAGTTGCTCAATACCGAGAGGGTGGATGAGGTGAACGTGGGCAACCACACAATCCAATTAATCAACGCATTACCATTCAACTTCACCTACGAGCCTAGGGTGAAGCCAACACTCCTACCGCCAGCCAGCATTAATATTCACAACCGACTTACCTACATCGTCACACCACGATCCAAGGCAATAATTAGGCACGCACAGCACGGCGAGAGGGTGGTTGGTTTCGACGATACTTACCTCCTTAGGATCGGCACCACCCACGTGGCCATGGACTACATTGAAAGAAGAAACCGACTCGCATTTAAACACTTACTGCCCCAGCCCCAAAATCCGCGCGGGAGGGAGCGGAGGAAGCTCGAAGAGGAGCTAGTGGACCTCGTGAGGAGCGGGGAAATTAGTGACGAGGAATACCGTATAATACGAACTAAGCTAGAAAAGAGGAAGAAGTGGAGGAAGCGGATGAAGTGGTTTTTGCCCGTTATTGGCTTGTTGGCAGCGATAATCATCGGCTTAATCATCAACCCAACCGTAACGATTTTCATCATACTCATTGCAATTTACATCCTACTAAGAGGATCAGGGGAGTAAGGAACTTTACCAAACACAATATTAGGCCTTAATTGTACTCATTACAATGTACCCGGCCAGTAGTCCCAGTGGTGGTGCTGTTACTAGTCCGTCGATTGGTCCGTAGGCTCCAACCGTTACCGAGCCCATGCATGCTGGCGCTGGCTGGGGCATTGAGTGAAGGGCTAGTGCCGTGGCTGCATCGATGATTAGGCTCCCGGCAACGATTGAGGCGTAGAGTATGAATAGGAGTGGCTTCCAATCACTGCCCACCCTCCATCTCCTCTCATGAGCATAAACCAACGGCGTTACTGAGCCGATAATTATCGAGACTGTGAATGTGGCTATGCTGTCGAGGTTGGTGGGCATTGGGGTGCAGGCTTGGGCTGGGTTCGTAGTAACTGCTAGGTACAGGGTTGCCGATAGTATGGCGTAAACGGCGATCATGCCCAGCGAGTACTTCGTCAAACCAACCCTCGGCTCACCCCTGGCAAGCACTAGGTAGGCTGTTGCGATCAACACTGCGTTAGTGATTATTGCGGTTAGGTTTATGTAGAGGCCATAGCCGCCGATGATTAACGGCGATTCCAAGCCTAGGGTTTTGTTGAAGATTGGCGAATCGCCAATGCATGTTTGAATGTTTAGGGCTGTGTATGTGGCTAGTGCAAATATGATGGTGAGCACGGCAATGCGTGTTGATACCCTCAACGCACCGCTCATTACATAACCCAATCAAGGCCCAACTTTAAGCGTTAACAACGATGGCATTAATGAATCAAGTAATTAGGAGACCGAGGAACACCTAACCAAGCCAGACCTCTCGGCATCGTAGTAGTGCATCAATGCCCTCGCTGGGTCGTTGGTGTAAATGAGCTTCACAGATAATTCATTACCACGCCAATACTCAATAACGACCTCATTACCGCCCTCATATAGGCAGTACCTATCGACACTACCAAGCAAATCCCTAGCGATGGGCAAGCCAGCACTGATTGCCTCATCAATCGTTAAAGCCTTAATCTCCACGGGGACAAACAGATCATCTCTATACATGAACCAGGGCATTGCTTGTTTACTTCACACATGTTTTATAAGGTTAAGGCCCAGAGGATTGAGTTGGTCAATGTCGTGATTATCGTAATTATTACGAACATCATCCTCAGGTAATCATCGGCGTGCCTTAAGGTGTCATATATCTTGGTTAATTCAATCAACGTAGTATTTACTGTAGCAATAATCCCTAGATTAATCGTAAATGCCAAAACTGGATAGTACGTTAGCAAAGTATTCAAGACTGTACTTAGTGCGTTGTATAGCGTTGTGAGTACGTACGTGCTGATGAATCCTGCGAAGTAATCAACAACAAACATTAGCATAAACGATACGCCAATGCGAATTAAGGCATCAACATCGTTCCAGTAATTCCAATCATCCATCCAATCCATCGCTTAATTAAACGTATACGTTTATTTAAAAACTATTGATTAAAGATGGGCAATAATACTACCTAGAGGAATGAGGTTATTGATGCCGACCCACCACCCCTCCTACGCCTCCCACCACGCCCACGCGGTTTCTCCTCAGCCATGGGCGGAGCGCCAGGCCTGGCCACCCTCTCCGCACCCTTAACCCTCCTCTCCATCATCTCCCATGCCTGGCCCCACAACGTATCAACATCAACCTCAATACCCAGCAACTCCGTAACCACCGAATCAACCTCTCTAAAAACAGGCCTTAACCTCCTAAACATCTCAAGCTTGGTCAGGGTGTGAACAATTTTTCTCTTAAGCAATTCTTATATCACGTAAAACTTATAAATAATTTAATTGAAGGTTGATTGGTGATTATTTTTGAGTAATTATAATGGTTCAAGTTTAAGATATTTAGTCGAATCTTGGTTACCACTTAAGAGTGTTAATGATACTGCGAGGATTGAGGCTGGATTCATTAGAGTTCCGAAGCTGAGTAATATTCATCCATATTTAGCTAGAAGACCTACTGCCCCTGCTAGAGCTCTTACCCTAGCCTCTATCTTACCTGAGAGTGCCTCTAAGGATGAATTTACACGTGCTATAGGGCTTGACAACGTCGCCTCTGCGCCATTTAGACTCCTGTACCTGGTAAACCCCAATAGGGATTATGTGAAAGATATCGTTAAGAAGTATACAGGCAAAGATCCGTCTCAAATCATTGTAGTTGACCCCATGGCTGGAGGAGGCTCCATACCGCTAGAAGCTCTGAGACTTGGATTTAGAACAATAGCTATGGACTATAACCCAGTTGCATACATACTCTTAAAAACAACACTTGAGTATCCAGCGAAATATGGACCTCAACTTTATGAAGATGTAAAGAAAGAAGTGGAGAAACTAATAGATTGGGCAAGAAAGGAACTTGCACAATACTATTCGCCTGATATTTACAAGCGACATATCGTTGCAAGAGGCTATAGATGCTCAAACTGCGGAGGAGTAATACCAATAATCTATACCAATAAATTAGGTAAGAAGGGACCGTACATAAAACTCATTATTAATAAAGAAAAGAGGAACTTTAAAACAGAGATATCGAATGAAGTTTCACCCTTTGAAAGGCTTAGATGCCCCTACTGTGGTGCACCAATAAATGAGGATATCGCATTTAAAAACTGGGTTAAGAAACATAAGGAATTGCTAAAAGTAGCATTGAGTGGTGATGTAGAGAAGGCAAAAGAGAAAATTAGTGAATTATCAGAAACGCACATTATCTTAGTTAAGGAGACTCCGCAAGGATTTAGACCAGCAGATGAGACAGATAAGCAAGGACTAATTAAAGCCTACCTTGATTTAACATCTCAGATAAATGAACTTAAAAAGTATTTACCAATTGCACAGATACCGAAAGAGAATGAGGTGTTTAAGCCGATAAGGGAACTAGGCATAGAGTATTGGTACGAACTCTTTAACCCAAGACAATTATTAATACTGCTTAAACTAATGAGATATGTAAGAGTGAGGGCAGCAGAGCTCATAAAGGAGAAGGGGGAATATGGAGCAGCAATAGCATTATACCTCGTTTTAGGAATGAATAAACTAGCAGATTACAACAACATAGCAACAGAATGGGATGCTGATCAAAAATCTATAGACAGGCTTAGTGGTAGATACCAGGAGAAAGGGCGTACTGTTAATCTGGGTCTTGAATATTGCGAAACAGATATAATTGAAACACTTAAATGGGTTTTTGAGCCTCATATAACTCGTGTTGCTGGCACAGCTGGTGGTGTTTTACCTGTTTTGAGGGTTCTTAGTGAGCGGCTTGCTGAGCTAGGTAACCTGGTAGACGTGATATGTGGTGATGCGAGGAATCTTAATGCTACGCTTAAGGATAGAGGCATTGAGAGTGTTGACGTTATTAACGTTGATCCTCCTTACCTTGCTCAGCACTTCTATAGTGATTTAATGGAGTTCTTCTGGCAGTTCTTTAGGATAATGCTTCAACCTGTTATAGATGAAGGGTTCTTGTTTAATAGAGATCCTGCTAGAGGTAAAGTTGAGCTCTACATTGAGAATTGGTCACCAGATCTATCAATACTGCCTAGAGAGGCAGAAATTATAGCTAGGAAGGGCAGGGATGAGATTAAGGATTTAGGCCAAAAGGAGATTGAGCTGATTGAGAGAATGCCGTTTACTGGTGACTGGTATGTTTTGAGGATGTGGGAATTCTTTGAGGAAGTTAATAAGGTTCTCAAAGACGATGGAGTACTAATTGTTTGGTTTACACATAGCGATCCACGTGCATGGGAAGCTATAGTAGCTTCAGCATATGCTGCTGGATTTGCGTTTAGCAAGGCATGGACTATATGGACTGAAATGGCTGCTCGTAGAGTTGCACTGCTAACAGCAGCATTCTTTACATCACTAGCTCTTGTATTTAGGAAGAGGAGTATTCTTGGAGGCGTTACTGCTTATAGTAATAAGGCTGAGGATATGGCTCGTGATGAGGAGTTGAGGAAAATTATAAGGCAGAGTGTTATGGAGGATGTTATTAAGGATATGAATTCAGAGGCTTCGGGACCTGAGATGTTCATTATGGCTTTAGCAAGTGGTATAGCTAGTGCTACTAGGATTTGGAGCCCAAGTATTGATGAGATCAGAGAGCAAGATTTTTCAAAAATCAGGTTGGCTAAGTTCAGAAAGGCTCTGTACTTCTTTGATAATGTATTGTATCCTGCGGCTATGTATATAGCACTTGAGACTTTGCTCGAGGATTACTTGGCTAAGAACGGCCTCGATGAGAGCATGAGGAGAGATATACTGTTCACGGATAACATCAGCAGAGCATACTTAATGCTATGGACGGCATCTAGATACGCTGGATCGAGGGATCTCGCGTACGACTTCATAGAGAAGGTGTGCAAGATTATGAACATAAATGTTAATGCGTTAGTAAGTAGAGGGCTTCTGATGAAACCTTCAAAGAGTAACAATCACTATAGCTTGCTAATCGGTAATGAGTGCTATGATGCTGTGAAGGGTAAGGTAGATATTTTGACTACAATGAACGTCGGCAGAGCGATTCATATTTTGAGACTTATTAGTGAACTGGAGCGTAAAGAGGACTTCGTTAAAGCCGCTCAAAACATTAGGTCACGAATACCGTTAAGCAAATCCGTAACTGCAACAGCATTATTCCTGCTACGTACGGCAACGCTGGAGGAACTTAAGCTTGTTGGGATACAGAATGACAGTATTAAAAGATTTGCCGAAAATGTACTTCTAACGCTTTATAAAGAGCTATAGGTGAGACCCCTATGGCTCTCCCTTCACTCAAAGACGCTATAGAACTTAACGACCTTGCACGTAGTATTTACCTGAAGCTAGAACCTAAAGAATACGTGGGCATGCTAGCTCCAAGCTTGGGAGTGTTAATAACCAAGGATCTGAAAATAGCGGATGCGAAGATCAGCACAGAGTTTGCTGACCCAAAAACCTTCCTCTTAATAACATACTTTAGGCCTGCTCTCAAAGAAGCCTTACGGCACGTAAATAATTGGCTCAGCACACCTTATGGTGATGTATCAGTAATCCCGCTTACTCACGCTATGGGGCTTGGAAAGACCCACTTCCTAGCGCTTCTCTACCACTTATATGTTAATATCCCGAATTACCAGCAGGAGTTAAGCAGCAATCCAAGTTTTCAGGAAATATATAATGTGCTCGTATCTGAAACAAATTACAGATTCGATGTAGCTCAGAAAACTTTAGTGATACCTATAGATCTTAATTTCCTTCCTCCAGGTTTAGATCCATATAAAGCCTTAGCTGAGATTACTAAGAGGGTATTTCAAAAGAAGGAAGAATATCTAAAGAAGGAAGATATAACCGAAAGGCACCTTAACTTAATTGAACAACTACTAACTGAGTTACCTGAACGTGAGCCTGTAGATGCTGCTAAGGAGTTCGGTAAGCTTATTGTGGAGATGGGTATTACAGTTCCTGTACTGATATTAGTTGATGAGTTCTATGCTTCCATTATGGATGCTATCGAGGGGGCATCACCTAACTATATCGAAAGTCTCAAGAAGACACTCCTCTTTATTAAGAACGTTATTGAGACATTATATGGCTACCGCCCAGTAGTTCTCATATATGCCTCAGCTCTTCAAGATGTTGAGAAATGGAAAGAGAAAAAGTCTAGAAAATCGGGAAAAGCCGCGGCTGATGAATTAATAGAAGAAACTGACCGTTTTGAGGATAGGGTCGGCAGATTTCATCAGATTATTAGCGTAAAAGATGTTAACGAAGATGATGCTTTAAATATTGTTAAAAAGCGTATCCTGAGGTACAAGACTCCTGTTGATGCTGTTCTTAGCGAGGAGCTGTTAACGACATTAAAGAGTAGGCTTGTTAGTATTGTGAGTGAGGATCTCTTAACTACCTTTGTAAATGATTTGAGAAATACATACCCCTTCTCACCTGTATATAGAGAGTTTGTCAGAAAAATCATTATTCCAGCATATAGTCGTGAATTCACGAATTTGCAGCATCTACGTGACTTAATTAAAATCAGCACCGTTACTGTAGCTAGAGCTCTGGAGCAGGAAGATTCGTATCTCGTTAGCATAGCTCATATAGAGCACGAAGATATCAAACATTTGTTAGACCCAAACATTGCTTTTGAGTGGAAAAGAAATGTAGATACATGGAATAGATATGTTACTGAGAAAATTGAGGAGAGCGTGAAGGCTAATATGATTAGGGGTGCTCTAAACTCTATTTACATAAAATCTGTAACAGACAATGTAGTGGATCTAATCAAGATGTTAAACCAAAGGCCTGAAACTATTTCACGTGAGGATATAGAGAAGAGGGCACTTCCAGCAACTAAAATTATACTATCGTTAGTTGGGTTTGTGAAGGACGAAGATTTAAAGTTTTATTCAGAGGTTCTTGATAAACTCAAAAATGTTCCATACATTCATGTGATTGAGCATCAAGGCACTAATTATTACCTTGCATCTCTAATTTCGAATCCATGGCAGCTGATAAACAATGAGCGAGAGAAAATATTAAGCAACCTAAAAAATGAGAAGGGGGAGATTGATGTAGGGAAAGCTATAGATTACCTAGCAAAAACTTTTGCAAAATATCAGTTTATCTCGAGATTCAATGACAAGGCACAGCTAAACATTGAATTAGTTAGCATTGATAGCATCCTAAATGATAAGGAGCTTCAAAAGCTGTTAAGTAAGGATGTTTTTACAGTGATGGTTCTATCCCCCATTGATATCGCAAAGAAGGCATTAATAGAAAAGGCTAACGCGCCTGAGGATATAAGCTATAGAGAGATTGAGAATATGATTATAGAGACGTTAGAGAGGAACAGAAATGAATTGAAGCGCCTCAACATGTTCGCTATTGTAGTTCCTGAGATGAGTAGAAGCACCTTGGTCGATCTCGTTACGAAGCTTGTTGAGATAGAGGCATGTGAAAATGTGAATAAGCTAATCTCTAGCGATGTGGAAAAGCTTGCGGAGCAGGAAATTGCAAGTAGAAAGAACTTAACAGAGATTGTACGTCAGGTCGGTCTAACAGAGGAGGGGTTTAAACAGATAATAGTGGAGGCGATAAAGATGGTAAGAGAAAAGATACAAGCATTCGCTACGCAATTGACCAGTAGTGCCATTCAGGACTTTATCTCTAGCTTTATTAGCGTTTTCAAGAAGGTTATAACTTACAACCCCGAGACAAGTATTTTTGAAGTAAAGGACTTAAATATAGAGGTCAGTCGCGAAAACATCAGAGAACTTAACAAAGTTTTTGCTTCATTACCTGTCTGGATTTCTGATAGAATTATAAGCACGTTAAAGGTTCGCGATGCTCACGGTATAGCTGAACAAATTAAAAGCTGGATTCAGCAAAACATTGTTAATAATAAGAAGAGTAGTCTGATGCGAGATAAGATACTTAATGAAGGTAAGTATAGCATATCGGTTGACGGCATTTTAGATGCCTTGGTAAGGGGATGGGGAGAGATGCCAATAAAACCCCTATCTATTGCTGCGATTGAAGCAGGTATCAACGGACTTAATGGAGTAAGGATGGATATTAATGATCCAAGGATAGAAATGGTAACACTTAATATCAAAGATAGGGAGCTCATTATTGAAAAAGCAGGTGTCTTGCTACCTCCACCGACTCCACCACCTAAAAGACTTATTGGCTTTAAGGTCTCTGATAAAAATAAAGTGACGATGCTGCTCTCTTCCTTTATGCGTATAAAAGAACTTAGTGGTCTTGCTAATAAAATTAACTTAGAAATGCAGTTAGGGCAAAAGGAGGAAAGTAAAACTGTTATAAAGATTGATGGTGTGCTTGATAAAGTTGATGTGCTAATCCCACATATTGTGGAACTCATTAATATGTACATGAATGAACTAACTTTATGCAAAGCCGAAGTTATACTGAAGACTGATGTTAAAGAAGAGAATGTCAAAAATGTACTCAATAAAATTGGTCTAAAACCAGACGAGATGATATACATAAATCAGGCTGAGCAATATGAGCTATAACTCTATTGCAGCTCTTCTTACTCACTTAAATGAGGTCACCACGTTATTAGGCAATATTAGCTATCTTAAAGATGATAGGGAGGTCTATGCGGCGTTACACGATATTTTCCACTATGTAGCAACGGGAGATGAACTTATAATATCTAAAAAATATGTTACGGACCCTCGTTTGCAAAGCTTCATGAATAAGACATACAGCTTTCTGAATTACGTGTGGTCACTACATAAGGAATATGTAGCGTCAATGGATGTTATCGCTAAAGAGATATATAAACGTGCTCTAGATATACTTAGGGATGTAGGAACTTCAAACTATATCCATATCTTTGCTTGCGATGCTCTATCTATAGTGGACGCTTTATTTATCGTATACAAATTATCCACTGAGTACAAACTGAGGCCTAAATTCTTTGGCACTATAATAAATCCTAGTGGAAAAACAAGTACATACGAATTTCTCTTAGATCCAAGGAGGTTTCTAGAGGAGAAAGAAAATATAACTTTAATGAGTGCTGTAAGAAGTGCTATAAGTGACAATTTGAATACCAGCAATATTAATACAATTAAGTTTAATAATATCGATGGGTTTATACATGATAATGAAAATATCGGTTTTAATGATGCCTCAACAATAATAAATAAATTATATGAGCTTGTCTCTTCGCTCTATGAGAACATAAAGCATCTCGTCACAAACAATATTATAGTGGTTATTGTTTCGGATCATGGATACGACATACAAAAAGTTTCAAGTGAATACAGGCTTAAACATGGATTAGGCCCTAACTCTCTTAGCATCTTAGCACCAGTACTTATTATATAAGATACTTAAAACAGTTATTAAAAAACTTGAATTTAGGGAGGTCAGATGAGTAAGAATCTCTATTACTTGATATACAGGCGTAGGGGTAGAGTATCTGAGCTAGCCCTGAGGATTTTGGATTTATCGCTCAAGGACTTTGTAAAGTTTAGGGGTGAGAGAGCCAATAAGATACTTGCTACTATTCATCGTGTAATAGATGCCTATGGTATGGAGTACAGAGCCACGAAAGATGCCGAATCTGTAGTTCTTGAGTTACCCGCTGATGTTGGTCAAGCTATCCTGTTATTTATGCTGTTAATATATAGCGCAAAAGATCCTGAGAGGTATGCGAGCTTTCTAGAGAAATTGATAGCAGGCAGAATTCCATTCTCTAAGTATCTAGGAATGTTTATTGACGTAGCAGTAAATCTCAGTGAATTAGAAGATGATGAAGGAAGTCGTGAAGTTATAATTAGACCTTCAGTAGCAAGAAGCATCTCCATAGCTATGCAAAGTTTTGTAAAGGTTTTAAATAGGTACGAAATATAAACGTGAATTGCCATGACATCTTTTACTGCGCTTTGCGTATTTTTATTTCCATTATTTTCTTACGATATATCAGCATTATTATTAATTTAAGTGCTTGTCCACGAGTCCGTACCTCAATATAAATGCCGCAATGAGGGAGTGGGTCTTGCCGCCGCCAAGTCCCGTTAGGATCAGGACTACTGGGTTGACGTTGGGATCTCCACTAAGTCGCCTAGCTAATTCTGAGAGGAAGTTTCGGAGGGATGAGGTAAAGTAGGTTCTTTGAAAGAATTGGTCTGGATTTTGGTATCTCTCGGGTGCCCTACTGGTATAGACAGACCAGAGGTCTGCCGCGTACAAGCTCTCTACTATTTCGCCACGAATTATTTCATCAAAGGGTAACCAACCCATTTAGTTCTTCAGTAATTTCTATCTTATAAAGTTTGTTGGATTATATGCTCTAGCCCTGGCTTTTTAGTTTGTTTATTATTGTTTGTGCGTCCTTTTGTGGTATTGGTTTCATTGCGTAGTAATACAGTGAGACCCAGAGCTTCCTCCTTCCCCTGAGTATCTCCAACTCATTGGCTATCTCCTCAGGCTTCACCGAGCCGGTCGCTATTGCCCTAACCCTAACGAGCTTTGTGTACTTGAGCACGCCCTCGGCCACCTCGTCTGGGAATTGCGGCTTCTCGGCATTGAACCAGTCACTAGCTATCTCAAGGGCTGCCGCGAACACCCCGCAATACATACTGCAGCCTTTCTTGTTTACGTAGACGATCAATACGTCGCCAGGCCTTACCTTGCTGATCATCCTATTGCACATGCGCCCACCACAACCATACATGCCATGCTCAATGATGTGGCGGAAATTATCCTCATTAACAGCAACAATCCAGTAACTGGGCATCAATTAAGTTATGGGCCACTCATTAATAGGTATTACGGTTAATAAACCGAGGATGGTACTACCTCACTGACTTGCACCTAACTAGGCGTCTCTTCTCGGCGTCGTAGAAGTGCGTCAGTGCTTCGGTTGGGTTTTCGGAGTATATTAACTTAACAGCACCCTCGTCATCCTTTCGAAACTCGATGATGACCTCGTTATTGCCCTCATAGAGGCAGTAACGATTAACGGAGCCGAGAAGCTCCCTAGCAATGGGTAAGCCAGCGCTGACTGCCTCATTAATCGTTAATTCCGCGTTTATTCTCTCGGCTGTTTCTTCGTGGACTGTGTCCACGGTGCCTGTGGCTTGGCGAAATGCCTAATATTATATGGCTTGAATAATCAAGTAATTAAACGCAAAATAGGCGCCACAATACTAC
>Ga0081534_100170_pt1 | contig 13595 bp, 15 predicted proteins | sample MonGeyMetagenome_FD_71019 | JGI IMG/M metagenome (GOLD analysis project Ga0081534, IMG submission 71019) | Hypoxic/sulfidic aquatic microbial communities from Monarch Geyser, Yellowstone National Park, USA - MG (SPAdes) v1 (version 2) | ecosystem: Environmental > Aquatic > Thermal springs > Hot...
AAACCACCTCCTGCTCAATCATCGTCCACGTGTCAATACCACCAATCGGCACAACCCTAATGAACCCCCTCTGATCAACGTGAGAGACCATGAACCCAACCTCATCAACGTGGGCACTTACCATTATCTTAAAGGGCCCGTTACCAACCCTGGCTATTAAATTACCCATGTTGTCGATATTAACCTTATCGACGTGATCCCTAACCATGCCTAGTATCAACCTCACCACCCTATCCTCAAAACCAGAGGGGCCTAGTTCGAGGGTTAGTCTCGATAACCTCAAGGTATCCATGATGCCTAAATAATGCCGGAGTATTAATGCTTAACCTCCGGTGATCGGCCTCAGCAAATTGTACTACCATTTATTGCTGATTTTCAAATAAAAGATAGGCATCTTCATTAGGTTAATGATAATTATAAGAGTTTGGAAAAACTGTGGGTTTAAACAATCACCGTAGCTCCTAGATCCAACCCCTAAGTCTCATCGCCTTCTCCACCCTACTCACAGCCAGCACTATTGCTGCATCCCTCATTGTGACTCCCTCCCTCTTAATCTTACCGTACTCGTCTAGTACCCTCTTGAAGTTGCTGATTAGTATATTCTCAAGCCTGCTTCTAGTCTCCTCCTCGCTCCAAGTCATCCACTGCAGATTCTCAACCCACTCAAGGTAACTCATTATGACACCACCTGCGTTTGCCAATATGTCAGGCACTATAACGACACCCCTCTTCGTTAAGTACTCCTCAGCCTCAGGTGTTGTTGGCCCATTGGCACCCTCAACTATCAACTTGGCCTTAACCTTGGATACGTTATCAGCTCTAATAGTGTTCTCTATGGCGCTGGGCATCAGCACATCGGCATTAACGTACAGTGCGTCATCGGGGGCTAGCTTCTGCCCACCTGGGTAGTTGATAACCTTACCTGTCTTGTTCTTAATCTCCATGGCTTTCCCAACGTCTATGCCATTTGGATCGTAAACCGTGCCTGACGTATCAGCTACCGCAACCACCTTGGCACCCATTTTATTAGCCCAGTAGGCTGCCCACTGGCCCGTGTTACCGAAGCCATGCACACTAACCCTAACGCCACTTAAATTACCGTTGAATAGGCTACTCCACGCCTCCCTAGCCATAACCGCAACACCAAAGCCAGTTGCGTACTCCCTAACTGGGTTACCCCACAGCTCAATTGGCTTGGCTGTGAAGACTGCTGGAACATTTCTGCCAGTTATCTTACTGTACTCATCAACCATCCAGGCCATTATTTGAGGGTTAGTCCCTACGTCAGGCGCTGGGATATCCACCTCAGGACCTATGGCCATGTAGATTGCCCTTACGTAGGCCCTGGATAATTCCTCAAGTTCACTTGGCTTAAGGGCCTTTGGGTCAACCCTAACAGCACCCTTACCACCACCGTATGGTATGCCGGCTAGGCTATTCTTAAGTGTCATTAAAGTAGCCAAAGCTATATCATCCTCAAGGGTTACCTCGGGGTGGAACCTAATGCCACCCTTAAATGGCCCCAAGGCATTATTGTGCTGAACCCTGTAACCCTCAAATAACTTAACTGAACCATTAACCTTCACCGGTATTGACACAGCCACAACCCTCATAGGTCTAGATAGGTAATCATAGACTACCTCATCGAAGCCTCCTATCTCAACGGCCCTCTTAAGGATCTTTAACGTGTCCTGTAGGAACACCGACTGCATGGGCATTCCAAATATGGAGCTCACCTAGTTCACCGAACAGCCTAGCAGCTCTGCATTTATAAATTTTTCTAATTATTTTATTTAACACAATATATCAGTATATAATATATATTTTATTACCTGAGTGTGTAAAGGTGAATAGCTTTAAACTGAACTAATCACTTCGTACTTATCATTGATACTTTTAATTTGTAAAATATGGAGATGTTTACAACTATTGATTCACCCAATACGGCCGTTATGAGTACCCATCCTTAATGCTGTGAACAGTGGAGGTATCTTGGGATGCAGTAGGTTTTTAAAACCCATGCGTGGGCTTAGTGATGTATGAGCTACTACGACGACGAAGAAGACACGGTTAGTGATAACGAACTTGAGGAGGCTAGGAGGAGGAAGCTTGAGGAGCTTCAGAGAAAGGCAGAGGAAGAGGAGAGGAAAAGGGCCGAGGAGGCTCAAAGGAGAGCCATTATTAGGGTTATTCTAACCCCAGAGGCCAGAAGTAGGCTAGATAACCTTAGGCTCGTTAAGCCTGAGCTTGTTGAGTCCATTGAAAACCAGCTAATTACACTCGCCCAGTCAGGTAGGATTAAGGTGCCTATAACAGACGAAGAACTTAAAAAGATACTGGAAGCCGTCTATAACCAAACCAGGAGGGAGTATAGGATAAGGTTCAGGTGATAGTATGGCAACCCACAAACCACCGGCATTCAAGTTAAGGCTAGCGTCAGCGGGGAAGTCAAATAGGAACCCGCCGGCCTGGGTTATGGTTAAAACAAACAGGAGGTTCACGTACAACGTTAAGCGTAGGAATTGGAGAAGGGTGAAGCTTGAACTAGGGTGATGACCGTGGCCAGTAATGAGGTAGTGTTAACCATAAACCTGAGGGATATTAAGAAGGCCTCAAGGACCAGAAGGGCCCCATACGCCGCTAGGTTAATCAAGAGTATTGTGGCTAGGCATGCAAAGGTTGATGAGGATAAGGTTAAGCTGAGTGAAAGCCTCAATAACGTGATCTGGAGTAATGGCATACAAAGGCCACCGTCTAAAATCAAGGTTAAGATAACTAAGCGGGAGGACGGCACAGTCCTCGTTGAGTACCAGGGCTAAGTTCATTAAAACGTGGCCATTGTCCGGTGTGTTGTTAAGTAATCTTTAAAAACCCAATGAGTTGCATGCACGGGTATGCCGAACTTCAGGAACGTACTAATACCGGCACCCAAGTCAAGGTTCATCAGGGTTAGGTGCAACCAGTGCGGCAACGAGCAGGTGATATTTGATCACGCCACAGTGGAGGTTAGGTGTCTAGTATGCGGCAACCTGCTAGCTAGGCCAACGGGGGGTAGGGCTGAGATACTGGGTACCGTGGTTAAGGTACTTGAGTAACCTACCCTTTCCGGATTTCATACCACCCATTAGGGTAGGGAATCTCCTCTCCATTGCAATTCATCACTAAGGTGAAAGCCTAATATCAGGGAACAGGGGTGCTGGTTACCGGAAAATATTCCCTACCCCTAGCGGTTTAATGCTCCTCCTTAAGTATCTCTATCTTCCCGCCCTGTATCTTAACGTAGACGTACTCACCCACGTCAATTTTCCCACCTAATTCCTCCATCTCCTCTTCAGTTAACATAAGAGTCACCCTGGGTACGGGTATTTTACCACTGACCATCTGGCCTAGCATTGGTATGGACCTGAATATGTTCTGCATCATCTCAAGCATATCCCTAGTTAACCCAGCAGACTCACCTGAGGTTGTGGCAACAAGCCCAGGATTCTCCCTCTCCTCAACAATGTCGATCTTAAACATCCTCCCACCGAAGGGATCCATTACCAGTGTCTTACTAACCACGTAACCCTTAAACCCAGCCATAGTTCAGTGACCTCTATTAACTTAATATACTTTCCGCAGCCTTATTAATAGGCCATCACCGTTTAAACATGAACAATGAATACTGATGATGATAAAACCTCATGGTGCTTACTCAATGAGACCCATGAACCATTGATGAGCGCTACTGTTGCGTAAGTGTCTTAAGCACTCTCTTCAATTCCTGCACCTTATCCCTCCCACTGAGCAGCACCCTCATTATTAACTCACCCACCTCAGGATCCTGAACCAACGTGCCTATTGAACCACCTATAACGTCTGGGTCCATGTAAATCATCTTAATCGTCATACCACCGTCTATAGTGAAGTTAACGCCGGTTATCCAAGATGCCTCATCGGAGACCAGGAAGGCCACTAGGTTGGCCACATCCATCGGGTCCCCAACCCTACCGGCTGGGTGTTGGGCATGGTCAAGTGGATTTAGTGACGATTTCCTGGGTGGGTACTGCCACTCTGATGTATCTATCCAGCCAGGGGCCACTGATACAACCCTAATCCTATACCTGGCAAGGCTCACCGCCAGGGAGTGGGTTAGAGCCACTATGCCGCCCTTAGATGCTGAGTATGGTTCAGTGTTCGGTTCTGATTGGAAAGCCCTGGTGGACGCAATGTTAACTATCACTCCACCACCCCGCTTAGCCATTTCCTGCCCTGCGTACTTTGAGCAAAGCCACACGCCGGTTAGGTTCGTTGAGATGACTCTATTCCACTCATCCAGTGTTTGCTCAAATATTGACTTACCGCCGAAGCCTATCCCAGCGTTGTTGATGAGTATGTTTAGGTTGCCGAACCTTTTAATGGCCTCGTTAACCATGTTCTTGACGTCGGCCTCAACTGACACGTCAGCTCTAACGAAGACTGCGTCAATACCCTTATCCCTTAGCCATCCTTCCCTCCATTTACCCGCCTCCTCATTAACGTCAGCTATGATTACCCTAGCCCCCTCAAGCCCAAGTTTATAAGCTATGGCAGCCCCAATGCCGTTTCTCAGTAGGTGGCAGAGGCTTGGCGCCTCCGCCATCTACCTCTCAACGGTCTCCCTGGGGCCGCTCACCGCAGTGGCTCCCTCCCTGTCGCCGGGGGTTCCTTGCCTCTGCGGGTCTCGGGACCCCAGGGTAACTACTAGGGGTGCTAGAGTTAGGTTTTTAAATTTAACGAGGGATATCCCTTCGTGGATTACATAACCATTAGGTTACCGTTTAATGTTGATGGGGATACGGCTAAGGAGTTACTATCAACTGCTTGGTTGTTTAAGATCGCTACGCATAGGGTGCTGGCAGTAGTTAAACAGCAACAAATCTTACCTGGTAGTAGGATTGGCTGGAAGAACGCGTTTAGGAGAATTGCCTACGAAATTATTCCAAACCGTAGGTATGCTGATGGTGCAGTAACCCTAGTGATGGGTGTTTACGAATCATGTAGGGCGTTAGATGTTGATTTCAAAAGCATTGAGTTGGGTGATTGGCTCATGTTCCAGCAGAGTGAGCTTGAGTACCCTGCCAAAAGTATCACCTTGAAGCCTGGCTATGAATTTAACATAACAACAATTAGGTATAACGGGGCAACTGGTAGGGTTGTCCTTAAACCCACAATACCCAAGATTTACGAGGCATTACTCGATGCCATCATTACAAGGCGTGTTGGGTACATGAGTAGGGTTATGATTACTGATTACGGTGTCAGAGACAACCAATTGTGGGTTCGTGGTGAAGTACATGTGACAATACCGTTAGACCTCTATTATGAGCACATGGCTAGGCATAAGAAAAACAGTGGCAAGCTCATTGGTGGCGTCGATGTTAACTCGGATAGGATTAACCTAGCAATCATTGATGAGAGTGGCGAACTCATCGACCATAGGACTTTTTGGTTCAGTGAGGCTTCTAGGAAGGGCTTCAGTAAGCATAGTGCATGGAGTATCGTTGGTATGAGGATTCATGAGATGCTTAACTACGCTTATCATCATGGTGTTAAGACACTGTTCCTAGAGAACCCGGAGATTCTTGGCAGGCTGAGGCTAATGTGGGTTAGGAGTGGCGATAGGAAGCATGAAAACTATAACTATAAAGTCATGACCTTCAGGAGCTCAATCATCGAGAAAATAGCCATGAAGGCACCACTGTACTCAATTAGGGCTGGTTACGTAAACCCAAGGGGAACAACAAACTCCAAAAAACACGACGAACTAATGAAGAAACACGGATTAGACAGGCATACAGCATCAGCCTACTTAACAGCCCTAAAAGGACTCACACCAATGAATACGAGTAACCGTAAATAATAATGAAGACAGAAACAGCCCTAGCTCCTCCAGTCACAATAGCCACTTTACTACTTAACTTACCGGTGGGCATAATTGAGTATTTTCACTGCGCTTTAAAGTATGCACGTCTATGTTTAAATCCTCGGCAGCGTGACCGCGCCCATTGATGCCGAGGTTACTAGGGAGGCGTACTTGGCTAGTAGGCCACTCCTGTACCTTGGTGGTGGGGGTTGCCACCTGCTGAGTCTCCTTTTAATTTCATCCTCAGGTACGGCTAGGTCTAGCCTACCATTCTCAACGTCTATTATCACCCTGTCCCCATCCTCAACCACCGCTATCGGCCCACCCACGGCTGCCTCAGGGGCAACGTGACCAACCATTAAACCCCTTGTGGCGCCGCTAAACCTACCGTCAGTGACCAGGGCTACGTCTTGGCCTAGGCCCGCGCCAACTATTGCTGAGGTTACCCTAAGCATCTCAGGCATCCCAGGCCCACCCTTGGGGCCCTCGTACCTTATTACAACCACGTCACCCGGCTTAACCTCACCCCTCTTAATGGCCTGGAAGGCCTCCTCCTCCCCGTTAAATGGCCTTGCCTTACCCTCAAACCTCATTATGCCCGTTGCAGCAACCTTAACAACAGCCCCCTCTGGTGCTAGTGAGCCCTTGAGGATTCTTATGCCACCCCACGGTTTAATCGGTGTCGATGGATCCTTGACCATGTGGTCGTGTTTAACATTAGGTATCTTAAACTCCCTTAGGTTCTCCTCAAGGGTCTTGCCGGTCACTGTGATTACCTTACCGTTGATTAGCCCCGCCTTGAGCAGCTTACTCATTATGAGCGGTATGCCACCCACCTGATCCAGCTCAGCGGGCACGAAGTCACCACCCGGCCTTAGGGCAGCTATGTAGGGTACCCTCCTGGATACCCTGTCGAAGTCGTCTAGGGTTAACTTAACCCCTGCCTCGTAGGCTATTGCTAGTAGGTGGAGTATGGCATTAGTTGAGCCTCCGGTGGCCATTAGTACGGCTATGGCGTTCTCGAAGGCCTCATAGGTCATTACGTCCCTTGGTTTAATACCCAGCTCGGCAACCTTCATTAAGGCTAAGCCGGTTTCACGGGCGTAAATTACCCTCCTGGCTGAAGTAGCGGGTGGGGTGGCACTCCCAGGTAAGGCCATGCCCAGCGCCTCAGCCATAGCAGCCATTGTATTAGCCGTGAACATGCCTGCGCATGTGCCGTAGGTTGGGTGGGCGTTCAGCTCTATGTTGTAGAGCTCCTCCTCGCCTATCTTGCCGGCTAAGTATGCACCTATGGCCTCATGCACATCCTCAATAGTCAACTTCCTACCACCGTAGAAGCCGGGCTCAGCTGACCCACCGTACAGGTAAACTGACGGTATGTTCAACCTAGCCATCGCCATCAGTAACCCTGGCGTTGTCTTATCACAACCACCAATACCCACGAAGCCGTCGAAGGCGTGGGCGTTTATCTGAGCCTCAACGGTGTCGGCTATCACGTCCCTACTAACCAGGCTATACCTCATTCCCTCCGTACCCATGCCAATGTTGTCGTTGACTACAATAGTTGGGACTGTTAATGGAGCCCCACCGCCAGCCTTAATACCCTCCTTGACGTATGTGGCCAGTTGAAGTGTATGGATGTTGCATGGCCCAGCCTCGCTCCACGCAGCCACAACAGCCATTAGGGGCTTAGCTAAGTCCTCGTCGGTAAGGCCTATTGACCTTAAAAAGGCCCTATGGGGGGCATTAAGAACCCCATCATACCTCTCACTACTCCTAACCCTAATCTTTATAGATGCCATACCCACTTACCCAGCTTTGCATTTTTATGCATTACCATTTAAGCTCTTGTGAAAATTGAAAATAAGTTTTCAAGTGAACCAGCCAACTAGGCGCATTAAAATTCAGGTATTTTTAACCTAGTGGATTGCCTGCTCGGCCAGTTGCCTGCCACTTTTACCATTATTGGATGATAATTGCATTATCCTATTCATTGGGACTAGGCTTTGCCCCAACACGCATATACCCCACAGCGCATTTATCAGTGGAGAGTAGACGTTCATACTGGCGTAGATTATGCCAACCAGGTTGCCTATAGGTAACCTACCCCTCTCGGTTTCATGAATCCCAAGTATTGTCAATATCACCGGCATTGCTAGGCTGTAGGCGAATGAAGATGACCAATATGTCCTATCGTAAAACACCTGCCTAGTCATACCCCTATACCACTTGTTTAACGCATCCCTTATTTGACCAGGCTCAGCATTACCCTTAAAATATTCATCTATGAGGTGAATAACCTCGCTATAGGAGCTCCTCTCAACCTGCCTAGCCTCCTCAACACCCTTTATGTAAGGCTCCATTATTAGCAGTGATAGTGGGGTAGCTGCAACCGCCACAATACCCAGTACTGGGCTTAGTTGGAAAATTGTTACCAGAGAAACAATCGTTGTTAATATGTTGGGCGTGAAGGTGGTGTACATACCTCCTATGTTCCACATGACGAAGTCCACATCGCTGGCTAACCTACCCACCAAGTCATTTACGTTACTCAAATTATTACTGACTCCCATTTCTGATATAACCCTGTTTTTAACGTCAGCTATGCTCTTGGCCACACTATTCCAAAAAGGCTTAAACAACCACTCAGTGGCCGTGTATATTACGGCTGTAGCCGTTATCATTAATATGGCGTTCATTATGCCTGACTCCCTAATGCTCAATGAGCTGTTTGTTGAATTCTCAAGTGAGTTCACCAGGTTGGTTAATGCCAAGGGCATTAATGAACCTGAGGCTACTGCCCTAAGTATGAAGGCTACTAGGGCTGCTATGAAGCCTATGTTAACCTCCCATGAGTATACGTACCTCCTATAGAACCTCCACGTTAAGGCTAATACCTCGGCGGTTTTTAACCTCATAACCAATACACCTTAGGCTTAACCTAAGCCCTTAAATACCTTACCTAGAGGCTGGGTTAAACTTTAAAAGTAATTAAGGCTAGCTTAATCATGGTAACTAGATCCTTTGATGAACTCAGCGCTAGGCTCGTGTTCGTGCTGGCCAGTTCGTTCAGGAACATTAAACCGCTTAAGTGGGATTCAGTCGGTGACAATAGATTTAGGCTTAGTGTTGATGCCGGCGATTCCAGCGAGCTGGTGGTTATTGGGCATAGGGGTAGTGCCTTAATTAGGCTTGATGGTAGGCCCCACTTTGAGCTCGACCGCTACCATAAGGCAATCCCAATACCCCCAGGTTCACACACAGTGGAGGCGGAGTTCACACCATACGCCGACTTCGGCGAGATAGTTGGTGTTGACCCAGGTAAGCCATTCTTAGTGACCAGGGATTACTCTGCGCTCAGGTTCTGGGCCTATGCATCAAGCGCACTTGAGCTGGCCAGGACCATTAATGATGATGCGGTCAAGGATGCCTTACTCAGGGCCTTAACCGAGGCCTTTAAGCGCGTCCCATTCACCAGCGTCTCTAGGGAACAGCTGCTACTAACGGCTGAACTATACGGCATGCCCTGGGGTGAGAGGATAATGCAGACCATAACGGATGACTTAAGCAACGTCTATGTGGAGTCCAGCGGCGGTAACTTTGATGATGCTTTGGGTGTTTTGCGTGGTTTGGTTGGTGGTTTTGGTAAGGTTGGTGTTGTTTTTGGTGTTGGTCATGCTCACATTGATGCTGCTTGGCTTTGGCCCTTTGAGGAGAGTAGGCGTAAGGTTTTGAGGACCTTCGCAACGGTGGTTACGTTGATGAGGAGGTTTAACTTCACTTATGTTCAGAGTTCTGCATTGTACTACCAGTGGCTTCTTGAGGATGATCCTCAACTCTTCAGTGAGGTTAGGAGGCTTGTTGATGAGGGTAGGTGGATTCTCGGTGCTGGTTGGGTTGAGGCTGATGCAAACATGCTGAGCGGTGAATCATGGGCAAGGCAAATGCTCTACTCACAAAGATTCTACAAGAGGCACTTCGGAAAATACGCAGAGGTACTATGGCTACCAGACACCTTCGGATTCAACCAAACAATACCACAAATAGCAAAACAAAGCAAAATAAAAGCATTCATATCCTTCAGGGTAACCCAAAACGATACGAATAGGTTCCCATACAGCATATTCAAGTGGATTGGACCTGACGGAGACTGGATAACAGCCGTCGCCTTCGGCAATGGGAGGGATGGGTATAACGGCTCATTCACCGTTAATAGTATCCTCGAACAGTGGAGGAATTGGGTTGATAAGGACCAGCCGATGTTATATTCGTACGGTTATGGAGACGGTGGTGGAGGGCCGACTGAGGACATGTTGCTAATGGCTGAAGCCATTAACGAAGCCCCGGCACTACCTAAAGTCGACTTAACCAGTGGTTTAAGTGGTTATCTGAAGGTTATTAAGCCTATTAATGAATGGAGGGGGGAATTGTACCTTGAGCAGTTGAGGGGTACTTTGTCTTCTCATTCTAGGGTTAAGTTGCTTAATAGGTTGGTTGAGGTTGCCTTGAGGGAGGGTGAGTTGTGGTGTGGTTTGGCTGGGGTTTACGATAGGTCTAGGTTCACTGGGCTTTGGTTGACTCTGCTTAGGGATCAGTTCCACGATGTTTTGCCTGGTTCGGCTATTAGGGTTGTTTATGAGGGTGTTTATAGGGAGCTTGAGGGTGTTTACAGGGAGGCCATGAGCCTCGCCGAGGGTTGTGCCAAGTTAATTGCCGGTGATGGTGATGAATTGCTCGTCTTTAATTCGCTTCCTTGGGATAGGTTTGGTTACGTTAAGGTTAGTGAGCCAATGCCGAATACTCAAGGCATGGGTGATGGTTACCTAGCCTTGGTTAAGGCACCCAGTGTTGGTTACAGTGTTCTTAAGCCACTGAGCCCAGTTGAGCCTGTTAGGCTTGTTGAGGATGGTGGTGGTTTTGTTCTTGAGAATTCCAGGGTTTCAGCTAGGGTTAACCTTGATGGTACCGTGGCCAGTATTGTTGATAAGGCCAGTGGCCGTGGGTTGCTTAGGGGTTTGGGTAACGTTATCGTTGCCTATGAGAATGCGCCAGGTTGGGCTGATGCTTGGGATGTTGAGAGGGGTTTTGAGGAAACCTCATTCACAATAAGGGCCAGTGAGCATGCCGTAGTTGCAAGGGGTCCATTGTACGCTGGAGTTAGGTTCACGTATAGGTTTAGGCGTTCAACAATAATCCAGGAGGTTGGCTTGTATGCCGACTCCCCTAGGCTTGACTTCAAGACCACCATTAGGCTTGTGGATAGGGAGTTGCTTTATAAGGCTTGGTTCAGCTTCGACGTTAACACTGATGAAGCCATCTTCGACGCACCATACACCCCAATTAAGAGGAGCACTGTTAGGAATACTTCGTGGGATTTGGCTAGGTTTGAGGTTCCTATGCATAGGTGGGTTAGCCTTAACGAGTGCTGCTTTGGCGTTGCCCTATTGAATGATGGTAAGTACGCCGTCACCGTTAGGGGTGGTGATGTTGGTTTGACTCTTGCTAGGACTCCAATATTCCCAGACCCAACCACAGACCTCGATGAGGGCACCTTCACGTACAGCATAATGCCCCATAACGGTGACGTTGTGACTGTGCATAGGGCAGCCTTAGAGTTAAACACACCAATGCTAGTCGTCAGGGGTAAGGCAGGTGAGGCGAGTTTGATTAGGCTTGAGCCGAGCAACCTAACACTGGAAGCCGTAAAGCTGAGTGAGGACGACGACAACGCAATAATCGTGAGGATAAGTGAGATAGCAAACGCAAGGGGAATAGGCCAACTAACACTACCATTCAAACCAAGGAAGGCAGTGGAAACAAACATAATAGAGGACGAGGAAGGAGAGGAACTACCAATAGAGGGAAACAAGGTGAAGATAAAGTACAAAAACAAACAAACAAAAACAATAAAAATATGGAAAAGCTAATTGCTAATACACCTTTCAAGGTACATTAACATTGAGTGCAGTTTCTCCTCGTCACTATTTGACAACCAATCCACAGTCTCATCCAACCCGCCACCAACCAACCTACGCACCTTATCCCTAAGTTCACCTATGTTTTGAGTGAAGATTAACTGCCTAACCTTATTGTTAAATAGTGAGTATACTTCACTCACATGGGAACCCGTCACCTCACTAACCATGTTATTGAACATCTTTACGCAGGGCCACCTTAATTTATTATATTCTTCAAATAGCTCCATGGGGTTTCGCCTAACCACTATGACGAGGTCTATGTGACTTGGGTCTATTAACTGGTAAGCCACGGACTCAATGGCACATGACCAGCTGCACTTCAATATTGCGCTGTTTATTACACTAGCTGCACAGTCGACGTCTGTAATATCGTATGACTGGTACTTGTTATTCCACTTCACACAGCCACTATTGATGAGGAGGTCTGATGCATTCACAGTTATGTAGTTCATCTCCGATAGTACCCTCAATACGGTTGATTTCCCGGCTTTCGCCACGCCTGTTACTAAGATTCTCATTAAACCTCCTCTTCAAGCACAACTGGGGCCTGGGACATGTATGGTATGTAGACCCCTTTAAGTGAACCCCTAACTACCACGCCTATGCCGCTCTCTATCGTGAATTCATATACTGATGGCTGCACTGGTTGCCACCTCATCTTCCTTATGAAAATGTACCTCTTGAAGCCGTTGCCTGACCTAGCTAACCCAAGTATGAATACTCCGGTTGCCAGGAACTCCTCTACACCATACCTAGATATTGCCCTTGACCCAGCCGGCACCTCCGTTGTTATTATTGTGGTTGCCTGGATCCTCCTCTCAATGCCCATGACCAACTCCCTTATGTACTCCCTCAACACCTGCACATCCTTCTCCATGGCTACCAACGGCGCTATGGGGTCTATGACAAGTCTCTTGGCGCCGATGGAGGCTGCGTACTCGGCTATGGACTCAACCATCATCTTAGCCACCACGGTTGGATCCTTCTCCCTTATAGTATCTAGGATGTCCATTTCTGGTACAAGCACCCTGAAGTAACCTGTCCTAGTTAAGGCGTTTATGTCCCAGCCAAACCTTAAGGCGCCGTTGACGAACTGCTCATAGGTTTCATCAACGGATACGTATATGCCGGGTTCCCCAAGCCTATACCCATTTATCAAAAATGACAGTGAGAAGAGGGTCTTCCCAACACCAGTCTCGCCAGTTACCAGGTACGTCCTCCCCCTAATCAACCCACCGCCAATGACCTCGTCTAACCCAGGTATCCCGGTGGGCTCAATGTCATAGTACAGCATCACTAACCCTCCTTCAGCGAACTTATAAATACTTTATATTAATTATTTCATGAGTAATGCTTCATGGCGAACGGTGATGGGTGTACCCCTATGCCTGCGCCTTACCCCTCCTCTTCGTATCCCTCCTCCTCGATATGTCCTTAATTATGCCCTGAAGTACCTTATCCATGGCCTCCCTGATTGCGCTCACCGGGTCTCTATCCTCCGCCGTTGCTGTGTGAAGCTCCCTATCATCCTTGAGCCTAACCGTCACTTCATACCTCCTTCCTGAGTCCTTAGCCCTTATGTCAACTTTGAAGTCTATTACGTTAACCAGTTTATTTATCTTCTCAAGGTGGTTGTTAATCACCTTCTCTATCAACGGCTTGGCATCATCATTTATCTCTATCCTGGCTTGAATGGGTAGTGTTTTTCTCCCTCAGTCCATGTCTGCATT
>Ga0081534_100448_pt1 | contig 13513 bp, 8 predicted proteins | sample MonGeyMetagenome_FD_71019 | JGI IMG/M metagenome (GOLD analysis project Ga0081534, IMG submission 71019) | Hypoxic/sulfidic aquatic microbial communities from Monarch Geyser, Yellowstone National Park, USA - MG (SPAdes) v1 (version 2) | ecosystem: Environmental > Aquatic > Thermal springs > Hot...
GGCTGTTCGCGCTCTCGCTGGGTAAGGAGCGCGACGAGGAGGCGCGCGGGTACCTGCTGGAGGCCGCGAGGGAGCGCGGGTCCCTCGGATAGCCGATCCTGAACTGAAAGCGGGGCGGCAAACCGCCCTTGCTTGGATTAGGCACGGTTACTGGCGAGCTTCCCGGTTATGGGCGCGCTTCATCCCCACAGGGAACGCGCGATAAAAACGGCAGACCCCGCCCCTTCCGGGGGCGGGGTCGTCCCACCCCGCGTGCCTGAGCGGAGGGTCTCAAACGGAGTTAGGGTCTCAGCAGCGCCCATCAAGGGGGCGTAACCGACGAGGCCCCGCCCCGGGATTCCCCGGGGAACCCCCGCCCTTCTAGGGCGGGGAGGGGGGTCAGGACGGCAGGGAGGCCGCGGGAGAAGCGGTGCGACCGTGCGGGGAGGCTCTCGCCACCCATTAGCTGAGCGGGGCGGGGTCCCGGCGCCTCCCATCCCCTGAGGGGGCGGGTCCCCGTCCCCCAGCGCTCGGCGGTGAATGGGTGTGGGGTTTGGGCGCGGAATCCCCGTTGAAATCTGCACGGAACGACCCCGGGCGAGCGCGGCCCGTAATATGGAGCGCGGGGCAGGAGCCATCGATCATCCGGCGGTCGTGGCGGAAAGCTCCGATCCGGGGGCGCGCATCAGCTATAGAATACCAGGACGGCGATCCCTCTCACCAGCCCGTTCATGGACCCGAGGACCTCGCCCTCGCTCGCGCCCGGCGGCACGTTCAGAGGACCGCTGAGCGCGTAGACCACGAGCTCGTATTCGTGGACCTGGCCGCTCGGGGGGCACGGCCCCGCATACCCTATGCCGCCGTAACCGTTCTGGCCCTGCTCGCCGATCCCGATGACGGTCCCCAGCCGCGGCACCGCCTCGGGGAGGCCGGTAGCGTTCCCGGGTATATTGTAGATGATCCAGTGGACGAATCCGGCGGGCGACGAGTTGAGATCGACGAGGATCAGCGCGTAATATTCCGTTCCACTCGGCTGGCCGGACCAGTTGATCGGGGGCGAGGCGTCGGCGCCCGCGCACGTGAAGTTGGCGGGGATCGTGCTCCCGTTGGCGAACGCCGGGCTCCAAACTTGGAACCGGGGCACGCCCGGCGGGGCCAGCTGGTACCCCGGCCCCGGCGATATCGCGCCCAGCATGTACGGCGTCACGAACCCCGCCAGTATCACCACCGCGATCGCCAACAGGGCCCACCTTCTCCAGCCGTTCCTTCCCCTGGGCACGCGCCGATCGAGACCCCATTCGAGATAAGCTTTTGTCCGACCCGCCGGGCTCCGTCGCCTCAAGCCGATCGATGGACCTGAATCCGAGGGGGCCTCCGCTTGGGTCCGAAGAAGAGGATCCCCTCGCCCGGGCACGATTTCAGCCCGAGGTGACGGGGCCGCGCCCCCGCAGCCACGCTTAAATCTGGCCAGCGGCCATCGGCGAACGTTGATAGAGGAGTTGATAGAGGACGCGCTCCGGAGTTCCGCGGGCCTGTCCTCGAGCATCGAGGACCGCTGGATGATCGACAGGGCCAGGGAGCTGTGGGTGGAGCACTCGCCGGAGCCCAGGGAGTCCAGCAAGGCCGGCATAGACTCCGGCTGGAACTACCTCCAGTTCCAGGGGTTCTACGTGTACGCGGTCGACGCAGTATCGGTGGATGCGGGCTCCAACCACGTCGCGGCCCCCAGGCACGAGGTGGGCGCGTCGAAAATATCGGTGGAGATCCGCGGCAGGGTCGTCCACGATCCCAACCTCTTCCTGGAGAGCAGGGGGATGGAGTTCGAGGCCGACCTGGCGCTCGAGAGCTCGCCCAGGGTCGACCTCGTGCTCCTGGACGGGTCCCTGCTGGCCAGGATCTACGACTACAGGTCCAAGTCCATCTCGACGCTTGCCGAGGCCGTGCCGAAGCTCCTGGAGCTGGATAACGCAGTCTTCATAGCCAAGAGGTCCCAGAGCACGGAGCTGATCGGGAGGTCCCAGAGCACGGAGCTGATCGGGGGGCCCCTCGGCGACATATACTATTTCTCGCGCGCGACCCCCAGGGCCGGGTTCTCGGCCCCCTGCGCGTCCAACGGCGTCACCCACTTCTACGCGAGGCTCGAGGACTACGCGGAGGTGCTCCGCGTCGAGGTGCCGGGCTCGCTCGACGGCGCCCCGCCCTGCCCGAGCGCGTCGAGGGAGGGCGAGTGGGCGGAGACTAGGCGCCTGGTGGACTCGCTGGCCCACGGCTCTGTGGACGGCTACCCGTACGTCCTCATCCTGGCCCACGAGATGGCGCACATAGGGGACGTGGACATGCGCGCGCTCGCCGACCTGATGGGCGTCGGCTTCCTGGAGACGGGGAGGGAGGTCCTGGGTGAGCGAGGGGTCCCGGGCCGGGCCGGGCGACGGGTGGGAGGGGGCCCTGGGCGTGGTCGCCAGCGGCGCCCTCCCCTACGAGTTCAGCGTCATCACCGGGCGGCCCCTGCCAGTCGGGGACTACGTCGTGGCGCCCTCGGCCGACGGCAGGGACGTCCTGGGGATGGTGGACAGGACCGAGATAAGGAGCATAATAATGGAGAAGTCCACGAACTCGGTCGGCGCCCTGGCGGCGGGCAGGCTCGCGAGCGCCAACCCCCGCGACAAGTCCTACGTGTCCCACGTGAGGGTGATGGGGCTGCTCGAGGAGCTCAGGTCGAACAGGGTGATGATGCCCTCCCTCCCCCCGATGCCGGGGTCGCCGGTGAGGAGGGCCTCGGAGTCCGACCTGTCGGCGGCGTTCGGCGGGCCCGGCGAGGAGTGGGTGCCCGTGGGCGCGCTCCTCAGGTCGCCCTCGGTCCGCGTCCACGTGAACCTGAACCGGGCGGCCCAGAGGCACCTGGCGATACTGGCCTCGACCGGCGCCGGCAAGTCCAACCTGCTCGCCCTGATCGCGAAGCACGTGGCCAGCATGAGGGGCACCATGGTCATCTTCGACTACCACGGGGAGTACCTCGACCTGGACCTGGGCGGGAGGGGGAGGGCCGTGAGGCCCAGGGTCAACCCCAGGCTGCTGGACCCGGACGAGCTCGCGGACCTCCTGGAGATCAGGGAGGCGGCTGATAAGCAGAGGCACGTGCTGAGCGAGGCCCTGGAGAGGGCCAAGGACTCGAAGGACTTCTGGGAGGGGCTCCGCGCCGGCCTCAGGGCGATCGCCGAGGGGGACTCCCGCGAGTACAGGGAGCCGGCGCGCAGGGTCCTGGACATCCTGGCCTCCGCGCTCAGGAGGCTCGGCCCTGTCCTGGACCCGGAGAGCCCGGGGCCGCTCAAGCTCATAGCCGAGGGCTACGTGAACGTCGTGAACCTCTCGGACCTCTCGCCGAGGCAGGCGGACGTAGTGATCTCGCAGTTCATGGACGAGGTACTCATTGACAGGAAGAGGTCCAGGGCGGGGCAGGGAGGGGGCGGCGCCTCCCCCGGGCCCATAGTCCTGGCGCTCGAGGAGGCCCACGCGTTCATACCCGGAGGCGACGGGGACTGGAGGACGAGGGACTCCGCCGCCAGGATAGCGCGCGAGGGGAGGAAGTTCGGGGTCTCGCTCGTGATAGTGTCGCAGAGGCCCCAGAGGCTGGACCAGGACGTCCTGAGCCAGGTCGGATCCCTGGCCATAGGGAGGCTCCTGAACCAGAGGGACAGGTCCTTCGTCCAGGAGTCCAGCGAGTTCGTGACGGAGGAGATCTCGGATTACCTGCCCGACCTGAACCCGGGCGAGATGGTGCTCGTCGGGCAGTGGGTGAAGCTGCCCGCCCTCGTGAGGGTCGACCGCGTGCCGGAGAAGCTGTCGGGGAGGGACGTGGACTTCGTGCGCGAGTGGAGGTCCAGGGCGGGCCCCTCGGAGGACACGGACGAGCTGATAAGGCGCGATCGAGGTCCCGCGGTCGGGGGACCGCGAAGCTTAAAGGCGGACGCCGGCGCCTCCCCGGGCCGTGCAGGGGCGCGGCCTCAGGCCCGTCGACGAGTCGAGGATAACCCGGATAGTGATAGAGGAGTCGCTGCGCGACTGGGAGTCGCTGGCGTCCGTGGACGCGGTCGTCGTGGGCGCCGGCCCCTCCGGCATGACCGCCGCCTACTACCTGGCGAGGGGGGGAGCCAGGACGGTCGTGTTCGAGAGGAGGCTGGGGTTCGGGGGAGGGATGGGCGGCGGCGCCATGTTCCTGCACAAGATAGTCGTCGAGTCCCCCGCGGACGAGGTGCTGAGGGAGGTGGGGGCGAGGGCCAGGGAGGTGGAGCCGGGCGTGTTCTCGCTCGACTCCGCCGAGCTCATGGCGAAACTCGCATCGGCGGCGCTCGACGCCGGCGCGAAGATAATACACGGCGTGAGCGTCGAGGACGTTATATTCAGGAGGGACCCGCTGCGCGTCGAGGGGGTCGTCGTGAACTGGACGGCCTCCGAGCTCTCGGGGCTCCACGTGGACCCCCTCTTCGTCAGGGCGCGCGCTGTCCTGGACGCCACGGGGCACGGCGCGGAGGTCGTGGAAGTGGCCTCCCGCAAGGTGCCGGAGCTCGGGATAGAGATCAAGGGCGAGAGGTCGGCGTACAGCGAGCTCTCGGAGGAGCTCGTGTCGGAGGGCGCCGGGGCGGTGGCCCCGGGCCTCTATGTATCCGGGATGGCGGTCGCCAGGGTCAGGGGGCTGCCCAGGATGGGGCCGATCTTCGGGGCGATGCTCCTCTCCGGGAGGAAGGCGGCGACCGACATCCTGGGGGACCTGGGCATCGGCGGTCGGCCCCGCTGACCCCCTCCCCGCCCTAGAAGGGCGAGGTTTGCCATTTTAATATCATCGCTCCCCCCAGCATCCTCCTCGCCCGCTCCGCCGGGAGGTCCTCCTGGCCCAGGCGGGCGCCATCCGCGCGGCCGTCGACCACGAGGACCGCGCCGCGGGGGAGCGCGGCTCGCGGATCGCCCCGGCCTCCCCCACAGTCGCGCGGGTGGGCCGATTTGATCGGGGCGGCACCCTTTTTACTCGGGAGGCCCCACGAGAGCGCGATGGCTCGGGAGGTCGCGAGCAGTGTCGGCAGGGGCGAGGAGGACCCCTACAGCAACGCGCTCGCGCAGCTCGCCTCCGTCGCCCAGGTAATAGAGATAGACCCCGTGTACTACGAGATGCTGAAGACCCCCAGGAGGGAGATCACGGTCTACCTGCACATGAAGATGAGCGACGGCAGCGTCCGGAGCTTCGTGGGCTACAGGATCCAGCACAACAACGCGCGGGGCCCCTACAAGGGTGGGCTCAGGTACCACCCGATCGTCTCGCTGAGCGAGATGCGCGCCATGGCGATGCTCATGACGTGGAAGACGGCCCTCATAGACGTGCCCTACGGGGGCGCGAAGGGCGGGATAACGGTGGATCCCTCGGAGCTCGACGAGGACGAGCTGGAGGAGCTCACGAGGAAGTACGTGAACGCCATATACTACAACATAGGGCCGGAGGTCGACATACCGGCGCCGGACGTGGGGACCAACCCGCAGGTGATGGCGTGGATAATGAACGAGTACTCCAAGATGAAGGGCTACAACGTCCCCGCGGTCGTCACGGGGAAGCCCGTGGAGCTCGGGGGCTCGCTGGGGAGGAGGGAGGCCACCGGGAGGGGCGTCGCCATAGTCGCCAGGGAGGCCCTGAGGGCGATAAAGGGGAGGGACATCAAGGGCGCGAGGGTCGCCGTCCAGGGGTTCGGGAACGTGGGATCCAACACGGTGAGGTTCCTGATGGAGATGGGGGCCAAGGTCGTCGCGATAAGCGACGTGGGGGGCGGCCGCTACTTCCCCGACGGCGTCCCCGTGGCGTTCGACAAGCTCTACGCGGACTTCCTGGCGGCGGGCACGGTGGGGAAGCTCCCCTACGGGACCCCCATAACTAACGCGGAGCTCCTGGAGTCGGAGGTGGACGTGCTGATCCCGGCGGCCATAGAGAACCAGATAACCGGGGACAACGCGGGGAGGATAAGGGCCGACATCGTGGTGGAGGGGGCGAACGGCCCCACCACCCCGATGGCCGACAGGATACTTGAGAGGAACGGCGTGGCCGTGATCCCCGACATACTCGCCAACTCCGGCGGCGTCCTGGTGTCCTACTTCGAGTGGGTCCAGAACCTGGAGAGGGAGCAGTGGACCCTCGAGGAGGTGAACTCGAAGCTCGAGGCCAAGATGGTGAGGGCGTTCAACGAGGTCCACGGGATGGCGCGGGAGAGGGGGATAAGCCACAGGCTGGCGGCGCTAGCCCTCGCGGTGGACCGCGTGGTCAAGGCGATGAAGCTCGCGGGGTGGCACCGACCTTGGGCGAGTGCCCACGCGAGGGCGATCCGGCGCCGGACTTCGAGATCGGGCCCGGCAGGAGGCTCTCGTCGCTCGCCGGCTCGCCCGTCGTCATCTACTTCTACCCCAGGGCGTTCACCGCCGGGTGCACCAGGGAGCTCAGGAGGTTCGTGGAGCTGCTCGGGGAATTCGAGTCCCTCGGGGCCACCGTCGTGGGGGTGAGCGCCGATCCCCCGGGCGCGGTCGCGAGGTTCGCGGCGGCCCACGGCGCCAGGCCCCCGCTGTTCCTGGTGCCGGACCCCGCCAGGGCGGTCATCGGCGCGTACTGCGCCGGTAGCGAGAGGGGGAGGGGCGCCAGGAGGGTGACGTTCGTCGTCGGGCCCGATGGCAGGGTGGCGGCCGTGCTGGAGGGCCTCAGGAGGGCCGAGGACCACGCCGACGCGGCGCTCGAGGCGGTCAGGCGCCTCGCGGCCCGCCGACGGGGTCCGGGACCGGCTCCCCGCTCCCGTACACCCTCAGCTTGCCCCTCGGCGCGTTCACGTTCAGCAGCACGGCCGGCTCGGGCGGCGAGCCGGGGACGGGCGCCGGCCTCTCGAGCGAGAGCACCGCGTCCTCGAGCCGCCCGAAGAGCCTGATCCCCCTGACCACGGCGTGCAGGGACGGGGCGTCCGGCGCCAGGGGGAACCTGCGGGAGACGCGCACCGCCCGCGCAAGGGGGGCGCCCGGCCTCGCGAGCGCGTAGCACCCCTCCAGGTCCCTCTCCTCCACGCCCCTGAGGGACACCCCGTACCTGACCCCGGGGCCTATGGACCCCTGATCCTCGTCGAGCACCTGTATGGACCTCACGGACGCGCGCTTGCCCGAGGGCAGGAGCTCCAGCTCGTCGTGCACCGAGATGGGGGTGAAGGTTATGCCCAGGGCCACGGGCCCGACGCCCCTCACGATGAACGCGGAGTCCACGAGGGCGAACCCCAGGTCCGGCGTCGAGGGCTCCCGCGGCTCGAACTCCCCCGCCATCCCCGAGATCCTGAAGCCCCTGAGGAGGGAGGAGAAGCGCTCGGGGTCCGGCGCCAGGACCAGGCCGGGCCTCCCCGAGGCCTCGGCCAGGAGCGCGAGCTCGGCCGCCTCCCTGGTCAGGTCCCGCACCACCAGGTAGAAGAAGTCGGACGCGCTGACCGCCTCGGCCGCCTCGAGGATCGAGGGCCCCGGCACGAGGATCGTGATCATGCGGTCCCCGGACTTCCTGTAGTACTTGCCCTCCTCCTTCCTCTTGCCCATCCTCCCGGCCAGCTCCGCGGCCGATCCGCCCTCGGGCGATAGGACCGCGATCACGCCGCCAGACAGCACGCCGACGCGGGCGAGATGGCGCACATTAAGCTCTTCCGCCGGGGAATGCCGACCGGATAGGCTGACCCCCTCCCCGCCCTGAAGGGCGAGGTTTGGGCTCCGTTACCTTGAGCTGACCATCGATGAACCTAAATCCGAGGGGAGCCCTCCGCCCGACCCGCAATGAACCAGGTTATGGATTCCATACGGATCAGGAGGAGGACTCCCCTTCCGGTCATGGCCCACGCTGTTATCCCTATTTCTCGGGCCTCTCGCTGAGGAGGGCCGCCAGGTCCCTGAGGCCCATCATGAGCAGGAGCCACGCCTCGATATGGAGGTGGGTGCAGAGGCTGGGCCCCATCCTCGGGTCAATCGGCGCCGATCCGAGGGAAGTACGCAGGATATTCGTGGATGAGGCGATTGTGAGCGTGGGAGGGACCCCTGCGCGGATATGGGTCGCCTTCGAGCCCGACCTCCGCGCGATGCTGGACTTCCACGTGAGCTGGCGCGGGAACTCGATCGATGCCTACCTGTTCATCAGGAGGCTCGTGCGCAGGTACGGCGGGGTCCCGATCTACACGGACGGCGCGGGATGGTGCGCGGACGCCTGCAGGTGGGCGGGCGCCGAGCGCGCGGTCCACGATCGCCCCCTGAGGAACCTTATGGAGCGCGTGGTCCAGCACGCCAAGGAGGGGGCTGAGGCGTTCGACGACCCCTTCCCCGTCGGCGGGCGCGGGCCGAGGTCGAGGAGAACGTTCGAGCGCGTGCATAACTGGCTATCAGCGTTCACGTCCATGCAGGACTTCGTGTTCGAGGACGGGGACCTGGGGAGGCCCCCGCTCGGGTGGAGGGAGGAGGGGATGCCCCCGTGGCTGGACGTGCTGCGCCCGATCCTCTCGCTCGGGTAGGGGGTGGGCTTAAGGTAACGGAGCCCCGCCGAGGGCCGGAAACGATTTTAGGAGAGGGGCACAGTGGCGCGCGAGATGGCGAAGGCGTTCGTCCTGATAAACACCGACACAGGGACGGAGGAGGAGGTCCTGAGGGAGCTCAGGAGAATACCGAACGTGACTGAGGCCTACGTGATCTACGGCGTCTACGACCTGGTGGCGAAGGTGGAGGCCGATAGCGTGGAGGAGGTCAAGGAGGTAGTGGGCGGCCGCATACGCAAGCTGGAGCACGTCAGGTCCACGCTCAGCATGATGGTCGCGGAGCCCTGATCGCCGGCCCCCGCTCCTCCTCCTGGCGGGGATCCCCGGCCCCACGAGCCTCCTCAGGTCCAGGAGCTCGCCCACGGCGAGCTCGTCCAGCCCGAGGGCCCTCAGCGCGTCCGCGAGGGACTCCCCGCGGGCGACGCGCCTGCCCACCTCGGCCGCCCTGTCGTATCCCACGATCGGGGAGATGACGGTGACCAGCGCCTGGCTCGACTCGGCGTACCTCCTGGCCCTCCGCTCGTCCGGGACCACGCTGGGGATGACGACCCTGGCCATCTTCGACGCGGCCTCCGAGACGAGGATCATCTCCAGGGCCAGGTCGTAGCCGGCCACCGGTATCCCCATGCTGAGCTCGAACTCCCCGAGCATCCCGGCTACCTGGATCGCGTGGTCCAGGCCCATCACCTGGGCCGCGGCCTGCATGCACGCCTCCACGGTCACAGGGTTCGTCTTCCCGGGCATTATGCTGCTGCCCGCCACCTCCGCCTGGCTGGGGATGTCTATCTCCCCGAGGCCGGTCGAGGGCCCGGAGAACATGAGCCTGAGGTCCTGGGAGAGCCTCATGATGTCCAGGGCCGCCGACCTGAGCGCGGCGCTGACGCCCAGGAGGTCCGTGAGGAGCCTCATCGCGGCGAACCTGTCGCCCGCCGGCCTGAAGCGCTCGCCGGTCAGGGAGTTGAGCTCCGCCACCGCGGCCTCCGCGAACCCCTCGGGCGCGTTCAGCCCCGTCCCCACGGCGGTCCCCCCCATCGGGAGCTCCCTGGCGCGCTCCACCGCCGCCTCCAGGGCGTCGGCGTCCCTCGATATCGCGGACGCGTAGGCCCCGAACTCCTGGCCCATCGTGACCGGGAGAGCGTCCCTCAGGTGGGTCCTGCCGGCCTTGACGATCCCCGAAGTCCTGGACGAGAGCTCCCGCAGCGCGGACGCCAGCCCCCTGAGCGCGGGGAGGGCGCGCGCCGAAGCCCTCACGGCCGCGGCCCTCATGGCGCTCGGGACCACGTCGTTCGAGGACTGGGACATGTTCACGTGGTCGTTCGGGTGCACGCCGGATCCCAGGATCTCCGACGCCCTCCTGGCTATCACCTCGTTCACGTTCATGTTCAGGCCGGTCCCGGAGCCCGTCTGGAAGACGTCCACGACTATCTCCTGGTCGTGGGCCCCCTCCATGACCTCCCTGCTCGCGGCCTCTATGGCGCCGGCGACCGGGCCCTCCAGGAGCCCGAGCGCGCGGTTGGCCCTGGCGGCCGCCGCCTTCAGGGCCCCCATGGCCCATATGATGTCCCTCGGGAACCTGGTCCCGGTGTCCAGGAACAGCCCCCTCGCCCTCTCGGTGTAGCTCATCGCGCTGGATGCGCGCCCGCGCGATTTACCGGTTTCCCGCATCGCCCGCGCCCGGGACCCTCCGCCTCGGGTCGGGGGCGCCCCGGGGAGGCGCGGGCCGCGCGGGCCGGAGGCAACGTTTTTATCGGCGCGGCGGCCACTCGGAGCGTGTCACAGGAGAAGCTGGCGGAGTTCCTGAGGACCGGGAAGGACTGGTCCAGGCTCAGGACGAGCGTCCCGGGGATCTTCGTGCTGAAGCTCCCGGCCTACAAGGGGTCCCCGAGCAGGCTCGCGGTCGAGATAAACCCGGTGGGGGAGGACGGCGCGCCCAAGAAGAGGAGGGGACTCGTGATAAGGGATCCGTCGGAGCTCCGCGAGTTCAGGGAGCTCCTGGGGAGCGAGAAGCTCGAGAAGCTCATGGCGGACCTGGAGCGCGTGAACCCGAAGGCGAGGGAGATCAGGGGAGGAGGGGACGTCCTGGAGATACGAGGGACCCGCCCCGATGGACGAGGCGCTCGCGCGCAACCCCCTCCTGAGGCCGGGCGCCATCGAGCCCAGGGAGTACCAGCTGAACATAGCGAGGGCCGCGCTCGGGAGGAACACGCTCGTGGTCCTCCCCACCGCCCTCGGCAAGACGGTGATATCCGCGCTCGTGGCGGCGGAGGTCCTCTACCGGCACAGGAGGTCCAGGGTCCTGGTCCTCGCGCCCACGAAGCCCCTCGTGTCCCAGCACATGAGGAGCTTCTCGAGGATCCTGAGGCTCGGGCCGGGGAACTTCGCCATGGTAACGGGGGAGGTCCCGCCGGCCGCCAGGGGCTCGCTCTGGCGGGGCGGCTCCAGGCTCGTGTTCGCGACCCCGGAGGCGGTGAGGAACGACGCCGAGGAGGGGAGGGTCGACCTGTCCCAGTTCGGCCTCATCGTCTTCGACGAGGCGCACAGGGCGGTCGGGGAGTACGCGTACGTGAGGATAGCGGACGCCTACTTCTCCGCTTCCCGGAGCCCCCTGGTCCTGGGGACCACCGCCTCCCCCGGGTCGACCGTGGAGAGGGTCCTCCAGGTCTGCAGGAACCTGCGCATAGAGCGCGTGGAGTACAGGGACGAGGACGACCCCGACGTCCGCCCCTACGTCCACCGCGTGGACGTGGAGTGGGTCAGGGTGAGGCTGCCCCCCGCCCACGCCGCGATGGCCTCGATCATAGAGTCGATGCTGCGCAGGAGGCTGGAGTGGCTGGCCTCCAGGGGCTACCTGAGGTCGCCCTCCCCCCGCGATGTGGGGAGGAGGGAGCTCGTGGAGCTGGGGGAGGAGCTCAGGTACGCGCTGGAGGCGGAGAGCGTGGACGAGGAGAGGGGGGTCCTCTTCGAGGCTATCGTGAACCAGTCGGCCGCCATGACCCTCTACCACATGCTGGAGCTCGCGGGGAGCCAGGGGGTCCACGCGCTGAGGGCGTTCATGGAGAGGCTCGAGTCCGAGGAGGAGGGCAAGAGGTCCCACTCGCTCGTGACGGGCGACCCGGACTACGCGAGGCTCAGGGCGCTCGCGCAGGGGACCCGGGAGGACCACCCGAAGGTCGCCAGGGTCAGGGAGCTGGTCGAGGCCCAGCTGGCCTCCAACCCGTCGTCCAGGATCCTCGTCTTCACCCAGTACAGGGACACGGTGGCGCGCCTCGTGGAGGAGCTGTCCCGCGTGAGGGGGGCCAGGGTGGGGAGGTTCGTGGGGCAGGCCTCGAGGGGGGGAGTGGAGGGGATGAGGCAGGAGGAGCAGGTGGCCGCCGTCAGGGCGCTCGAGGAGGGCGAGCACAACGTCCTCGTGGCCACGTCAATAGCGGAGGAGGGGCTCGACATGCCGAGCGTGGACCGCGTGATATTCTACGAGCCGATACCGAGCGAGATACGCTACATACAGAGGAGGGGGAGGACCGGCAGGAGGGCGCCGGGGAGGGTCACTATACTCGCGGCCGAGGGGACCGCTGACATGGCGTACCTCTACGCGAGCGCGAGGAGGGCCCGCAGGATGAGGGAGGTCGTGAGGCGCGTCAACTCCCTCCTGGGCCCGGTGCTCAGGTTCCCGGAGCCCCCGGACCCGATGTCCCCGGAGGAGGTGGAGGCCGAGGCGCGCGCGGCGGGCGAGGGGATCCCGGCGTCGGCCGGGGCGAAGGAGCTCCGCGCCGTCTACGACGCGCTCCTCGAGGCGGGCCCATCGGGGATCGGGGAGGGGGAGCTGCTGGAGTCCCTGCGCTCCCGCCTGGGGATGGACCCGGCCTCCGCCTCCGCCGCGCTCAGGGAGCTGGTCCGGAGGGGGAGCGCGGTCGCGCTCGACGGGAGGTACGCGGCGAGGGAGGCGATCGAGCCGGCGGGGGAGGTCCACGAGGTCGAGGTGGTGGAGGTGCGCAGGGGGTACGCGATAGTCAGGGTGGACGGGGACGCCAGGGCGATAATGGAGCCCGGGGAGTTCAGCGGGCCCCCCTGGCTCGTGAGGAGGGGATCGAGGTTCCTAGCGGCGGCGAGCATCCGCGAGGTCGGCGGCGAGCTGCACCTGGGGGTCCTCAGGGTGATAAGGAGGCTATAGTTCGGGGAGGGACGTCCCGGGGCTCGGGATCCCGATCCCGCGTTGAGGAATATTGACAGAAAGGTTTAAAGATATGAGGTGACCGGAATGCTCCAAATGAGGGAGAGGTCCAGGAGGAAGGCGATATCGCCGATCATAGCGACGCTGATACTAATAGTGATAACGGTGGTAGCCGGCATCATGCTCTACGGGTTCGTCAGTGGGTTCATGGCGAACTTGGGCACGAGCAGGACGATCGCGCCGATATCGATAGCCTCCGCGAGCGTGAGCAGCAGCGGTTCTGCGACGATCGTCGTGAGCAACCTCGGGACGACTCCCGTGACGATAACGCAGGTCAACCTGCTCAACGCGAGCACGGGCGCGCTGATCGTGACATTCACGAATATCGGCACATCACCATCACCTAACACGACGTCGGCGACAGTAACGGGAGGCACCACGACCACCATATATGCGAGCACTCATGCGACAGGCCAGACGATGCCGTCTCCGGGCACGACCGTCCTGGTGCAGGTCGTCACCAGCACCGGGTCCTACGCAGAGGCATACACCACCGTGAGCTGACGACTCCCGAATTCCTAAATTATTTATTATCTTTTATATCAGATAAGATCCATATCGCCCGTAATCCTATCGCCCGCCCTCCCCCGCGAGCCTCTCCCTCAGGCACTCCTCCAGCGCCTCCCTCCCCGCCGCCCTGATCATCTCGTGCTCCGCGAGGAGGGCCCCGACCGCTGCGTCGAACGTCAGGCTCCTCCCCCTCAGCCCCGCCTCCTCCCCCAGCTCCTCCAGGTACCTCCTG
>Ga0081534_100449_pt1 | contig 13498 bp, 14 predicted proteins | sample MonGeyMetagenome_FD_71019 | JGI IMG/M metagenome (GOLD analysis project Ga0081534, IMG submission 71019) | Hypoxic/sulfidic aquatic microbial communities from Monarch Geyser, Yellowstone National Park, USA - MG (SPAdes) v1 (version 2) | ecosystem: Environmental > Aquatic > Thermal springs > Hot...
ATCGCTGTGATTATTAAATCCTCAACGTCAATCCCCATCTCTTCAGCTTTTTTTACTAACTCTTCCATCATAAATTACCTAGTTAAGGACGAAGATATATTTAACGGGGTATAGGTAACTGGAGGTTTTACCAATTATTGGATTTTGGTATACAAGACTTACCACTGGTAGAAACGCCACAAGACGTGCTCAAGAGCTCGCTCTCGGCGGCTTCAAAGCCCTCTAAATACAGGGATGGCTGATACAAAAATGACCACTTATATCCTACTTCCGTTAGCACGCCTTTTATTTAGGTTAAGGAGTTAATTCCGTAATTGATCATTAATTAGCATTAAACGCCACTCCATTTGAAGTAATACTTCCGCATATCCCTCACGAACCGCCTCACTCCTTAAGCTCATCACGGTCTTCATATTAAAGAGATAAATACCGTGATTTGTCTCAATTCACGCGTCCTAGCAAAACCAACGCTATTATCTTACCGTATTTCAATTTCTCAATTACTGAAGTCTCCAATCTTGGACGGGTGATCAGCCTTTCGTAACGCTTTCGTTAACATCTGTAACATCTGTATAGTTCTGGAGTCTTTTAAGCCTCAAGAAAAAAGCTTATAAATTTCTTTCAAAAGTCGATAACGGAATGGGTTTAGAAGAAGTAGTGACGTTCTTAATACCCACGCTTAACGAGAGGGACGGAATTGGACCAGTGATTGATGAAATAAAGTCCTTAGGATTCAACAAAATAATAGTTGTAGACGGATACTCAACGGACGGTACACCGGAAATAGCGAAAGAGAGAGGAGCTAAAGTGATCTACCAACAGGGGAAGGGAAAAGCTTTGGCAATAATGACCGGATTGAAACACGTAGATACGCCTTACGTGGCGGTAATTGACGGAGACCATACTTATAATCCTGCCGACGTGATCAAGGCGTTAAAAATCATGGAGGATTACGATGAGGTAATCGTCGTGAGAGGGAATAGGAAAAACATACCCTTACTCAATCGCTTCGGTAACTGGGTCATAACTAAAACGTTCAACCTACTCTTCGGGACCAGATTGAAGGACGTTCTTTCCGGTTTCTACGTCTTGAGGACTAATGAAGTCAAAGGAGTTAACTTCGAGGCCAAAGGTTTCTCCATCGAAGTCGCTATAAGCGCTTACTTGGCTTCCCATTCGAAGAGGATAGGAGAAGTAATCGGCGATTATAGGGCTAGAAAAGGAGAGAGCAAATTGAAGAAAGTACACGGTTTCAAAATACTCTTCGATACGATTCTGCTCGCAGCCAAGTACAACCCGGTGTTCCTCATATTCGTAGTAGGGTCAGTGTTATTACTACCGGGGATCGCCATACTGTCTTACGTAGCTTTAGACTACCTAGCTTATCACGTTTTCCACTTTGTCATAGTGTTTGTAGGCTTCAGCTTGTTTAACGTAGGGCTTATATCCCTCCTCCTATCCGTGCTGGCCCTCTATTTGAAGAGATTGGAGTACAGACTGAACGAGAAAATAGAGGGTTTGAAGAGAGATGTGTAAGCTGGCAGTTCTAATAGCTTCGTATAACAGATCGGAATTGTTCAAAAAGACGCTGAAGGGCTGGTTAGATAGAGAGGAAGTCGACACCCTAATTATTAAGGCCGACTCGTCAAAGAGGGAAGAGTACGAGGGATACAAGGAGGCTTTAGAGGAAATTAAAAGTAAAAGCGTTGTGTACGAGATAAGCGACAAGAGGAGCGGGTCAGCTAAAGCAAAAAATCGCGTGTTGGAGATGGCTTTACAAAACGACTGTAGGTTCATGATTTGTGCGGACGACGACCACTATATTCCAACAGAAAGTGACGTGAAGGGGAGCTTAAAAATTCTCGTTAACGGGTCGATTGGGGCAGTTGGAGGCAAAGTGATTAATCTGGGTAATAGGGCGGTGGACCCTGACTTCTTCTTAAACATTCCAATCGCGGACTCGTTAAGTAAAGCCTTAGGTTACATTTTCTTGGACGTTAAGCACGGCCCCAGGCTTACCGAGTTCGTCCCAGCCTTCTTCATGATAAAGGGTGAGGCCGTGAGAAACGTTAGGTACGATGAGTTCTACGACAGCACTCACGGGTTTAGGGAGGAGAGCGACTTTCAGCAGGGAGTTAAAGAGGCTGGATATAAACTAGTCTTCAACCCATATTTTTACGTTTACCACATACCTATTGAGGAAGGAGGAAATAGAGGAGTATCTTTATCGAAACGAATTTTCGGTAAGTCTAAGGCTAATACTTATTTTTCTTTCAAGTGGTACTCAAAGCCTAAAGCTGTATGGTACGTTTTGGTCTCATCAATTATCCTTATGTTATATTCGCCCAACAACGCTTTAGAAGTAATGAAGGGGGTTAAAGACGGTATAAAGGAATATCAATCAAAGCTAACCAGATCAGGAAGTTCCGGTAACTCGTAACAGCAGTATTTTAATAACGGGAAAAGGGATAAAGGTTGTGAATTTAACTAGGAAAGTCAAGGTGTTCCTAAAGAGCAGAGAAATTATAGATAACTGGCTATCGTCGGCACTAGAGTACATGAGAGGAAAAGAGAATATTAGGATTAAAGTAAGCGGAAAAGAATTCGTCGTAAGTAGGTGGTTTTATTCGGATATCGTAAATATGTTTTACGATAAGGAACTACAGGGGCTAATAACCGAAGGTGATAAGCTTATAATAAAAACTAAAATTCAAGATTTTCAAGTTGATGATATTATCAATGAAAAAGGATTTAGATTTTTATATGAGGCCTTAAAACACGGATGGAAGTATAAGGATGGCATTATAGAGAAAGAAGGCGTCTACTTTAAATATGTTAGCTATTCAGTTTTCGAGATATTCGACGAACATATATATGATAATATAGATGTCTATGGTAGAGATGTTGTTGACATAGGTGCCAATGTTGGAGACTCATCAATCTACTTTGCATTGAAAGGAGCTAGGAAAGTTGTAGGCGTTGAGCCTTTACCTAACGTGTACGCTCAAGCTATAGAGAACGTCAAGCTTAACCACTTAGAGGGTAAAATATTTTTAATAAACGCTGCTCTAGGTTCTAAGAGTGGAAAGATTAAAGTGCCTTGTAATACGCCAACGTTTACCTCAGTCGGTTTTTCTACATTAAAATCTAACGGAAAATGTGAGGTTCCTATAATAACATTATCAGATGTTATGAAACAAATTTCGGAGCCATATCTTCTCAAAATGGACTGTGAAGGTTGTGAATTTGATGTAATATTAAATGACTATGAACACGTTAGGATGTTTGAGAAATTAATTATTGAACACCACGCAAATATTGCTGGTATCGAGTATAGGAAATTAGTAGACAAATTATCTAGTGACTTTCACTGTGAATTGACTTCAGTAGTGTCTTCGATCCCTAAGGAAGAACAAGGGTTATTATGGTGCCATAAAATCAAATAAATAAAACCTAGGGTGTTTAGACAACAAATAATCTAGGTTACACTAAATTAGCGTTTTCACCTTTTTGAATTGTGTTTTACTATTTAACCCCTTTGATTAATTCTTACAGGATTAGACATCGAATACTTAATATTTTCTAGCGTATCAGACGAAGTCCTAGCTGAACTATATTCATCATCAGATGTTTTTCTCCCTACATCTTAGGCTGAAAGCTTTGGTTTACATACATTAGAGGCTATGGCTTGCGGAACTCCAGTAGTTATGAATGATAATAAAAGTTCGAGGGATTACGCTGTAGATGGTTTTAATGCGTTAATATCGCAACTTGACGACGTTAAATCCTTGTAAGATAATTTACTTAAAGTGATTCTAGATGATAAACTGAGGAAGAGAACGATAGAGAATGGACTAATGACTGCCAATTTCATTTTAAGTTCTATGCAATATTTGAAATCTTGAAAATAACCCACTATAACAAACTTGATTTTCTTTAACTCTTTCGCAACATTCAACACGTTATCCAATCCCCTGTCACTTGAAAACCTCGATATAGTAAGTACAAGGCCGTTCCTATTCGTGTTGTCTACCTTCCTAAATTTCTCTGTGTGGACTGGTGGGTATAAGATCTTAGCATTTAAATTCCAAAAGTATTTAGTTTCAGCTTGAGTCCAACTACTATTCTCTAGTATCAAACTTCCTCTTCTACGAAGCTCCTCTAAAAATCTTTTCCTGATAGAATACTGAGGTAATAAAATATCCTCTTAAGTGATAAGGATCTCATCCTGTAATCGACATTGAACTGATGAAAATAAACTATATCAAACACAATAAGCTGAATATTACCGTGCATATTTATAAAAAATTTTCATCCTTTTTTAGAGCTTAATATAAATCATTCGAAATGTGACGGTTGAGATTTTAGGTAATAACTTTTTTATATATCCCTTACATTTCCTAAGCGAAGTTAAAAACGTTCAGATAAGCTCATTGTGACTAGTGTAACATTATATCCGTTTTTTGGGAGCAAGCATGGTTTGTCTACTGTCATTAATTGGATTCCGCCTAACGTACTCATATCAAATAAGATTACTGAAATAATTTTCACTAATTAATACTCACTTAGCTCTTTATATAAAGTAATCGAACTAATAATTATCTTGTCTGGATTAAACTTTAGCAAGGCATTTGCTCTGGCTCTTTCTGCCATTTTCCTTGATCTCCTTTTGGAAAATTAATAATATTTTATAAAGAGTATTAGCAAATTCCTTAACCTCATAAGTATTAACGTGGAAACCATCAACACCGTCGGTAACTTGCACAACTAACCCTCCGTTACCCTTAGTTGCAAGCACTGGTCTACCAGAAAGCATTGATTCTGTTACATGTCTACCCCATGTCTCAATGGTTAAACTCGGTACTATAATAACATCAACGTCACATAAAATTTCTTTCGTTTTCTTTACAAACTCTTCACTAGGAACTCTTGTTAGGGTTATGTATTTAAAGCCTAGATCTCCTAAAGTAACGTTGTCTGAGTTAACTATGCGAATTTCAAAATCTTTCCTCTTTCTATAAATTTCATCCATAGCTTTTAAAAACGTGTCAAAACCTTTCCAAGAATTCGTACGGGCTATGGCCATTACTATTTTTCCCTCTGTGATGATTTAACTGACTGAGCTCTAAAATACTCATCACGAACAAACATTCCTACTCGCAATATTTTTCCCTTTACTATTAAATCACCTAATTGTATTATCCGTACAATTCGTAATGCTTAGAGAGGTAAGATCAGAGGAATATGCTTTTGATACATATTTCTTGACTCCCTTCCATTGATCACAATTGAAAATTGAAATGACTGTCAATCCTGTCTTGAAATATACTTATTTTCCTCTCGTCATTAATGTTAGTATAATAGTATACCAGGATGTAGCAATAGTTATATCATTCTTTACTTTCTTAACAAGACTTGCTAGTATTCTCATATTAATCTCATTGAACAAGGTTGTAGCCCTGCTAAACCTCTTAAAGCGCCTGTTAAATTCTAAATGATATTGTATTAAAAACTATAAGCGCGTAAATTTTCTTGAAGTAAATACATTGATTTGTCTTGTAGGATTACAGCAGGAATAATTCTACTCCACCAAACTAGCTAAATTTACAGTATGTCCTTCTTTAGCTAGTTGGTCCGCAATCCTGTAGATTACTAGTTCGGCGCCTGATCCTCCTAATCCCCGCATTACAAAAGTCACATTAGCCACGATATATAGCCGGTGAAGAAGGTAAAAATTTTATGGTAAAGTTTTTATGTTTCTTTTTCTTGTTCCTTTTGTGCCTTTCATTTCAGTTATTATTACTGCTCATAATAGGAGGGAGTTTTTACTTGAGGCTGTTAACTCTGCATTAAATCAAACGTTACCTAAAGATGAGTATGAAATAATTGTTGTGAAAAACTTCGAGGACGAGAGGATCGACAGGTTCCTTGAAGAACATAATGTGAAGAATATAGTAACGAAGGAAGAACCCTTAGGTGCTAAGATCGTTAAAGGAGTTGAGGAGAGTAAAGGTGAAGTAGTATCATTTCTTGAGGATGATGACTTATGGTTGCCTCAAAAATTAGAAATAGTAAAACAGGTATTCAAAGATAAAGACGTAATATACTACCATAACAATTTTTTTAATTTTATTAATCATATCAACATTGATGTAGCAAATATAGTATTTACTGCTAAAAGTAGATTGTTGAGGTTAAAGGCAAGTGATATAAAAGATTTTGGTGTATTATGGAACAACTCATCTATCTCTATTAGAAAATGCACATTTTTTGAAGAGCAAAAGGAGTATGTTAAAAAAGTAACGATCAGCATTGATAACCTCTTGGCATATGTGGCATATTGTTATAACAAAATCTTAGTTTTGGACGATAGAGTACTTACTTTAAGGAGAATACATAAGCTTAATGCCAGTCCGGATGGGATAGTCGATTACAATTTATGGCTGGTTAACCTCGCTAAAACGAGCAAGTTTTACATGTCTGATCATTTACTATATCTAAATATTTTTTCTTCTTTTGATTGTAAAGTCACAAAAGAGGAAAAGGAAAGGTTAATCAAGAGCATTGAAGGGGCATACTTAGACTGGAAAGTAACTTATAGTAGGTTGCCTAATACTAAAAATGAGCTCTCACTAAAAGAATTGATAAAATATCTAAAATATAAGCATAACTTTAAGTCGGTTTTATATGGCTTTTTGCCCTTCGCTCCGAAGAAAATAAGAGACTATGCTACGAAAATATGGTATAATCGAAATCTGCGTAAATACAAGAATTAAAAAACGAGTTTTTAATCTCTAGAGAGCTTCTGGTAACTTTTCTTCTGTGTGATCTATCGCTTCTAAGTTTTTTACTTGTAAGCAAATAGTTGTATTTCTTAACAAACTCTATACCGTTCTCACTCATTTTTGCCATAACTCATAGTTGTTTAGCGATATTTAGAGATTCCTAGCGTATTCTGAAGAATTTAATCCGTTAACTCTAAAACCGTTGTATCCATCAAATAATGCCTCTTCTGGAATACTACTACTGCCGACCACTGGAGTACCGCTTGCTGAAGCTTCGAGAGTCGTATACGGAAAGCCCTCAAATGTAGACGGTAAAATTAAGGCTATAGCTCTTGCATATAGTTCTTTGAGTTCTTCATTATCTACAACTTTAGGGATAATCCAGTCGTATTTGAACTTTTCCTTCCAGTAATGGGCAGCACTGCCAACTATAACTAGGTTAACGTTAAACCCTCTCTCCCTTAAGAGCCTAACGACCTCAACAGAAACGGGAACGTTTTTCTCAACTCTGGTCCCTACATGAAGGATAAATTCTCTCTAATCTCTAGGGTAGGATTCAAATCCTCGATCTTAAAGGGAATCGGTATAACTGCATGACATTTAATGCCCAACTCTGAAGCCATTCTCTTAACCTTCTGCGAAACGCACACGACATAATCTTGCCTGGAGTAAAGGAAGCGTAAAGCTAGCGCGTTCACCTTACTCTTCTTAGCTTCATCGAGACCGTTGCCGTGAATTACTGCAATTTTCCTAGCCTTACTTCTAATCCACGCAACTCCGTTCATTATGACCAAATCTGGAGAAAGCTCATTTACTACCTTGCTTCCCTCAAAAAACCAATCAATAATCACTTTTTTTATAGGCTTAGGGACTGAAAAAGCCTTATATTTAGCATCAACACCCCATCTTTCCAAAGGGGAAAACCCGTCTAACGTGATGTGTAAGGAAAAATACTTCGTTACCTAATTTTCTCATCCCTTCTCCTAATGTAAAGACAAACCTGCTAACGCCGTCTAGACCATCAAGATGTTCTCTTCTCGTTATTATTATTCTCATAATATGAATATATAATTGGACTACTTTAAGCTTTAAGCCATAGGCGTCACACCAAGTAGTGAGGAGGATTTAAACTCGTGATGACGAAATAATAAGAATTAGTTTCAATAAAGGTTTCAAAATAATATTAAGCTTGCTGTTCTCAAGTACTGATTCGATTTCCTTAATTTCAACAGCGGAGATTGTTTTTGAAAACGCTATCAATACTATATATTGAGTTATAAAAGTTAGCAGGGAAAGTGGAAGGTTGTAAGGATAAGGGATCTTGAACTCTATGGCAGTAGGTAATATGAGCGAGACCAGTCCTATAATTTCAATCCTAATAAGGGTGAAAATCGATTCCTTCAACTTCAATCCTATTAATTTACTTAACTGTATATCCTCATAGATTGTGGACACAACTGATGAAGCCCAACTTGAAAATATCATGCCCACAATACCGAAACGTAAGAGGAGAAAATATGCTAGTGGTATAAATACGGAAATGTTAATTATATTCTCAACAATTGGAATCTTGTATATTCTTTTTATATAGAAGATAGTGTTCCTTCCGTAAAGAGTAAGAAACGAGGTCAAGATCGAGAGGATCGAGGAAAGCTGAAGCAAATAGGGGGCTAACGAGTACTTCTCCCCGTAAAGTAAGTAAACGAGGGGAAACGAAACGGAAAATAGCATCCCTTGCGCTCCCAACGTTATTAGTAAAGCGTATTTAGAATACTTCATAACTGCTTCGGCGTACTGTTTTTCGTCAGTTATCCTAGAGAAGGTGGGTAAAGTTATCTGAGCTAAGGGAGTAGTAAAAATGGCCGTAAAGCTAGTTAAGTTGTTGGCGGCAGCATAATTACCTATATCTGAGGCAATTGTTAGCCGGGAAAGTAAGATATATTGGACTTCATTCGAAATTAACCCTATTGCGCCCAAAATCGCAAACGGTATATTATAAGAAAAAATACTCTTTAATGATATGTCCCCCTCAGCTTTTATCCCCCTAAAAATGTGGAGCAAATAAGTGATCCCAACCGTCCCAGCAACGGCATATCCCGCTAATACACCAAAGATCGCCCCGGCTATCCCAAAACCTAGAATTATTAATAATGGCGCTAAAATAAACCTCAATGATGCATTTAAGAAATCTATGAATGAACTTACGTGAGATTTTCCCAATGCTAGTAACTGATAATAACTAATGAACCTAAACATTGTTTCTAAGAGAATTACTAAGGCTGAAATCCTTAAATAAATAGCTAATTCTGGTCTGTTTAGTATTGAACTCGCAATGTAATTACTTAGGATTAAGAAGAGAACTGTGAAAACCAAGGATAGTGTAAGCATGTAAGATGAAGTAATTTGAAACACTTTTTTTGCACCTGCTAATTTTCCTTTAGCCATGAATTCCGAAATGTATCTTTGCGCTGCAGTGATCGTTCCTAAATCTATGAAGCCTAAAAGATAGTAAGGAATTGTGAATGAAAGAGTATATAAACCGTAATCTGTGGGTCCTAACAGCCTAGCTACAATGATTGAGTTTAAGCCCAGTAAAACCGTTGCCGAGAATGTGCCCACTAAGATGTGGAGGTACGACGTGATAGCGTATTTAGATACATCACCCATTAAGTCGATAACCTTGTATGTATATAAAAATTTAGTACAGCCTATTATGAAGCTTTTTTGTTCCTTTTCTTACCACTTCCTTCGCCTCATATAGTTGAATGGACTTAGGCATAAAAATTGGTAAGGCGATAAAATTCGTCTAAGGTTAAGTCGTTTCAGACCAACGTATTTCACGTAATTTCTAATTTCGCTTTATACAGTTTGTCTTTAGATAATCTAGTTACAGTTATTTTATCACTTAAAACTGGAGCTAACAGAGCTTTAACTACGGTACCAGGTATTCCTTTTGATTTTCAAGAACTTATAAGTTCTAGTATCAGCTCGTATCGATGAGAGTAAAAGGTTAATTTCTTCTCAATCCAATATTGAAAACTTTTCTCTTTTAAAGCAGTATAATTGAGGTAACGCCGTGTTGTAAAACTAAACTCTTTTTCAATTTGCTTTAGTCTCTCATATATACCGTCAGTTGAATAAGAATCGACAACTACGATAGCAGAAAACTCAAACTCAAAGTGCTTTTTAGGGTATTCAGTTGAGTATTTACTGAATTATAAACAGTACCGTAAATACAAATATTCATTAACTCTCTGTTTAACTTTTGTATTATAAATTTTACTGAGGAGCGTCACTGATTAGATATTGTATATAATGTAGTAAACTCGCATAGGTAGGCTAAGGATAATAAATATAAGGTTTAGGCGAAGAAATAGTTTAATGGCTGTAAAAACAGGAAGGAGCGTATTACCCTTATTTGTTGTCTCCTTATCAGTTTTAGTAGTTTTAACAATTTATACGCTTACGCTCCTTTCATATTCCAGATTAATGGGATTTGATGAATATTTTGGTCAAATGAGCTTAGACCCTTACGCTTTTCCCCTATTCTCAGTCCTCACAGCCCTCTCCTTCATTTTAATTTATTTGACTAAAGGGGAGAACAAGAACTTAATCTTCTTATTAACAATCACCTTAATAGCGTTTATTTTAGCTCGTTTTTACTTACCTTGGTTCTCATTTCCTCAATATGGCAGTGAGTTTTACGACGCAGTAGCATTTTTAGCAAGGACAGAATACGTACTCTATACTGGTCATACTACACCAATTTATCCCCTTGATCAATTAGTAAGGCAACAGCCTGGATTTGAATGGGCTAACGCCATGCTAATAGATATAATGAACGGTATACCCACATCACCTACAGCCTTCATTCTCTCCTTTCTCGTAAAGTACTATAACGTAATAGAGGTCTTGGTTTACACTCCAATAGTCCTATACGTCTTCCAAAGATTCGGTTTAGATATATATAAGAGCTTTATAGGTCTCATAATATTCTTTGGCCTCGAGTTCTCACCAAACTTTCATTACGTAGACCAAAATTACACTACGCCCCTTTACTGGTTACTGCTCTTATTAGTTTACTTGAGCGTTAAGGAAGGGGGGCTGAAACATTCAGTGCCAATAGCAGTGCTATCATCAGGGATAATACTATCTCACTTAGGCGTTGCGTTCTTTTCCTTCTTCGGGCTTTTAGCACTCGCTCTTTACTATTTAAGGAAGAACAGAACGCCACTTTATTATACAGTGCTATTCGGAATAGGATGGATAAGTTACCTTAATTACCTAGCTACGGTTTACGGTTATTACGTAGTTTTAGGTTATGATGTGGCAACGATTTTCACAAACCTTTTTAGTTCAATTAATGTAGTATCACAAGATTTATACCGACCTTTGCCTATATGGGCTGAAATAGTGTTTTACCAAGCCATATACATGGCTATAATAACTTTGACTCCTGCACTGCTGTTCTTCTTACTATCGCGTAAGAGCGATAAGAAGGAGGAATACTTAATGCTAGCTGTGTTAATACTCATCACTTCCCTAATAGTGGGTCCGGTAGCAGCAAAGTTGGGCGGTGCGGGTTACATTACGAGAATTCCGCAACAGTTGATGCCGTTTATGGCGATAGCTTTCGCCGAAATGTCTTTCTCCAGAAAGCTCAAGCCTTTATTCGCTACCGTGGTTATTATCCTAGTGTTAATCGGTTCGCTTTATTACTACGAGGGTAGGAATTTTGAAGCCACACTTAATAATAATTACTTTGAGTTCCTTTATACTTACGCCGTGTCCAAACCTCCCTCGTTCCTCTTAACGTTTTATTATCCTTTAAGTTTTAACGCTACAGTTACTCGGTATTCTCTTCCGGTTTTGATATGGTCTTATTATTATGAGTACGGTAACTTCTCGGTAATTCAAGAGATGGTTTATAATATGAGTTTGAGGGACGGAATAATTTACATGGCTCCAGGCGTTGTTGTTGGAATTAACTGAGGTAAAGGAGGGGATATCTAGCCGCTTCTTACCACTAGTATCGTACCTTTTCCATGCGTGCGACTTTCAGATATATATATACCTAAAACTATGAGCGTAGTGAATTAGTATTACGACGAGTAATTATGATGGTAGTATATTCTTAGGAAAGATTAAATTCGTTTCCCGCTTTCTGTAATTGATGAGAATAGCATTAGTCCATCATAGCGTTTGCGGTTACGGTGGTATGGAGATCGTTTCTCAAAGGCTTTACCATCACTTAACTAAAAGGGGACACGAAGTAACGCTCTTCTCTACCTCAGCATGTCGAGGTATGAACGTCAGGCGAGTTAAAGTCCTTAAATTCAACCCGGAAATTCAAATACCTCTAGATAAGGTAAATGGTGATTATGAAGTAGTTCACGCGCTTTCCTCCTTGAGCTATTTTAATATTTCAGTATCCTCAATGCTCGAAGGTAAAAAAGTAGTGAGTTTTCTAGCAGTAAAGACTCTGCGCACTCATCCAAATTTGTTTTACAGACTGGTTGGTTCTATTTACGAGGACTACATGATAAAAAAGGGGTTGAAGTTAGCTAACGCAGTGACGGTGAAAAACTTGGGCGACAAAGTAATTCTAGAGAAGTTTAACGCAAACCCTTTCCTAATTCCTGACGGGTTAGACGACGTATATTTTAAGCCTTTAAGTGAGGATTTTAGACAAGAGGCGTTGAAACGTTTTAACTTGGAAGAGGGTGAGTTCGCGCTTTACGTGGGTAGGATTCATAAGCTAAAGGGCGTCGAGGTCTTCATTAAGGCTCTGCAATTGTCCAATTTTAAGGGCGTAATAGTTGGTAGTGGAGATAAAGTTGAAGGTACGAATGTCGTTTATGCCGGTTCTCTTGACGATCTGAGTAAAATTGCCTTAATAGACTCGTCGTGCTGTGTAGTCATTCCGAGCCTTTCGGATTACGTTGAGGCTTTCTCTATAGTAGCTTCTGAGGCTTGGGCCAGGAGGAAACCCGTCATCGCTTCTTCCGTAGGTGCTTTGAAGTACAGGGTTAAAGAGGGGGTTAACGGTTTTCTGTTCAAGCCCGGCGATTATAAGGCTTTAGCTAACATTTTGCCGAAAGCTAAGGACTTTAAAGTTAAGGAAATACCGGAGGACGTTTTGCCTTGGGAAACAGTTGTGAGCATGTATGAGGATGTATATAGGAAGACCTTAGAAGATAGTAATCTTGAAAAGTAGCTTAAGTGTAATAGGCAGAAAGACGCTAACTACATCTCGTCAGGTAGGTCTTTCGTTCTCTATTTGAGGCGTTCAGAAGTAATTATAGGTTCTTACGTTTTTGCTACATAATAACAAAATGAGATCCCCCTAGCACATTCGATAGAGATTCATGGAAGCTGGTCATGTTCTTGGCACAGAGTTTAAGTCCCTTGGCGATTCTACAAGTAAAGAGGAGGTAAGATAGAGCAGTCATTGCATCTAATATTTTTAACCCCCTTGTACAGCGTTTTCCTATGAAGACTTTAGGAATAATCCTTATTGCTCTTTCCCTTCTAGTGATCGCTCTTTACGCTTACGGTCTTTTCTTCTCTCCTTACAGTGAAATCTTCTTAAAAATAGCAGTTTTCTTGATAATAACCGTAGTTTTCGGCATAGTTGGTTGGATAGGTTATTCGATGGTTAAAGCTCCTGAACCGAAGGACTTGAAGGATTTAGAGAAAGAACTTGAGGAGGT
>Ga0081534_100450_pt1 | contig 13484 bp, 17 predicted proteins | sample MonGeyMetagenome_FD_71019 | JGI IMG/M metagenome (GOLD analysis project Ga0081534, IMG submission 71019) | Hypoxic/sulfidic aquatic microbial communities from Monarch Geyser, Yellowstone National Park, USA - MG (SPAdes) v1 (version 2) | ecosystem: Environmental > Aquatic > Thermal springs > Hot...
AAGTTCCATAACAATATTCAAATCCCTCGGCATATCCATAGAGGACGTGGTTACTGCTAAGGTCGTTTACGACAAGGCCCTTAAGGAGGGGCTGGGGTTAAGGCTTGAGTTTAGGGGAATGTTCGACTATAGCCAGTAGTCTAAACTCATAACCGTAGGTACAACCACCCCTCCGCCATTTTCCTAACTACCTCCCCAACCCCAGTGTTAACTGCCGTAATACCATTGATTAAATTATCATAACCAATGTTGTTAAGCCTCATGGCGTACCTACATGCTACAACTTTAACCCCGTTATCCATGAGCTCCTTAATACCGCTCTCAAATTCACTACCCTTGATGAGTGCCTTTACCGCTGTTTGGTGGAACACCACCTCAACCTCAACACTGCCTAGGTCACTTAACAGGTTTCTGCATGATATTAATGCTGCCTTAACTTTATCTAGATCTGATACCTGAACGATTACTCTGTACGTCACATCAAATCCCCATCCATGGTTAATGTATACCCTAGATAAGCATTATTTCACATACATCTAACTCAACTGCATGCTCAGGGGTCTAATGGCTACCCTTAATGCCGGTAAGCGGTATAATTGTGGTGGTGGATATCCTGTAGCCGTTTATGTCACCCTTAATAACGTATTCAACCTCAAGGGGGGCTATTAGTGGTTTACCGACCCTATCTAAGTCATCTAGAGCTATCCTTGGGCAAGCCTCAACGACTATTGCATCTGCATTAATACTATTCAACGTATCTGGAGCTGCATCATCAACGTAAACTATGAACGCCTCCCTACCGCTCTCCATTAGCCTACGCTTAACATCCAACGCATGCCTGATGTTACCTTGACCAGGCTTGCTGGTTAACACAATAGCCACTCTTCTAGCCTCAATGGCCTTCATCAATGCGTTAACCTTTAAGCCAAGGTACCTCCTGTAAACTGGCTCAACATCCTCAACAACTAGCCTATGCGGATCAGCCACAAGGACCCTTGAACCTGGGTTGATTAGCTTAGCCGTTAGGGCATAGAAGTATCCCCCAGAGACGACAATCATCCTATCAGCCTTAACCGGCATGAAGCACCCGGTGAATGGTCCAATGGCTATGCCATGTATTTTCCTGGCTAATGATTCGGCGTACAATTTATATAATAGCGGGTAGAGCAGCATTGAGCCCTCGTAGCCACTTAACCTAAGTGATAGTGAGTTTACAACGTCCTCGTTGGGTATGTAGTAGGCTGGTAGTACGTACGTCTTAAACCCCTTACCATTGATAACCGTTATCTTACCCTTCTCAGTGGTGAAGCCGTTAATCCTCATGAGCAATTCCACGTTGCGTGGTAGGGCATGCCCAATGTGAACTAGGTCAAAGCCGGGGGGCGGTGTGGCTAGGTCGCATACACCCCAGGCATTCCTACCACTAACTATGACCTCCCCCACGCTGTGTCTCTCACTCAATAGCCTAGATAACTCAATTGCGGCGTTAATTAGGCCTATTGGCGCCTCAATCATTATGTTCCTACCTTTAACAAGTTCTGTTAATTCCTCAATGCCGTCTATCACCAAGTCCCCAATCCTCATCATTGGCGACGCAGCTCTAGGTTAATAAACCCTACATAGGCTGCTTAATTAGGATGCGCAGTGAAGTGAAGTATGGATACTACGATGTAGCAGAGAGGATAACCGTAATGTCGGCATTAGCCGTATTATCAACGGCAGTCGGAATGGCCTTTGGGGAACCCACCGAATCCATAATACTAGTCATAATAACCACGTTACCTATGTTACTATTCCCTCCAGCTAAGAGCCATGCAACGGTTATCATACTTTACCTAGCCCTAGCCTTAATCACCTACAGTAATGTTAACTCACTAGGACTCCTAAATGAGCTAGTGGTGATGGTGGGTATTCTGGTGGCGGTTTCGCTAACCATTTTTCAACTGCCCACCTGGGCTCGCTACTTGACATTAGGCATCTACTACGTGCTCGTGGTTATGTCATCTGCTAACGAATACTCGCTAATGTACATAATCTTCAGCTTCCTACTGCTTACCTACATCTCAGCGAGGGCGTATAGTGGGCCGCTTGAATTACCGTACAGGTACCCTACGTGGGTAATGTACACCCTTGCGTCGGCGCCTATCTTAGTCGCAATATTGAGCTATAGGCTAGGTGGAGTTACCCAAGCATTACCAAGCCTACTCGCAAGCTTCACGTTAATCACACCTCTAGTTAAGGCGAGTAGACCCAGGCGTGCACTAGCCATAGCGTTATCACTACCGTCAACGTTACTAATGCCCACCGCGTCGATGCTCATAATCCCAGCGTTGGCATCCTTTAGGAGACTGAGGTTTCATAGGGGTGTACCGCCCCCCGAGACCTGGGTTGACGCTTGGATCAGTGGCAGGTACTATGTTGAGAGAGTAATTGACACAGGGGGCTTCAGTTATGTTCTACTTGGCCGCTATGGCAATGAAAGGTATGCTATAAAGGTCCTTAGGTACACAAGCCCAGGCAACACACCCCTGGCCAGCGACCTGAAGGTTGTTCAATCGTTTAAGAGGGAGATGACGAGTTACCTATTAGTTAACAGTGATAGGGTTGTTAAGGTTTATGAGATTCACATAAATGAGGATAAGTTGCCCTACAGGAACCTTGAATCTTACCTGGAGGACCCACCTTACATTGTCATGGATTACATGGAGTACAACTCCCTGAGGCATTACCTAAGGCAAGTGGGTAGGTTAAGTCTAAGTGAAGCCATTAGGATAGCCCATGAGGTAGCCTTAGCCCTAAAGGAACTTCATGAGATGGGAATGCTTCACCTTGACCTTAAGCCCGAGAACATACTATTCAAGGATAAGGACAGGAAGATAATTAAACTTGGGGACCTGGGTGCGTCAAAGGTTTATGCAGGACGCAGCGTCGAGATATCTCAGTTCTCGCTAGCCTACTCAGCCCCAGAGGTCCTTATGAATAAGGCCGCCACTGATAAGGCTGACGTCTACTCGCTGGGTTTAATAATCTATGAAATGTTAATGGGCTTTAACCCACAGCAGTACGTGTTGAGGGGGCTTCTACCACCCATGGACCCAAGCATACCTCCACCTATAGCTAACCTGATTTTAAGAAGCCTAAGTTTAGATCCTCAAATGAGGCCTAGCATAGGTGAAGTATTGGCTACACTGGAGATGTACATGACTCAGGTTAATGAAACTCAACACACGGGGCATTACATGGGTGGTTAGGCGCACCTTAACGATCTTAACCCTAATCCTGAAGCAGGTTAACCCTTATTATCGTGTACATGCCTAACCTAACCACCAAGCCATCCTTCAACTCAACCTTGTTAACACGCTCAAACATGCCGTTATTATACACGTAGGTGCCATTCTTACTGTTCAAATCAGTTAACACCAGCGAACCGTTAACATCCCTACTTATCACGGCATGCCTCCTCGACACTGTTATATCCGGTATAACTATTATGTTCTCCGGCGCACGTCCTATGGTTACCGAGTTGAAGTAAACCATATCTACATCTATTGATGTATTTTTGAGCGAATCAACAGTCGACTCTATGAAGGTTATCCTTATCTTGTTAGCCGGCTTCTGCTCAACATGCCTAGTGGTCTCTGAACCAAGATCCTTCACGCTAACGGTAGTATCGCCCTTTCCACTATTCTGCATTATGCCCGCCTCAAGTCACAGCTTAAATATTTTACTAGCGTAATACAATTAATCATTTCCCTCCATAATCAATGCACCAACACCCCCTCCATTAATATATTATGAGAACCACGTTAGACTAAGGCTGGTATAATGCTTACCACGGAGTAGGTTTTATTATGATATTGTTTTTGTTCGTAGATGTTGAGGTTTTTAAGAGGGTTTTGAGGGAGGTTGCTAGTAGTGACCCGGCCTTCATTAGGGATGTTTTTCTTGATGCATTAAGGCTATTGTCAACTTAATAACGAAAAACCCTGAGGCCAGGTTAAGACTATGGTTAAATGTAACTAAGATTGTCTTTAACTTAACCTGGTTATCCTTATCCTAACGTTATTGATCCATATTACGTGTGTTTCACCAATGCTTAAAGCCACTGAATCAACCTCCTTCAACATCCCCTTATCCTCAATCATCAATCCCTTGCCTGTTACGACTAGGTTACCCTCATTGTTAATGAACGTAATGGAGACATTACCCACCTTGGCTGGAAGCGTTACATCATTACCTTTGCCGCTACCCACCGTGACCTTATCCCTCACAAGCAAGCTCCTGCTGAACTCCACCTGAGGCTCTATTATGCTTATTACGACGCTTGGTATCCTTTGGCATGTTGCTACATCAACAAGTACAGTCATGTATAGCCCAAACCCTAAGGCTGCCCCCATCAATACAGCGGCCATTATGGCGTATAATGATTGAAACGATATTGCTGAGAACGTTGCAATGTACAGCAGTGCAGCTACCCCACCAACAAGTTCATTAGCCCTCCTGCAGGTTATGATCCTCTCCCTAACGTAGACTCTCATTAAAAGTGCCATTGCCGTGGAGACCAGTATGAGGAACAACATGACCGATAATGATGTCCCTATGCCTATGGGTATCTTAAACATGAACCTGTCTAGTATATCGTAAAGCATGACCATTAGTACCAGTAGCACTAGGGCCGGTATGTTACGTATTACTAACGACTCAACTTCTGATGTTAACCTAAGCCTAACCATGCTCAACACCCAGGTAATCTGTTATTCGACTGATCCTACTTGGCATGAACCTTAAAGCCCCCTTGTAGGTGAGTAGCCTATTCAAGAGCTCATGAACCTCAGTACCCTTTCCAATCGGCCCATTTTCAAGCGCTCTTCTAACGGTCTCCCTTATATGCCAATTACCGACGGTTACGAAGTAGCTTGGCAGAACCTCTCTAAATATGACCACTTCCGCTGTCCTACCAGTCTTATTAAGGTATTCAAGTATGGGTAACCTTGCAGCGTAGAATCCACCATCCATTTCACTAAACCTTCCTCCATAATCCTCATCAACCACGTGGATCACGGCGTCTTTACCGGTAACTAGGGCTGAGGATGGGTACCAGATCTCAATCCACCTAGCCCTATAGGCACCTGGCCTAAGCATTATTATGAACCTGTTGCCTAAGTATTCCCCATAGAAGAGGAGCTCCTCGCTAAGCTCAGGGAGGCTAAGTACCCTGCCCCTTAGCCTACCGCCTATTATTGAATCCACGGCCGTTATTGACCACCTAGTTGGTACAAGTCTCCTTCTCCTCCTCTCACCCAGCATACCCATTGATAATGCCCTTATTAGCGTGTAGACGCTTAAACCACCCTTGTAGGCCTCCCATACGGCATCAGAGGCCTTAGCATCATCATTAATCAGCCTGTCGATGACCCTAGGGACCTTGGGGTTGCTGGATACGTTGATCCTAAGCGCCGTCGCTGCAGGTGGGGTAGGCACCAATAGCTCATTGATACTGAGCCCTGTTAACTTACCCTTAAGCCTAGCCTCCATGTCAACCGGCTTCTCCGAGACCGAGGCTGGGGCCAGTTCATTGTCGTATAGGGCTTGGGTTTCATTAACCTTAATCCTCATTGAGGCTGCAACCATTGAGGATCTGAGTTTAATTATGTCATAGAGACTCAACCTACCCCACCACCCGCTGGGGTCATCGTAGTACGCGGCATCGATGCCATGTATATTAGGTGGTATGTTAAACATGACCTTAACCACGGGATAGCCTACCTCCCCAACAACCACGGATGGGGGTGATGAACCATCTACATGCCCATTAATGTACCTACCCACTCTGCTTAACGCCAGCCTCCTCTCAAGTATCGGGCACCTTGGCAATCCACATAGGTTCCTGTACCCCTTGCATACTAGGCACAGTTCAGGCTTAATCCTAATACCAGTCACGGCTACCTGAATTACCGAAGGGGGCGTTTAAAATTGTTTCATCGAATTAAGCCGGTGCCTTAGTCACGTTGACCGTGAATGAGAATTCCTTAACCTCACCAGGCCTTATGACCACCAGTCCCATTCCATTATGGTATGCATCAGGGGCACCACTCATCGGTTCAACAGCCACTGCACCTGGAACCCCCGTGTAGACCTGAAGATACCTCATGTTAACCCTAGTAATGGTTATGCTTGAGTATGATGATTTAAGCTGTATTGGATCATCAACGATGAAGCAATCATCCCAATCACCCCTAGTTAACTCACGCCTTATGAGCCTACCTGTGGGTATCTTATCTACTGCCTCGCATTGATAGGACTCACCACCAGCCTTAATATCCCAATCACCAGAGACTAGGAAGTATGGGTGGGCACCAACGGTTAGTGGCGCATCTGATGAGCCAATGTTTTGAATCATGAACCTGGTTGTTAAGCTGTTACCGCTTAACTCATACTTAACAGAAATGTCCAGCACCGTTGGGTAGCCGCTATGCCTAAGCACGTAATTAAGCAGAACCGAGCTTATTGTCGATTCCTTAACCACGAAGTCCTTATCGAGCACAAGGCCGTGAATAGCATTATCCTCCCTAGGGGGCCACCATTTAACCGGTAAAGTGTACTTAACACCGTTGAACACATACTCGGCCCCACGCACCCTGTTGGCATACGGTATGAGAATCGCCATACCACCCCTTGTAGGCATGTCAATGTTACCCCTCAGCACCACATCCCTACCCCTAATGCTCCATGAATACAGGTACGCACCCCTCTCATAGATCACAACCTCGGATTCACCATCCCTAAGCCTAATCATGTCCATACACTCAGTTAACCGAATTAAAAATATTATTACTATGCAGGAACCAGTCCCTACTTATTAATCAATACCGTTAAAAAGGCATTTAACTAAGCAAGTTTAACGCCACTGACTCCCTCCTTGTCTTTTGGTTTTTCGCTTGGGGGGTTGGTTGTTGCCCCGTCTGCTACAGGTTGGTGGCTTGCCTGGGGTGGTGGGGATAGTGGGTATCGCTTCACCGACTCATCTAATGCAAGGAAAACCCCTCCCAGAGGCACCACCCCAGCTACTAAACACCTCAGCACTGCTAGAATTTAAAACATCATCATGGGACTCACAAAGTGGAGCAACCCCACCCAACAAGGGCAGGGAGGGGGTCATTGCCGAGGATCTATGAGCAATGAAGCCAACACACCTATTTGATGATCCTCTTCATTCAACATTCTAATGAATCCACTGTGTAGGGGGTAGGTTTTTATACTTCCGTATAATGCGTTGTGTTATGCATGAGCTGCTTTACTACGTACTACTTGCCTTTGCGGTTAGCTTCATTAGTAATGCAACTCCATTCTTTGGGGCTGCCTACACGGTCTACGCTTCGCTCGTACTTCTTGACCTTAGGCCCACTATACCCCTGGTGGCCCTTTTCATAGTTGTCACAGCCCTGGGGGCTGCCGTATCCAAGAACATAATGTACCTCATTGGTGTTGCCCTCAGGAGGCCCATGTCTAGGGGTAGGAATATGGCGTTGTTGAGGGGTTTACTTAAACTGGGTTACATGTGGCTTATAGTGGTTATCCTAGCCATAATACCCGGGCTACCACTTGACGACTACGTCTACGTGGGTACTGGGGCGGCTGGGGCTAGTTTAACGAGGTTAAACGCGTACGTGCTGTTGGGTAAGTTAATTAAGAGTGCTGTTGAGATTCCCATAGAGTTAACCATGTTTAGGGCCGCGTATGGGGCAACGTCAATGCTTGGCCTAACTAGACTGGACTTCCAGGTCGCCTTTGCAGTAGCCTTCACGGTGGCTGGTATCATGCTTTATAGGCTGGATTGGCTTAGTATGTATAATTGGCTTAGGGGGAGGATTAGCCTACTCCCGGAGGTACCAGAGGCGGAGGATTAACGCACCCTGAGCCTAAATCCACCGTCAACGGGGATGATGGCTCCATTAACCCACTCGGATTGATCCGATAAGAGCCAAATTATGACACTGGCAATGTCCTCAGGGGGCGCTGAGGGATCACCAAGCTTCCTCGTACTCCTCCAATCCCTCCCAGGCTTAAAATCATGCCTAATACCCCCTGGCGCAACAACATTAACCCTAATACCCCTATCCAGCAACTCTGAGGCAAGGGTCTCGGCAACCCTAGATAACGCTGCCTTGGAGGCTACGTAGGCCACGTGGTTGGGCCAATTGGCGTATGGACCCCAGATTGCCGTTACCATCACTATTGAGCCGCGTTTCATTAATGGTACAGCCGCCTTCACCGTGAGTAGGTGGGCTGCAAGATTAACCCTAACCATGTTGAATATATCATCCTCACTAACCTCACTAATCCCACCCTCAACATACCCACCAAGCACAGTCACCAAACCATCTAAGCCGCCCAATACTTCATAAGCCTTATGCACCGCTTCCTCAGCCGTCTCTCTGGAGGTGGTGGAGGTGTTAAACCTCCACCGTCTCCTTCTTGGTGGTCTCCCTGGGGCCGCTCACCGTAGTGGCGTTGGGGAGCTTAACCATTAAGTTGCCGTTTAATGTTGATGGGGATACGGCTAAGGAATTGCTATTAACGGCGTGGCTGTTTAGAATAACCACGCATAGGGTGCTGACTATAGCGAAACAGCAGGTCTTGTCTGGCACCAGGATTGGCTGGAAGAATGCGTTCAGAGGTATTGCTTATAGGGTTATTCCAAACCGTAGGTATGCTGATGGTGCAGTAACCCTCGTGATGGGTGTTTACGAGTCTTGTAGGGCGTTGGGTGTTGATTTCAAAGGTGTTGAATTGTCCGACTGGCTCATGTTCCAGCAAAGCTCATTGGAGTACCCGAGTAGGAGCATTACCCTAAAGCCCAATTACGTGTTCCACGTTACGGCAATTAGGTTTAATGGGTTAATTGATAGGGTTGTTGTTAAGCCAACCGTGCCGAGGAGTTACGAGAAGCTCCTAGGTGCTGTTATTACCAAGCGTGTTGGGTACATGGGTAGGGTTGTGGTTAAGGACTACGGTGTTAGGGGTAGTCAACTGTGGGTTCACGGTGAGGTTCAAGTAACAATACCACTAGATGTTTACTACGGAGCACATGGCTAGGCATAAACGCAATGGTGGTAAACTATTTGGTGGCGTTGACGTTAACACCGATAGGGTTAACCTAGCAATCATTAATGAAAACGGTGAACTCATTGACCACAAGACGTTTTGGTTCAGCGAGGTGACTGCACGTGGATTCCCTAGGTATAAGGCGTGGAGCATAATCGGCATGAGGATCCACGAGATGCTTAACTACGCCTACAACAACGGCGTTAAAACATTATTCCTAGAGAATCCGGAGGTCCTCGGTAGGCTGAGGCTAATGTGGGTTAGGAGTGACGATAGGAGGCATGAGAATTACAACCACAAGGTCACAATCTTCAGGAGCTCAATCATTGAGAGAATAGCCATGAAGGCACCACTGTACTCAATTAGGGTCAGTTACGTAAACCCAAAGGGAACAACAAACTCAACAAAACACGACGAAACCATGAGAAAGTACAGGCTAGACAAACACACTGCATCAGCCTACTTAACAGCCCTAAGAGGCTTAGGCATCAATAAACATGTACACTACAAACAATCATAAAAACCAAAAACAGCCCCCTTAGCCGTGCTTAGGTCACCCTTAATAGCCTCTATCCTACCGTATCTGGATAACTCTGCCTTAAGCGCATTAAGCCTGGCCTCATTCCTGGCTATAATGGCCACTGATGCGCCATTCACTAAGGCTAGGTAGGCCGTGGCGGAGCCTGTACCTGGTCCAGCGCCGGCTATGATGATCCGCTTACCGTTAAGCATAGCACCCTTAACTCGACCTGGCTTTAAAGGGTAATTCTCTGTGATTCCATAGATGAGTTAAGGTTATGCTTTTAAACTAAGGGCCATTAGGTTTAATGTGGTTGAGTTTAAGGTAATGGGTAGTGATATACAGCACCTGCTCATAGACCTGGGCCCTGGAGAGAGGGTTTACGTTGAAGGCGGGCACCTAATATGGAAATCAAGCACAGTTAGCCTAAAGGCCACAACAGGCGGCTTGCTCTCAGGCCTTAAGAGGGCCTTAACTGGGGCAAGCTTCTTCGTGCTTGAGGTTGAGGGCCCTGGTGAAGCTGATGTAGCCGGCTTCGCCCCAGGTAAGGTAGTTGAGATTGACTTGGATGGTTCGAGAGGTGTTATGGTTGAGCATAGGAGCTTCCTGGCCATGGAGACCACCGTTAATTACGACGTTAAGTTAACGGGGTTAGGCTTCGGTTGGCTTGGTGGGGAGGGGTTACTCATGGCGCATCTGAAGGGTTCAGGTAAGGTGTTTATACATGCCATTGGTGACGCATTAACCATAGACCTGGGCCCAGGGGAGGCTATTGACGCCGAGGCTGGGCACATTTTAGCCTTTGAGGATGGTATGAGGGTGGGCATTAGGAGGGTTGGTGGATTGAGGACAATGCTCTTCGGGGAGGAGGGCATATGGCTAGCCCACGTTGAAGGGCCTGGTAGGGTTTGGCTTAGGACACTAAGCCGTCAACAAGTCATAATGGGCCTAATGCCGGAACTAGCCCAAGTAGCGCGGTCAACCTAAGTCCAAATACCGCGTGATTAATGCAAATACACAATTTTAATGCACCTATTAATACCAACCTCTCAGCAACCTCAGCCAGCTTAACGGTCATGAGGAACCCCTAGCTGCGTAGCCGTAGGCAGAGGTTACAGTTTTGCATCAATTTTAATGTGGAAAGGATGAAGTGGCGGGGACTTGGTGCTTAAATTTCATGTTGAAGAGAGTATTAATAAGGTGGTATTGTGTTTAACCTTAAGGGTGTTGGTGCATGTCATTGGATGTCGTGTCTCTTGGCGAGTTGCTTGTGGAGTTTGTTAGGAGGGAGAGGGATGTTATGCATACTGTGCCAGGGGATTATGTGGGTCCCTTCCCTAGTGGTGCACCCGCCATAACTATTGATAGCTGTGCCAGGCTTGGCTTGAGGTCTGGTTTCATAGGTGTTGTTGGTGCTGATGATTTCGGCGGAATGCTTGTAATGAGGCTTAAATCCGACGGCGTCGACACCTCTAGGATCAGGGTTGATGAGGGGTCAGCTACGTCCATGGCCTTCGTTGCCTATAGGTCTGATGGCAGCAGGAGGTTCGTATTTACACTGAAGTCCTCGGCATCAGCAAGGCTCTCGCCGGTTGATGTGGACCCGGAGTATGTGGCTAGGGCAAGGGTCCTCCACATTTCCGGGTCCACAATGTACATAAGCAGGTCCTCCCGTGAAGCCTGCATGAGGGCTGTGGAGGTGGTTAAGGGCAGTAACACTATCATCACCCTGGACCCTAATATCAGGTTGGAGTTGGAGCCCCTGGAGAGGATTAGGGAAGTGATGAAGGAGGTAATTAGGCATGTAAATATACTCCTTGTGGGTGAGGACGAGCTTTTAATGATTACAGGGGTCAGTGACGTAGACTTAGCGATACGCAGGGCATTTGAGTGGGGTCCGGACATGGAGATGGTTGTTGTTAAGAGGGGTAGAAGAGGCTCATTAACGGTCACAAGCCGTGGTGAAGCTGTTGAAGCACCAGCATTCACAGTTAGGGAAGTTGACCCCACGGGTGCTGGAGACGTTTTCAATGCGGCATTCATCTACGGAGTCTTAAAGAATTGGAAACTGGATAAAATCCTCCCCTTCGCAAACGCCGCAGGAGCCATTAAAGTTGGGAAGGTGGGGCCTATGGAGGGGCCTAAATCCTACAATGAGGTAGTTGAATTCATTAAAGAGAAAGGGTATACATTTTAATGGTGAAAATAATGTCCACATAAAATGCAGAAGCAGTCCTGACATGAATCACTTAACTACATCGCCCTAACATACATGAGTATAGCTATAGTAGATGTGATTAATGTAATATATTGATGTTTCAGGTCCTACGATTTACTAGTTTTGCCATATTGCATCGTTTAGTTAAGTTATGCGTAAGAATTAAGGATGATGGGTATTAGTAAGAGGATTGTGAAAAGGTGCCTATTTTAATCAACACTAAGCACTCATCGCGAACATTTTTCGTGAAGACACACAAAAGTCACCATACTGATCAGGAAGTAGCCATATTATTTATTTGAACTATCAAGTATCTCATACTACGCCGGCGCCTTCAAGATCAGTGAGCTATGCTTCATCATATTATAATCCACATGTCCCTTCTACCAATACCCACTACCAAACAGTACATATATATGGATGATATTAGCACCGGTTAATCAAAGCCAATCCCAGCGGAACATGATGTAATGTATGCATGAGTAGTCCTGGGATTAAGCAGGAAGAGGCTTATTCTTCATGGTGCGGGGGGTGGGATTTGAACCCACGCAGGCCTACGCCAACGGGACCTGAATGCGGTCCCCTTTAATCAGGTTCGGGGATACCCGCCCCCTTTGACCAAGCTCGGGCACCCCCGCCTTGACCTTAACACCCCTCATCATTTTTAAGCTTTTCCCAAGGTACGTTTATGGTATCCGCCTTAGTGCATTGTCGAGGTCGCTTATTATGTCCTCAGGGTCCTCAAGCCCAACGGACAGCCTTAGTAGGCTTTCATCTATCCCCAGTTTAGCCTTGTATTCGTCGGGTATTGGCTGTGCAGCGCTGGTTATGGGGTATGTGATTAAGGATTCGGGTCCGCCGAAGCTTGGGGCTGGCTTAATTATGCTTAGTGCGTTCAGGAATTCGCGGGCCTCCTCCCTACCACCCTTAATCTTGAATGAGACTATGCCCCCGTAGAGGCCGTTGAACATCCTTGAGGCTAACTCGTGGTACATGCTTGACTTTAACCCTGGGTAATAAACCTCCCTGACCTTTGGGTGGTTGCTTAGGAAGTCAGCAATGGCCATGGCGCTCTCACAGTGCCTCCTAACCCTTAGGCTCATTGTCTTAACCCCCCTTAAAACCAGGTAGGCGTCGAGGGGTTGTATTATAGTGCCCAGCCTCCTCCTCCACTGCCAAGCATCATTAATTATGGATTGGTTGCTGGACACTATAACCCCGGCCAAGACGTCGTTATGCCCTGAAATGTACTTTGTGGCGCTATGAACGACTAACTCAGCCCCATGCTCAATGGGCCTGTACAGGACTGGTGTGGCCATGGTGTTGTCGACGATTAGCGTTGAGCCAGTATCCCTGGACACCTTTATCAGGTGGTCCACGTCAATAACCCTAAGCATGGGGTTTGTTATGGTTTCAACGATTACTACGGAGCCTGGGTTAGCCTTAATGGCCTCAGCCAAGTCCTCAGTCTCGGGCATTGTTACTACTGTTTCAACCCCGAACTTCCTCATGCTGATGGCTAAGCCCAGCGTGGTGCCGTATACCTCGGCGGGGAGTATTAGCCTTAAACCGGACTTGAGTATCGTCATGAGTATGGTTGATATGGCCGCCATGCCGTTGTTTGTGGCTAGGGCATCAACC